>Ga0116187_1000204_pt1 | contig 74252 bp, 71 predicted proteins | sample AD_JPNNA6_MetaG_FD_89755 | JGI IMG/M metagenome (GOLD analysis project Ga0116187, IMG submission 89755) | Active sludge microbial communities of municipal wastewater-treating anaerobic digesters from Japan - AD_JPNNA6_MetaG | ecosystem: Engineered > Bioreactor > Anaerobic > Digestate | place... | reverse complement strand
CCTTCGGAAGACGCGCGCACAAATGGGGTAGCAATCGGCGGCGCCGCGGCCGCTGACATTGCCGGATAGCACGCGCCGGTTCACTCTCTTGACAGAATCCGCCTCGTGATATCAAATCTGTCAACGAGACACAAGATGGGTCGAATCAGGGGGGGCGCAGTGCCGTTCAGTCTGGACGGGGTCGACCGCAAGATCGTGTCACTGCTTCTTGAGGACGGGCGGATATCATCGGCCGAGATCACCCGCCGGATCGGCCACGTATCCGAACGCGCAGTGCGCTACCGGATCGAGCGCCTCATCCGCTCGGGCGTGATACGGATCAGCGCCGTGGTCGATCCGCACGCGGTCGGTTTCAGTGTCATCGGCGACGTGCTCATCGACGTGGCCCCCGGCAGGCTCCAGGACGTCGCCGCCCAGATCGTCCAGTTCGACAACGTGAGCTACGTGGCCGGGTCTGTCGGCGAGGGCGACCTGTCGATCCAGGTCTATGCCCGCGACACCGAGGAGCTGCTGCGCTTCGTGAACGAGGTCGTGGGCAAGATCCCCGGCGTCACGCGCACGAAGACAGTGATCGTGCCGTGGAAACTCAAGGATGTCTACCAATGGCATGTGCCCGAGGGGGCTTCTGAGGAAGGGGGGTTGAGCGACTGAACCGGATCCTTCGTTCGTTCTTCGCACTGATAATGGCGCATCGCTGGCCAGGGGGAGTCTCGTCAGCGGGACGTCGGACTGCAAGGGGGAAATGTGGCAGAAGAACTAGCCTTTGCCCGTAAGGCGAGCGGTCTCGTCCGCGGTCTCTCCATGTGGGACGCCTTCGGCGTCGGCTTCATGAACCAGGGGCTCACGCCGAGCATCGTCGTCCTGACCAGTCTTGGTGTGGGAGTCTATTCCGGCGGAAACATGATCATCGCCGTCGTTCTCTCCATCATCATGGCCGGTATCGGCATGCCGATAGTCTGGGGTGTGCTCGGCGGGTCGATGCCGCGCTCGGGCGGCGAGTACATTTACAACTCACGCATCATCCACCCGATCATCGGCATCGCCGAGAGTTTCGGCAACGCGTTCGTGTGGATCATGTGGATCTACGTGTTGGCGCCCTGGGTCGCCGACCCTGGCTTTACGATGCTCGCCCAGTTCACCGGCGCCCAAGGACTGGCCGACTGGGCCACACAGCCTTGGGCGACGTTCCTGCTGGCGACGCTTGCGAACATCGTCGGCTTCCTCTTCGTCGTGTTCGGCATCAAGATCTTCGCCAAGGCGCAGAAGGTCGTGATGGCCGTCGGCATCGGCGGCTGTATCGTCCTGACGCTGGTGCTCTCGTTCTATGCAGGGGACTTCGTCGACAAGTGGAACGCGCTGGCCGCGCAGTACGACTCGCTCGACTACAACGCCTTCCTTGCGGCGGTCGAGGCGGACGCGGGTGAGGCCATGCCGACCACGTGGAACTGGTTCGACAGCATCGGCGTCATGGTCGCGGCCTCGTGGGCTTTCGCCTACGCCTACTGCATGGCGTTCATCGCCGGAGAGGTGAAGCGCCCCGACAAGACGATCATCCTCGCCAACCTGTTCGCTGTCCTCGTGCCGGGTATCTTCTGCCTGTGGACAGCCTTCGCTCTCTACCAGCTCGACTTCAACTTCCTGTCGGCGGCCTTCTACGCCGACAACCTCGACAACTACGCGTGGAGCATCGAGGGCTACAACCTGCCATGGTCGTCGAACTACATCGGGCTGGCGTTCATCATGCAGCCGAAGGCGTGGCTCGGCGTCATCTACGCGCTGTCCTACATGGCTTTCGCGTTGTGGTGGGTGACGCTGTCGTACCTGGCCTTCCCGCGCATCCTCTTCGCTTGGGGCATGGACCGCATGGGCCCGAAATGGTTCACCGACATCAACCCTCGGTGGGCGAGCCCGGTCAAGAACCACATCCTGTGTCTCATCCTCGGGGAGATCGGCATCGCGATCTACGTCTTCTGGACGAACAGTCCGCTGCAGGGTCTCGCGGTCACGGGTCTGGAGGTCGTCACCGTCTTCGGTGTGACGGCGGTCTCGGCGCTCCTGTTCCCTTACGTCAAGAGGGCCCGGCATATCTGGGAGGCGTCGCCGTACCGCAACTGGAAGCTGCTCGGGATCCCGGTCATCACGATCGGCGCTGTCGTCGACCTGGTATACCTCGCCATCCTGTTCGTGTTCTTCTTCATCATGCCCGACTTGCGCGACTTCACCACCTCGGGAGCGATACTGTTCACCTCCATATGGGTTGCGGGCATCCTGTGGTACTTCTTCTGGAAGCAGCGCAGCAAGACCGTGGGCGTGGACGTGTCCATGACCTACGGCGAGCTGCCGCCTGAATGATCTGAGCTGGGCTCTGGGGGGCGGGAGCATCGCACGCCGCTCCCGCCCCCCACGCCCTTCTGGAGAGTGTCAATGATCAAGCTGTTTTTCGTCACCGATATCCACGGCTCGAACGTGTGCTATCGCAAGTTCCTCAACGCCCTGCCGATCTATGGCGTCGATGTCGCCGTCCTGCTCGGTGACCTGACCGGCAAGGTGCTGGTCCCGCTCGTCGAGAAGGGCAACGACGCCTGGGAATGCACCCTCATGGGGCAGTACCGCCTCATCGAGGGCAAGGAAGCACTCGCCGAGATCAAGAAGGTCGTCGAGAACGCCGGCTACTATTGGGTCCACCAGACGCGCGAGGAGTTCGAGGACACCAAGTCGGACCCGGCCAAGATCGACGCCCTGTTCAAGCAGCTCGTGCTGGCGCGCGTCCAGGAGTGGCTCGACCTCGCCGACGAGCGCCTCGAAGGCAAGCCCCACCAGCTCTTCATGGCCCCCGGCAACGACGACTGGTTCGTCATCGACGACATGATCGACGCTGCCAGGCTCGTGCGCCCTTGTGACCGCCGCGTGGTCGATCTCGAGGGCCACGAGATGATCACGAGCTCGGCCTCGAACCCGACGCCATGGGACACCCCGCGCGAGATGAGCGAGGAGGACCTCGAGAAGCACCTCTTCGACCTTTGCGGACTCGTCAAGAACTTCGAGACGGCGATCTTCAACTTCCACGTCCCGCCGTACGGTTATTCGCTCGACCTGGCCCCGAAGCTCGACGAGAACCTGACGATGTCCGCCGAAGAGAAGATCCATGCCGGCAGCATCGGCGCCAAGAAGGTCATCGAGCAGTACCAGCCGCTGCTCGGGCTGCACGGCCACATCCATGAGTCCCGCGGGGCCCAGAAGGCCGGTCGCACGTTGCTGATCAACCCGGGCAGCGAGTACTCCGAGGGCATTCTCAAGGGCGCCTTGATCATGCTCGACAAGAAGAAGATCAAGGACTACGTCTTCACCTCGGGGTGATAGAGTCCCCGCCATCGTCCGTGTCGATCACGAGAGCACCCGAAGGGGGCGGTAATCGCTGATGGCTCAGTTCATCCTGCCCAAGGACATCCCGCTGGACCAGTATCCGAAGAAAGAGGTCTTCCTCGAGGAAGGCAAACGGATCACCGAGGCGGCCCAGCAGAAGGGCATCTACCTGCGCGTGATGGGCCCCCTTGCCCTGCACTACTACTTCCCGGACAAGATCGAGCTCTACGCCCGGCTCGAGCGCCTGGGTGAGCGCTACTTCACCGACATCGACTACGCCACGTACGGCAAGACGCGCAAGCACCTCATGGACTTCTTCAAGAGCATGGGCTACGAGTGCGATCTGGCGACGATGGCGATGACGGGCAAGACCCGCCACATCTACTTCGGCGGCAAGGTCCCGATGATCGACGTGTTCATCGACGAGCTGAACTACTGTCACAAGGTCAGCTTCGAGGGTCGTCTCGACAAGGACCCGTGGAGCATCCCGCTCGCCGACATCCTGCTGCAGAAGCTGCAGATCTGGGAGATCAACGACAAGGACCTCAAGGACATCGAATTCCTCTTCATCGTGTCCGAGTTCGGCGACGACGACGAGCGCAAGATCAACCAGTCGTACATCGCCAAGCGGTTCGCCGACGACTGGGGCTTCTGGTACACGGCGACCACGAACCTGGACCGCGTCAAGCAGCACGTCGACACCGTGGCCGCCTTGACCGACGAAGAGAAGGCCAAGGTCAAGCAGATGGCCGACCACCTGCGCGCGCGCATCGACGCCGAGCCCAAGACCAAGGGCTGGGAGAAGCGCGCCAAGAAGGGGACGAAGAAGATCTGGTACAACCAGGGCTTCTCGGACTGGTGAGACGCCTCGGGTCTGCCGGTGGCGGGCCCGGATGTGAGCACACGACGGGGGCGGCGCCGCAAGGCGCCGCCCCCGTCGTCGTGCCGCGCGTCACCGCAGGAGCGGACGGGGCGAGGCCCGCCCCGTCCGCTCCTGCGGTGACGATGCCGTCAGTGCCGGCGGTGTCGTCAGTGCAGCGGCTCGAGCTCTCCCTTGGCGTACTTGTCGCAGGTCCGCTCGAGCACACGTTCGACGCGCGCGACGATCTGGTCCATCTGTGTTTGGGTGAGCGTGGCCGGCGGCTCGATGCGGAAGGTCTTGGCGTTGAACAACGTCCCACCGACGAGGACGCCCTCGCCGAACAACCCGGTGCTCATCGCGTAGCCGAACTCGGGCGTCACGAACTCGAGGCCGATGAGCAGGCCGAGGCCGCGAACGTCGACGAGATGGTCGGGATACCGCCGGCGCATCTCCTCGAAGCGCTCCTTGAGCCAGGCGCCCTTGGCCGCGGCTTGGCCGGGGATGTCCTCCTCGAGCGTCGCGTGCAGGGCGCTGATCACGGCTGAGGTCGCCAGCGGGTTGCCGCCGAAAGTGGTCGTGTGGATGTACGGGTTCTCGAACATCGCCTCGAAGACCTCGGGCGTGGCCATGAAGTTACCGACCGGCATGACCGCCCCTCCAAGGGCCTTGCCCATGGTCATGATGTCGGGCGGGCAGTCCCAGTGCTCGATGCCCCACAGCGTGCCGGTACGGCCCATGCCGGTCTGCACCTCGTCGACGATCAGCAGGACGCCCCACTTGTCGCAGATCTCGCGCACCTTGGGGAAGTAGTCGTCGGGCGGGACGATGGCGCCGGCTTCGCCCTGCACCGGCTCGACGATGAAGCCGGCGACGTCGAGGCCGATCATGGCGCAGGAAGCGAGCTCCTGGTCGAGCGCGTCGGCGTCGCCGTACGGTATGAAGCGCACGCCGGGGAGCATCGGATAGAAGGGTTCCCGGAACTCGCCTTTGCCGCTCACGCTCAGCGAACCCATCGACTTGCCGTGGAAGCCGCGCGTGCAGGTGATCATGCCGTTCTTGTGGCCCGGCTTCTTGCGCTGCCAGTAGAGCTTGGCGAGCTTCATGCCGCCCTCGTTGGCCTCGGTTCCCGAGTTGCAGAAGAACGAGTACTGCAGCTTGCCCGGGGTGCACATGGCGAGGAGCTTGCTGGCGTAGCCGCGCATCGGGTCGAGCAACTCCTGTGAGTGCAGGGCCTGATGCTGGAGTTGAGCCTGGACGGCGTCCTTCACGGTGGGATGTCGGTGGCCGAGCATGTAGATGCCGAAGCCGCCGAGGCAGTCGATGAACTCGTTGCCGTGGATGTCGTAGAAGCAGTTGCCCTCGTCGCGCCACTCGACGGCGGCGTAGTCGGTGGACACGGACTTGCGGTACTCGAGGATCCCGGGATTGACGTACTTGTCGAAGTTGTCGATGCAGTCGCGGATGACGGCCTCTTGCTTCTCAGGCGTCACGTCGCGCGTCTGCATCAGGTCGATCGCCTTGCGCGACTCGGCAAGGACTTCTCGGCGGAGTTGCTCGTCCATGTGACCCCCCTGGTCCGCTCTGGGCCCGGCAGCCCATTTACCCTTGGTTTGCGGTATAGTTCGTACACCCGACCGAAAACCGCGTGGGGGAGCATATCGTAGGGGCGTGTCGGGCGCAAGGGCCCCGGGTGGCGCCGCCGGGTGGCGCCGATGCGGAGTGTGGCGCTCGCCCAGGACGGACGGCGTATGCTCGATGGACGGCTTACACTGGGCGGCGGTGGACGGCCAGTGCAGTGCGACAGGTCTCGGTGTGAAAGGTGACCACGGTGGTGTGCCCATGACGGATGCAGAGGGACCGGGAGTAAGAGGAGCGCGTATCGCTGACCCTGTGGCGAAGCTGTCGCCCACCGCCCAGCGCCTGGTGGCCGCCGCACGCCGTCTGTTGGCGCGCGGCGGCTACGAGGCGCTGACCGTGGAGGCGGTCGCCGCCGAGGCGGGCGCCTACCGCGACGCGGTGCGGTATCACTTCGGCAGCAAGGCGGCCTTCGTGGCCACCGTCGTCGACGCGCTTGCGCATGACCAGAGCCTCGAGGGGGCGCGCAAGACGCGCGGCCTTCCTGCGGGCGCCGCGCGCGTGCGCGCCCTCGTCGACGCCGACCGCCACCTGACCGAGGATCTGAGCTCGTTCCGTGATTTCTTCACCATCCTCCCTCATGCCTTGCGCGACGAGGAGCTGCGCCGGCGTGTCGCGCGGCTCTACGATTGGTATCGCTCCCTGTATGTGGAGGCGCTGGACAACGAGGACCCCGTGCGGGCGGCGGACCTCTGCGGGTACGCTCACCTCATGACGGCGGTGACCGACGGGCTCGCGGTGCAGAAGCTGCTCGATCCCGCGAACGTCGACCTTGAAGCTCTGTACCGCCTCTGGACGCGGATGCTCGAGGTCGCACTCGGCGTGCCCGGCGGAACCGACGTCGAGACACCGGCCGCGGGATCCTGAGGCGGCGCAGTACACCGACAGGCGCGGCGACCGGCCCTGAACAGGGGGCCGGCCGCCGCGTCTGCGCCCGACGTCCCGCGGGCCGGACTCGCAGCCCGGCCCGCGGGGCGGGCCCTGGCGGCTCATATGAAGGCCACGACCTGAGCACGTCAGGCGGCCTCGGCCACTTTCTTCGCGCGCTCTGACGGTTCGAGCCGTCAGGCGGCCTCGGCATCCTCCTTCTCCGCTCGCTTGCCGAACCCCCAGCCGACGAAGTCCTTTACCACCAGCGGCTTGCCGTTGATGTCGCACAGCGGGATCGGGGCGTACTTCTTGTAGGTGAGAAGGGTCGTCACCACGAGGAGGCCGACGGAGATGAGGAACGCCGGCACCGAGGCGATGTACACGGCGTCCCACATGGCCCATTCCACGTAGACCTCGCCTTCTTCGACCACCCCGGTGTTCGCCGCGGCCGTCTCGGCGTAGTAGTAGTAGAAGCTGAGGCCCACCCAGCTCACGAAGCCGCCGATGAGGGCGGTGAGCGCGGCGGAGCCGTTGCACTTCTTCCAGAAGTAGCCGGCGACGAAGGGCGCGAACAGCCCCACGAGGATGATCGACCAGGCGATGACCACCAGCATGTAGATCGTCTCGAGGTAGAGCGCGAGCAGCAGGGAACACACGGCGGCGATCGGGACCACGATCCGGGTCACCTTGAGGGTCAGCTCGCTGGTCGCGTCGGGCTTGATGAACTTGAGGCCGTTGTAGCCCACCATCGAGGAGATGGCGAGCAGGGCGCTGTCGCAGCTCGACATCAGGGCCGCCACCATGCCGGCGACGAACACGGCGGCGAGGATCGGCGGCAGCCAGTTCATCGCCATCCAGGGCAGGATCTGGTCGGTCTGGTCGATCGTCAGCTCGGGATGGACCTCGAACATGGCGATGCCCAACAGCACCGGGATCATCCCGATCGTGAGGTAGAGGGCCGATGCGTAATACGAACTTCTGCAGGCGACCTTCTCGCTTTTCGCCGAAAGGACCCTCTGCATGAGGTCCTGGGCCGGGATGCTGCCCAGGCCGATCGACATCCAGGCGCCGATGTAATAGAACCACGCGGGTATCCCGAAGTAGCCCAGGTATCCGCCGTCCTTCGTCGGCCAGAGGGCCCAAGTGTCGAGCCCGGCCCAGTTGCCGCCGTGCTCGAACAGGTAGCCCCAGCCGCCGATGTGGTCGACGGCGAAGGGCAGGATGATGAGCAGCCCGGCGGCCAGGATCATCATCTGGATCACGTCGGTGATGGTCACCGACCACATGCCGCCCAGCATGGTGTAGGCGACGACGACGACGGTGGAGATGGTGATACCCCAGGCGAGGGGCAGGCCGGTGAACACCTCGAGGATGGTCCCGAAGGCGACCAACTGTGCTCCTACCCAGCCCGTCTCGGCAGTCACGAGGACGATGGTGGAGGCGAGCCCCATCTTGCGTCCGTAACGTGAGTCGAAGAAGTCGACCAGGGTGAGGAAGCCGGTCCTTCGCATCAGGCGGTTGAAGAACAGGCCGGCGAGGAGGAGGCACAGCGCCGCCCCCCACGGGTCGAAGATGCAGCCCTGTTGGCCGAACAGGTAGGCTTGGGCGGTCGCTCCCATGAGCGTGCCGGCACAGAACCAGGTGGCGAAGAGCGTGCCGGTGTTGAAGAAGGTCCCCAGCCTTCTGCCGGCGACGATGTAGTCGGTGCTGTCCTTGACCCTACGCGCGCTCCAGACGCCGACGCCGATCATCATCAGCATGTAGAGTATGACGACGACCAGCACGAGCAGGCCGTGCTCGTACTGGCCGATCTCGAACACTTCTTTCATCTCCCACCTCCGGGAGCCGGACTCAGTCGGACAGAACGGAAAGAACGGGAGACTCGAGTCCTCAGGACGGCGCCTGTACATCCTGTCGGATACTCGCCCTCTCCGCCGCATGTCGGCCGGTCGGGCTCGGGGAGATCATCCCCTTCCAGCGCTGCCCGATCGGTCGAGAGACGGCCAGACGGCTCGAAGAAGGCGGAGCGAGGATGAGGGAGGGGAGCGGGGTCTAGAGTCTGGGACCTTGGCGCGTCGCCGTGTGTGGGAGCACCGACGACAACGGAAGTGTCCGCGGCGACGGACACCACGGCTGGGAGCGCACCAGCGCCCCACCTCTTGAACACGGCATATGCAAGTCGACCGGAAGGGCGACCCTCGCCGCGAGAAGCGGTCGTCCGCGACCCTCAGCAGTCGGCGCAGCGCTTGCGGTGCGCCCGATGACGAAGCCGTGGCGTTCGCCCCCCGAACAACGATTCGCCTGGTGGCCGACGACTGGCCTCGGACGCTACCACCGTGATCCGAGGGTTGCAAGGGCCGGTCGCGCCGTCACAGCCGACACTCGACGGCATGGTTGCTCCGCCCCGTCTTCGGTCGTCATCCGCTACGCGGGCTTTGCGCGGCCGCCTCGCGTGATGTACATTCAGCGGCGTGTGTACGGTGCGCCATGGGGGGCTCCGTTGGCCGCGCAGGCCGCACGAGTGTCGATCCATCAGGAGGAGAGGTCTTGGCGCAGGGAACCGTGAAGTGGTTCAGCAACGAGAAGGGCTATGGGTTCATCGAGCGGGAGGACGGTGACGATCTGTTCGTCCACTTCTCCGAGATCGCGATGGACGGCTACAAGACGCTGGTCCAAGGGCAGCGCGTCGAGTTCGAGGTCACGCAGGGCGATAAGGGCCTGCAGGCCTCGCACGTGATGCCCATCGGCTGAGTCGGCCTTCTACTGACCACGCGGGGGCCCTCTGGCGAAGTGCCGAAGGGCCCCCCTTTCTTGTCCTCACCAGCCTCGTTCCGGTAGGATTACCGTCCCCGCAGCCCTGCGCGCACGAGCCGCCCCCGACGGCCGCGTCGCTGGGAGGAGCGCGTCATGATCGGTGAAGATGACGTCCGCCACGTCGCTCGGCTCGCCCGGCTCCACCTCGAGCAGGACGAGGTCGGGCGCATGACCGGCGAGCTGGCCAGGATCCTGGCCCACATCGACAAGATGTCGGAGCTCGACATCAGCGCCGTCCCGCCCACGGCGCACGTCCTCGACGTGGTCGGCGTGACACGCTCCGACAGGGTCGAGCCCGGGCTCTCCCGCGAAGAGGCGCTGCGCAACGCTCCCGCCGTCGTCGACGACTGTTTCCGCGTCCCCAAGATGGGCTGAGGTGGCCGTGGTCGACACCATGCGCCTGACGGCACGCGAGGCGAAGAAGCTGCTCGTGGACGGGGAGGTCTCCTCGGCCGAGCTCACCAAGGCGTACCTCGACCGGATCGCGACCGTCGAAGACCGCGTCCACGCTTACATTCTGGTCACGGCCGACAACGCGGCCAAGTACTCGACCAAGGTCGACCGCGAGATGCAGGCGATGCGCGGCCCGCTCGCCGGTCTGCCGATCGCCGTCAAGGACAACATGGTGACCGAAGGCGTCACCACCACCTGCGCCTCGCGGATCCTGCACAACTACATGCCGGTGTACACGGCGACCGCGGTGCGCCGCCTGTGGGACGACCACGTCGTGATGCTCGGCAAGACGAACCTCGACGAGTTCGCCATGGGGTCGTCCACCGAGAACTCGGGCTTCGCCGTGACGCGCAACCCGTGGGACCTCGGGACCGTGCCCGGCGGGTCGAGCGGCGGCTCCGCCGCCGCGGTCGCCGCCGGGGAGGCGCTGTGGGCCCTGGGCTCCGACACGGGCGGGTCCATCCGTCAGCCTGCGGCGCTGTGCGGCGTCGTCGGCATGAAGCCGACCTACGGCCTCGTGTCGCGTTACGGGCTCGTCGCGTTCGCCAGCTCGCTCGACCAGATCGGGCCGCTGACCCGCTCGGTCCACGATTGCGCCCTGCTCCTGCGCCACATCGTCGGCAAGGACCCGCGTGACGCGACGAGCGTGGTTGCGCCGGCGCCCATCGAGCTGCCCTCCGCTGAGCGTCTCGACGGACTTCGGGTGGGCATCCCGCGTGAGTACCTCGCGGCGGGCATCGAGCCCGGGGTGCGGGCGCGGTTCGAAGAGGCCGTCGCCCTGATCGAGGAGCTGGGCGGGAGGTGCGTCGAGGTGAGCCTGCCGCACACCGAGTACGCGCTTCCCGCTTACTACATCATCGCGCCGGCGGAGGCCAGCGCGAACCTCGCCCGCTTCGACGGCGTGCGCTACGGCTACCGGGCTGCCGATGCCGACGATGTCGTCACGATGTACGAGCGCACCCGCGGCGAGGGCTTCGGCCCCGAGGTGAAGCGTCGCATCATGATCGGCACGTACGCCCTCTCCGCCGGCTACTACGAGGCGTACTACGGGCGAGCGCAGCGTGTGCGCACCCTCGTGCGGCGCGACTTCACGGACGTCTTCGGCGAGGTCGACCTCGTCGCCTCGCCGACCTCGCCGACGGTCGCGTTCCCCGTGGGGGCGCGCGCCGCGGACCCGCTTGCCATGTACGTGAGCGACGTCTGCACGATCCCGGCCAATCTCGCCGGTCTGCCGGCGCTCAGTATCCCGTGCGGCCTCAGCGACGGTCTGCCGGTCGGCTTTCAGTTCGTCGGGCCGGCCTTCAGCGAGAACCGTGTCCTGGACGCGGCGCACGCGCTGGAGGCGGCGATCGGCTTCACGGCGACGCCGAGCTTGGGCGGCGCGGAGGCGGCGCTGTCGCAGTCGGGCGGCGCGGAGGCGGCATCGCCGACCGGCGATGCCGCCTCCGCGCCGCCCGAGGGGACGGCGTCATGACCGGCGGTGACGCAGCGGTGCGCGGTGCCGACAGGATCGTGCGCGGGATGCGCGGCGACTGGGAGGCCGTGATCGGCCTCGAGGTCCACGTCGAGCTCGACACGGCGACGAAGATGTTCTGCTCGTGCGCCGTCACCAAGGGCGACCCTCCGAACACGCACACCTGCCCGGTGTGCCTCGCGCATCCCGGCGCCCTGCCCGTCGTCAATCAACGGGCGGTCGAGTACGCGACGCGCATCGCCCTGGCCCTGGACTGTACGGTGCCGCCGCGCAACGTCTTCCACCGCAAGAACTACTTCTATCCCGACCTCCCGAAGGCCTACCAGATCTCGCAGTATGACGAGCCCCTGGCCGTGGACGGCTGCTTCGACTACTGGTCCGGCGACGAGAAGCTGCGTTGTCGCATCGACCGCGTCCACATGGAGGAGGACGCTGCGAAGCTCATCCACGCCGGCGGCGAGACCGGGCGCATCACGGGGTCCGAGTATTCGCTCGTCGACTTCAACCGCGGGGGCACGCCGCTGGTGGAGATCGTCACCGAGCCCGACATCCCGTCGCCGGCGGCGGCCCGCGACTTCCTGCAGCAACTGCGCGAGCTCGTCATCGAGCTTGGGGTGAGCGAGTGCAACATGGAGGAGGGCCAGGTCCGCTGGGACGCCAACATCAGCGTACGGCCGGCCGGCAGCTCCACGTTGGGCACGCGGACCGAGCTCAAGAACATGAACAGCTTCCGCTTTCTGCAGCAGGCGCTCGAGAGCGAGCTGCCGCGGCAGGTCGGTATCCTCGAGGCTGGTGGGACGGTCGAGCAGGAGACCCTGCACTTCGACCCCGAGACGGGCACGACGACGCCGCTGCGTTCCAAGGAAGAGGCGCACGACTATCGCTACTTCCCGGAACCCGACCTCGTTCCGCTGGCGATGGACCCCGCCTGGGTGGAGGAGGTGCGCGCGAGCCTGCCGGAGCTGCCGCTCGCGCGCGTGGCGCGCTTCGCGGAACAGTACGGCCTCTCGCGCGCCGATGCCCGGGTGATCGCCGGCCCGGGCGCCTTGGCGCGCTTCTACGAGGCCGTCGTCGCCCAGGGCGTCGACCCCAAGCTGGCCGCCAACTGGACGATGGGGGAGTATCTCGCGCATCTCAACGCCGCCGGCCTCGAGCCGGGGCACGGGCACGTCACCCCGGAGCGGCTGGCGGCGCTCGTCCGTCTCGTCGCCGACGGGGTCGTGTCGACGAGCGCCGCCAAGGACGTGTTCACGAAGATGATCGAGGAGCGGGCCGAGCCCGCGGCGATCGTCGCGAAGCACGGGCTCGGCCGGATCTCGGACAGCGCCGCCCTCGGGCCCGTCGTCGCCGAGGTCGTCGCCGCCAATCCGTCCCAGGTCGAGCAGTACCGCGGCGGCAAGCGTCAGGTCCTCGGCTTCTTCGTCGGGCAGGTCATGAAGGCGACCGGCGGTCGCGCCGACCCCGCCGTCGTCAATGAGCTTCTGCAGAAGGCGCTCGACGGCTGACCGTCGGGCGAAGCGTCCCTCGAGCATCACAGGCAGGTGCCCATGGTCAACGATCTCAACAGTTTCGTCATCCAGCCGCCCAAGCCGGCGGAGCCGGCGGTCTTCATCGACGACACCACCCTGCGTGACGGTGAGCAGACGGCGGGCGTCGTCTTCTCGAACCACGAGAAGATCCGCATCGCCAAGCTCCTCGACGAGGTCGGCGTGCACCAGATCGAGGTCGGGATCCCCGCCATGGGCGGGGACGAGAAGGCGACCATCCGGCAGATCGCCGACCTCGGCCTCGACGCGTCGATCCTCGCCTGGAACCGCGCCGTCCTCGACGACCTCCGTCACTCGCTCGACTGCGGCGTCGACGCCGTGGCGGTCTCGATGTCGGCGAGCGACATCCATATCGAGCACAAGCTGCGTAAGTCGCGCCAGTGGGTGCTCGACCAGGTGCGTCAGTGTGTCGCTTTCGCCAAGAACAAGGGCCTGTACGTCTCGGTCAATGCCGAGGACGCCTCGCGTGCCGACCTTGAGTTCCTCCTTCGGTTCGGTCAGGCGGCCAAGGACGAGGGCGCCGACCGCCTGCGCTTCTGCGACACGCTGGGCATCCTCGACCCCTTCGACACCTACAACGTGATCAGCTTCCTCAAGCACAACGGTCTGACGATCGAGATGCACACGCACAACGATTTCGGCATGGCCACGGCCAACGCTCTGGCGGGGATCAAGGCCGGGGCGACGTACGTGAACACGACCGTCAACGGCCTCGGCGAGCGCGCCGGCAACGCCGCTCTGGAGGAAGTCGTGATGGCGCTCAAGTACCTGGGCAAGGTGGATCTCGGGTTGCAGACGTCGCGCTTCCGCGAGCTCAGCGAGTACGTCGCCGCCGCCTCCGCGCGCACCATCCCCGCCTGGAAGTCGATCGTCGGCACCAACGTCTTCGCCCACGAGTCCGGCATCCACGCCGACGGTGTCATCAAGAACCCGTTGAACTACGAGGCGTTCGCGCCCGAGGACGTCGGTCTCGAGCGCCAGATCGTGGTCGGCAAGCACTCCGGGTCGCGGACGATCTACCGCAAGTTCCAGGAGTTCGGCATCGAGCTGAACAAGGAGGACTGCGAAGGCATCCTGGCGATGGTCCGCCAGACGGCGGTCGAGCTCAAGCGCGCTCTCTTCGACAAGGAGCTCATGTACATCTACCACGACTATCTGGAGCGCCTCGGTGACGCGGTGCCGGTCGGCATGAACGGCGACGCGGCGGGCGAGCAGCGCGGCGAGGGTCAGGCCGCCCGCAGCGCGACGCCGGAGGCGGGGCGCGCGTGAGCGGCCTGACCCTCGCCGAGAAGCTGCTCGCCGCCCACGCCGGGCTCGACGAGGTCGCGCCGGGGCAGATCGTCGTCACCGACGTGGATGTCGCGATCGCCCAGGACGGGACCGGACCGCTCGCCATCCAGCAGATCGGCGAGCTCGGCGCCGAGCGGCTCGCGGCGCCGACGTGCGTGTTCTTCATCGACCACGCGGCGCCGGCGCCGCGCCGCGAGCTCGCCGACGCGCAGCGCACGATCCGCGCCTTCTGCGCGTCCTACGGCGCGACCCTGAGCGACGTCGAGATGGGCGTCTGCCACCAGCGCGTGGCCGAGAGCTTCGCCCGGCCCGGCGACCTTATCATCGGCGCCGACTCGCACACCTGCACCGCCGGGGCGCTGGGCGCCTTCGCCACGGGCATGGGGTCGACCGACGTCGCCGTCGGCATGGTGACCGGCAAGACGTGGTTGCGCGTGCCCGAGACCGTGCGCATCCACGTCGAGGGCGGCTTCGCCCCGGGGGTGAGCGCGAAGGACCTCATGCTCACCGTCGTCGGGACGCTGGGCGCCGACGGGGCGACGTACGAGGCGCTCGAGTTCGGCGGGCCGGCCATCGCCGCGCTCGGCATGGCCGGCCGTCTCACGCTCGCCAACATGGCCGTCGAAGCCGGCGCCAAAGCCGGCTTGGTGGCCAGCGACGAGACCACGCTCGCCTACCTGGCGGAGCGGGGTCGCGAGGCCGACTGGCGGCCGCTGGCCGCGGACGCCGGCGCGACGTACGAACGCGTCCTTCCCTTCGACGCCGGCGCCGTCGTCCCGACGGTCGCTTGCCCCCACACGGTCGACAACGTCGCCCCGGCGGCGAGCCTCGGCGACGTCGGCGTCGACCAGGTCCTGATCGGGACGTGCACCAACGGGCGGCTCGATGACCTGCGCGCGGCGGCGGAGGTGCTGCGCGGGCGCCGCCGCGCCCCGGCGACGCGGCTGATCGTCACGCCGGCGTCGCGCGACGTCGCGCGCGCCGCCGCGCGCGAGGGCCTGCTCGAGGTCTTCTGGGAGGCCGGCGCCGTCGTGACCAACCCCGGGTGCGGCGCCTGCGTCGGCGTCCACGAGGGCATCCTCGCCGACGGCGAGGTCTGCGTGAGCACCGCCAACCGGAACTTCAAGGGCCGCATGGGCAACCCCGAGGCGGCCATCTACCTTGCCTCGCCGGCGACGGCCGCCGCGACGGCCGTCGCCGGCGCGATCCGTGATCCCCGCGACCTGCTCTAGCGAAGGAGGTCCCCATGTCCCGCCAGTACGATCGGCCTCCCGCTCCGACGATCGACCCGTCGAAGCGCTACGTGGCGACGATCGCCACGGACCTCGGCGACATCGTCGTCGAGCTGTATGCCGACAAGGTGCCGAACACGGTCAACAACTTCGTCTTCCTCGCCCGCGAGGGTTTCTACGACGGCTGCACGTTCCACCGCGTGATCGAGGAGTTCATGGTGCAGGGCGGCGATCCGACGGGAACGGGCCGGGGCGGGCCCGGCTACCGGTTCGCGGACGAGTTCCACCCTCACCTCAAGCACGACGGGCCCGGCGTCGTGTCGATGGCCAACGCCGGGCCCGACACGAACGGCTCGCAGTTCTTCATCACCCGTGTGGCGACGCCGCACCTTGACGGCAGGCATGCCGTCTTCGGGCGGGTGGTCGACGGGATGGACGTGGTCATGGCGATCCCGGAGCGCGACCCGCTGACGGCGCGTGAGCCGGGCGTCGTGATGCGCACGGTGACGGTCGACGAGGAGGAGTGGGCTCTGTGACGGCCTCCGGTACCGGAGCGGCGAAGGGTCCGGCGGACGGCGGCAGTGTCGCCGGCCCACTGCGCGGGCGCGCCTGGACCTTCGGCGACGACATCTCCACGGACCACATCGCCCCGGGTCGCCTCTTCCACCTGCGCACCGATCTGCCCGAGCTCGCCAAGCACGTGATGGAGGATGCCGACCCCGAGTTCGCCGCCCGCATGCGGCCCGGCGACTTCATCGTCGCCGGGCGCAACTTCGGCCTCGGCTCGAGCCGCGAGCACGCGCCGCGCATCATCAAGATCGCCGGCGTCGGCGCCGTGCTGGCGCAGTCCTTCGCGCGCATCTTCTACCGCAACGCCATCAACGTCGGCCTGCCCGCTCTGCAGTGCGACACGAGCGCGATCGCCCAGTACGACGAGCTCGAGGTCGACCTCAGCGCCGGGGAGGTACGCGACCTGACCACGGGGGCAATGGTCCCCTTCGCGCCGCTGCCGTCCGTGATGGTCACGATCCTTGAGGACGGAGGCCTCGTCGCGCATGTGAAGAAGCACGGTGGCTTCGCCCTCCCGGAGGGGTGACATGACCTACACCGTGACGCTCATCCCCGGGGACGGGACCGGACCGGAGCTGGCGACGGCGTTGGAGACCGTGATGGCGGCCGCAGGTGTCCCCATCGTCTGGGAGCGACAGGACGCCGGCGCCGACGCTCTGGCCCACTACGGCACGCCGCTGCCGGATCATGTTCTGGAATCGGTGCGCCGCAACCGGGTCGCCATCAAGGGGCCGATCACGACCCCGGTCGGGTCGGGGTTCCGCAGTGTCAACGTGGCGCTGCGCAAGGAGCTCGACCTGTACGCCTGCCTGCGGCCGGCGAAGTCCCTCGCGGGCGTGCGCAGCGCCTTCTCGGACGTCGACCTCGTCGTCGTACGCGAGAACACCGAGGACCTCTACGCCGGCATCGAGCACATGGTCGGAGAGGACGCCGCCGAGAGCATCAAGATCATCACCCGACGCGGCAGCGAGCGCATCGTGCGCTTCGCCTTCGAGTACGCGCGGAGCCACGGGCGTCACAAGGTGACGGCCGTGCACAAGGCTAACATCATGAAGTGCACGGACGGCCTCTTCCTGCGCGTCGCCCGCGAGGTGGCCGAGGGGTACCCCGACATCGCCTTCGAGGACCGCATCGTCGACAACATGTGCATGCAGCTCGTGCAGAAGCCCGAGCTGTACGACGTGCTCGTCCTTCCGAACCTGTACGGCGACATCGTCAGCGACCTGTGCGCAGGGCTGGTCGGCGGCCTCGGCGTGGCCCCGGGGGCGAACATCGGCGCCGAGGCCGCCGTCTTCGAGCCCGTGCACGGCAGCGCGCCCAGGTACGCCGGTCAGGACAAGGTGGATCCCACGGCCATCCTGCGCAGCGGCGTGATGCTGCTCGAGCACCTGGGCGAGGACGAGGCAGCGCGGCGCATGGAGGCGGCGATCGCCGCCGTGATCGCCGAGGGGAAGACGGTGACCTACGATCTCGGCGGTACAGCCGGGACGCAGGCGATGGCGGCGGCGATCGCCGCCCGCGTCGAGGCCTGACGCCGGCGTCGCCGGCGATCTGGCGCAAGGAGGGAGCGATGGACGGGCCTGAGAAGCGCATCAACCTGCATGCCACGCCCGAGCAGATGGCGGGCGTCTACGCCAATTTCGCCAACGTCAGCCACTCGGACTACGAGTTCTCGATCACCTTCGTGCGCCTCGACCATGAGGGCAGCGAGGGCGACGAGCTGCAGGGTGTCGTCGTCTCGCGGGTGAACATGTCCCCGCGGTTCATGAAGGAGCTCATGGACGCCATGCAGGACAACTACAGCAAGTGGCAGGCGGCCGAGAACATCAAGAACCTGCCCGAGGCGCCGGGCCGCGAGTGACACCCCGGCCGTCGCCCTTGCGACGGCAGGACACGGCGGAGCGGGCGGCGGCCCGCCAGAGGAGCGCCGCCGCCCGCCTTTTGCTGGCCTTTTCGGACGGTCGTCCGAACCATTGGCTTGACCGGGGTGTTGCCCGCCCAAGCGCGCTCTCGTAGAATGGCCGGGCCTGTCATCCCCGTTGCGCCGTTCCTGCGTGCGCGCTGCGGCGCATCCGGGGTCGGTTCCGGGACGTCTTCGGGAGGACGCAGTGGACTTCTACCAAGGCAAGGTGCTCAGGATCGACCTGAGCAAGGCCACGAGCGCGGTCGAACCGTTGAATACCGACTGGGCCGAGCTGTACGTCGGGGGCAAGGGTCTGCTGCTCCGTTACCTCTGGGAGGAAGTTCCGCCCAAGGGGGACCCGTGGGCGCCGGAGAACCCTGTCATCCTCATGAGCGGGCCGTTCGCGGGGACGAACGTGAGCACCTGCTCGCGGCTCGTCGTCGGCTGCAAGAGCCCCGCCACGGGGATCCTCAACGACAGTTACGTCGGTGGCTCCTTCGCCCCGGAGATGAAGTTCGCGGGCTACGACGCCATCGTCATTCAGGGTGAGTCGCCCGAGCCGGTCGTCGTGACCATCAAGGACGACGTGGTCTCGTTCATCCCCGCCGTCGAGAAGTACTGGGGCATGACGACCTCCAGGATCGAGGAGGCGATGCGTCGCGACTTCGATCCCGCCGCCAAGACGATGTCCATCGGCCCGGCCGGCGAGCGCGAGGTCCTCTGGGCCTGCCTCTCGACCGACCAGTTCCACAAAGCCGGGAGGGGCGGCCACGGGGCTCTCTGGGGCCACAAGAAGCTCAAGGCCGTCTCCATTCGCGGCACCGGTCCGGTGGCGGTCGGCGACGACGCCAAGGTCTTCCTCGACGACATCTACCGTATCCACAAAGAGTACGTGCTCACCGAGGACAATCTGTGGGCCCACGAGGAGGGCACGCCCGTCCTTGCCCAAGTCATGAGCGACGCCGGCGTGATGCCGACGCGCAACTGGTCGTCGGGCACGTTCGAGGGCGTCGAGAACATCAACTCCGATTCTTTTCTCAAGATCCGTACCCGGAACCGGGCCTGCTACCAGTGCGCGATCGCCTGCCGCCAGTTCCACCAGGCCGACGGAGTGGCCGGCGAGGGTCCCGAATACGAGACCATCGCCCTCTGCGGCGGGAACTGCGGCATCAGCGATATCGTCGCCCTGATGAAGTTCAACGCCGCCTGCGACGAGCTCGGTCTCGACACGATCTCCAGCGGCAGCGTCGTCGGTCTCGCCATGGACCTCACCGAGAAGGGCGTGCACGACTTCGGCCTGCGCTTCGGCGAGGTGGAGGGTTATCTCAAGGCGCCGGAGCTCATCGCGAAGCGCGAGGGCATCGGCGCCGAGCTGGCGCTCGGCGCCCGCGCCCTCGCGGCGAAGTACGGTCACCCCGAGCTCGCCATGGAGGTCAAGAACCTCGAGCTGCCCGGCTACGACCCGCGGGGCGCGTTCGGTATGAGCCTCGCCTACGCGACGTCGGACCGCGGCGGCTGCCATATGCGCACCTACCCCATCAACGACGAGGTCGTCGCCGGCACGCTGCCGCCGGACACGCTCGAAGGTAAGCCGCAGAGGATCGTCTGGGGCAACCCGGCTGAGGGCATGATCGGCGAGAACTTCAGCGCCGTGAAGTTCTGCGGCATCTGGTGCGACTTCTGGGCCATCACCCCGGAGCAGATCGCCCAGCTCTTCAGGCACCTGTGGAAGCGTGAGGTGACCGAGGAGGAGGTCTTCCGGGTCGGCGAGCGCGTCTGGAACCTGGGCCGCCTGTTCAACCTGCGCGAGGGCGTCGAGCCGGACGACATCCCGAAGAAGCTCTACGAGGAGGACGGCGCCCACACCACCGGTGCCTCCGCCGGTCGCGCCATCGGGGCCGAGAACTTCAGAAAGGCCCTGCAGGAGGTCTATCAGATCCGGGGCTGGGACGAGAACGGCGTGCCCAGCGAGGCCAAGCTCGCCGAGCTCGGCGTCGACGTGCGCCTCTGACGGCGTCACGCCGGACGAAGGGAGAATGCCATGCCTCACGTGTTGATCTCGAGCAAGAAGTGCACCGGCTGCCACATGTGCGAGCTGGCCTGCAGCGCCTATCACGAGAACGCCTACCGGCCCTCCGTCGCCCGCCTCTTCAGCGCGGTCAACCCGACGACGGCGGCGATCAAGGGCCACACCTGCCTGCAGACCGCCTGCGCCAAGTGCCAGGAGGTCTGTCCCCAGGACGCCATCGTCACCAAAGAGATCACGGTGCGCGTCAAGGGCGACTACCCGTCCCTGGAGAAGAACGGCGAGGTCGTGAAGGGCTACGTCCTCGTCGTCGACGAGGAGAAGTGCACGAACTGCGGCGAGTGCTACGACGTCTGCCCCACGGGCGTCATCCACGAGCACCCCGAGCGTGAGGTCGCCTTCAAGTGCGACCTCTGCGACGGTGAGCCGCAGTGCATCGCCTTCTGCCAGAACCCGCACGTCCTCGCCGTCGACCTCAAGGTCGACCGCATGGACAAGGAGCTGCAGGCGTAGAGCGATGGCCAGGGTGTTCCTGAAGCTGCCGGCCGGGATGACGACGCCTGACGGGCGGGGTGAGATCGAGTGCGACGCCGCCACGGTCCGCGAGGCGATCGAGAAGGCGATCGCCGTCGAACCGCGCCTGCGGCCGCGCATCTTCCGCGACGACGGGCGCATGTACGCCGGCGTGTTCCTCAACGGGCGCAACATCAACGTCCGTCAGGGGCTGGACACGCCGCTCGAGGACGGCGACAAGATGCTGGTCGTCCCGCCGCTCTCGGGCGGATGAGCGGCGAGCGGATGAGCGGATGGGGCGGGCGCGCGGAGGCGCGCCCGCCCCATCCGCCCTGCGTCGCCGCGCCGGTCTGCTAGGATGCTGGGGCGCGTCGCCGCGACGAGGCGACGAAGGAGCAAGCGATGTGCCCCGATGATCACAATCACAGCGGCGAGCGGCGAAAGCATGGCCGCGGTGCCGGCGTCCCTGGAGCCAGGCCGACGGCCCGCGAAGCCGAGATCGACGCCCGCGCCAAGCTCATCGCCGTCAGTTTCGCCGACGCCGTCGCCGGGCGCTGCAGCATGCGTCGCTTCCTGCCCGACCCCGTGCCGCGCGGCGACGTCGAGGCGATGGTCGCCGTCGCCGAACGGGCGGCGAGCGCCGGCAACTCGCAGCCGTGGCGCTTCGTCGCCGTGGAGGACGAGGGCTTGCGCCGCGAGATGGCCGAGGCGGTGCACGCGGCGCTCGACGTCATGGCGGGCCTGCCCGAGTGTCGCGGTCGAGCGCGCGACATCCGCGCCATCCGCAACTACGCGACGTTCTTCGCCGACGCCCCGGTGGTGGTCGCCGTGTTCGTCCTGCCGTACGCGGCGCGCAGCGACGAGCTGCTCGCGCTGCGCGGCCTGAGCAGCGACGAACGCGACCGCCTTCGCCAGCGCCCCGACCTGCAGAGCATCGGCGCCGCGGTGCAGCTCCTCATCACGGCGGCCCATGTCATGGGCTACGGGTCGTGCTGGATGACGGCGCCGGTGCTCGCCGCACCGGCCATCGAGGAGCTTCTGGCGGCGCCGGCCGGCGCCCGTCTCGCCGCGGTCGTGCCCATCGGCCGTCCGGCGGGGCGCCCACGCCACAGCCCGCGGCTGCCGGTCGACCAGGTCCTCTCCTGGCGCTGAGAGGGAGCGAGGAGGCGAAGGAGTCATGACCGGCTTAGGGACGAGGTCTCTTCGGGACGAGGTGTGCGCCCTGTGCGCGGCCGCCCTCGATGGCGCTCCGCTCGCCGAAAGGGAGCTCGAGACGCTGCTCGCGATCGACGACGAGATCCTCGCCGGCGAGGTCTTCGCCGCCGCTCGCCGGGCGCGCGCCGCGCACTTCGGCGACGGCGTCTTCCTCTATGGCTTCGTCTACTTCTCGACGTACTGCCGCAACGCGTGCGCGTTCTGCTACTACCGCGCCGGCAATCCCATGAGTCCGAGGTACCGCAAGACCGTGGAGGAGGTCGTCGCCGTCTGTGAAGGTCTCGCCGCGTCGGGTGTGGACCTCCTCGACCTCACGATGGGGGAGGACCCGGTCATCCATGGCGAGCCCGGCTATCGCACCCTGTTGGACCTCGTGTCCGCGGTGCGGGCGGCGACGGGTCTGCCGGTGATGGTCTCGCCCGGCGTGCTCCCGGACGCCGCCCTGCGCGACCTGCGCGCCGCCGGGGCGGACTGGTATGCCCTCTATCAGGAGACGCACACGCCGGAGCTGTACGCGCGCCTGCGTGTCGGGCAGGCGTTCGGCGCGCGCGCCGCGGCGCGCCGCGGCGCGCGCGCCGCCGGCCTCCTCGTCGAGGACGGCATGCTGACCGGCATCGGCGACACGGCGGCCGACCGCGCGCGCTCGGTCGCGGCGATGCGCGACGAGGCCTGGGAACAGGTGCGCGTCATGACGTTCGTGCCTCAAGAAGGCACCCCGCTTGCCGGCGTGCCTCCGCAAGGCGACCTCGCGGAGTTGCTGACGATCGCCGTCCTGCGTCTCGTGCTTCCCGACCGGCTCATCCCTGCTTCCCTCGACGTCGACGGCATCCGCGGTCTTGAGCGTCGGCTGCTGGCCGGCGCGAACGTCGTCACGTCGATCGTGCCGCCGGCCACCGGTCTCGCCGGCGTGTCGAACGCGGTGCTCGACATCGACGAAGGCTACCGGACGGTCGCCGGCGTGCTGCCCCACCTGGAGCGTCTGGGGTTGCGCCCCGCCGGTCCCGCCGCTTATTGCCTGACGCTGGAGCGTCTGCGCGCCTCCGCGGCGGGACGCGGGGCTGCCGCGTCAGCCGCGGCCGCGCCGCCGCCGAAGGAGGCCCCGGCGTGAGGCTCGCGATCGTCGGCGGCAAGCTGCAGGGGATCGAGGCTGCGTACCTCGCCGCCAAAGCAGGGTACGAGACGGTCCTCGTGGACCGCCGTGAGGCGCCGCCCGCCGCCGGCCTAACCGACCGTCACGTGATCATGGACGTGATGGAAGACGGTGAACGGACCCGTGCCGTGCTTGGGTCTTGCGACGCCGTGCTCCCGGCCTGCGAGGACGACGCGACCTTGGCCTGGCTGGACGCGCACGTGCCGGCTTGGGACGTCCCGCTGCTGTTCGACTTCGACGCATACCGGGTGACGTCGTCGAAGATCGCCTCGAACGCCCTGTTCGCGCGCCTCGACGTGCCGCGACCGCGACCGTGGCCGCAGGCGGGGTTCCCGCTCGTCGTCAAACCCAGCGGAGCGAGCGGTAGCGTGGGCGTCAGGGTCGTCTGCGACGGGCGTGGGCTCGATGAGGCGCGTGGAGCGCTCGAGGGGAAGGGTCACGAGGTCGTCGTCGAGGAGTACGTCGCCGGCCCGTCGCTCTCGCTCGAGGTGCTGTGCTGGGACGGCGTCGCCGTGCCGCTCCAGGTGACGGGTCTCGAGTTCGACGAAGGGTTCGACTGCAAGCGTGTCGTCGCTCCGGTCGCCGAGGGCGACGCCGGCGGGGAGGCGGCAGCCGGCTGGGGCTGCCGCCTCCCCGCCGGCGTCCTCGAGACGTTCGCCGGCGTCACCGTGAGGCTCGCCGAGGGTCTCGGGCTGCGCGGGCTCATGGACGTGGAGGTCATGGTCCACGACGCGCAGCCCAGGGTGCTCGAGATCGACGCCCGCCTGCCGAGCCAGACGCCGACAGCCGTTTACTGGTCCAGCGGGATCAACATCGTCGAGATGCTCACGCGGACCTTCCGGGAGGGCCGCGTCCCCGCTGTGGACCGCGAGCCGAAGCGGGCTTGCGTCTTCGAGCACGTCCACGCCCGGGATGGGCGGCTCGAGGTCGCGGGGGAACACGTCATGGGCAGCGCCCGTCCGCTCGCCAAGGCGCCGGGGTTCTTCGGCGTCGACGAGGCGCTCACCGATTACGAGCCCGGGAGACCGACATGGGCGGCGACGCTGATCGCCGCAGGCCGGACCGTCGCCGAAGCACGCGCCAGAGCGGACGAGGCGGTCGCCGCAGCGGCGGCAGAGGAACGGCTTCAGCTTCGACCTGAGGGTGAGCCTTGTCCCTGAACGCGATGGCGAGACACACGGGGACGATGTGACTCGCTTGACGGAGCAGGATGTTCGCGACCTGGGCGCTCGCGTGGTCGAGTTCGAGCAGAATCTTGTCGCCGCGACGGGGTTGACCCTGCGGGCGCTCGCGCAACGCACCGTCGACATCGACCGGGCGCTGGTCGCGGCCCAGGAGCCGTCCGGCGGCAACGACCACAGGACGGCCCCTACAGCCGCGTCGCCGGCGCCTGCGGCTTCTTTCCCCGACGTTCCCGCGAGCGAGGACGTGCCGTTCGCCGGCGCGCGCATCGCCGCCGTGCCCATCAGCCAGGGCGAGGGGTTCATCCCGGGCTTCTGTGAGGGTGTCGTCGCGATCCTGCGCCACCTCGGCTGCGCGGCGCGGGTGACGGAGGCGCCTGACGTGCGTGGCCTGCAGCAGGCCGCCGACGGCGGCGACGAGGTCGTGTTCGTCGCCGACGACTTCCGCTTCATCGCCTTGAACATCCGTACGGGCGTCTGCGCCGACGACGATCCCGCCACGGCCGACGGCTATGCGACCGCGCTGGCGGCGGCGGCCGGCGGGCTGGCCGGCCGTCCCGTGCTGCTCCTCGGGCTGGGCCCGGTCGGCCGCGCCGCCGGCCGCCGCCTGGCCGCCCTCGGCGCCGACCTCTTCGTCGCCGAGCGCGACCCTGCCGCGGTCGACCGCGCCCGCGCCGACGGCCTCGTCTTCACCGCGGTCGACCTGGCCGAGGGCCTGCGACGCTGCGACCTCGTCTTCGACGCGACGCCGGCGGCCGACATCGTCCATGCCGCCGACCTGCGCCCGGGCGCCATCGCCGCCGCCCCCGGCGTACCGCCGGCGTTCGACGCCGAGGCGCGAGCACTGCTCGGCGAGCGACACATCCACGAACCGCTCGCCGTCGGCGTCGCGGTGATGGCGGCCCGGGCGCTGACGGTCGGGAGCACGCGCTGACGACCGGGAACATGCGTGACGACCGGGACTTCTTGGTCGTCGACCGGCGCCGTGCGCTCAGAGCGCAGCGGAGCCGGCGGGCTTGCGCTATCATCGACTTGGCGCGGGGGCTCGATCGGAAGGATCAGCGTGGGCTCTAAACCCACGCAGGCGGGTGTGACTCCCGCAGTCCCCGCCAATCATGCCTCGGCGGGTGCGCGTGGCGGGGCCGGGACGTACCGAATCACTGCCCGACGGCGAAGCGCAGCGGGATGCGCACCTGGTTGAGTCGCGAACCGTCGGCCATCGAGACCTCGTAGACGAGGAGCGCACCGCGTCGCGCCCCGTGCGTGAGGAACCCGATCTCGACCGAGAACCTCCCGCGCTGGGGGGCGCCGCGTGAAGCCGTCACCGTCTCCTGGGTCAGGATCTCGCCTTCCTCGTCGAGCACTTCGGCCACGAAGGTCGCCTCGAAGACCATGGCGGTGCCGGCCACGGTCAGCGGGCTTCGCACCGTGTCACCGACCGCCGGCGTCTCGACGAAGATCGCCGGCAGGAGGTCGTTCCAGTCGGAGCGTCGTTGACCGGCGTGGAGCATGATCCCCTCGCCGCCGAGCGTCTCGACACGGCCGCCGTCGATGAGGAAGTCGACACGCCGGACCGTACGGAACTGGGTGAGCGTGTAGACGACCTGCGCGACGCGCGCCTGCATCGAGAGGGAGCCGCCGCCCGCCGCGAACTCCCCACTGAGGTCGACGCGCGCCGTCCCACCCTCGACGACGACGCCGTTGAGCGTCGTGCCTGCGGGAATCGCCGTGCCGAGGCCGGCGGCCCTCTCGCGCGCGTTCGGGCCGGCGAGCAGCGCGTTCATGGCCGCCGTGGCGACGGCGGCAGACGAGGGCACCGTCCGGTGACTGACGCCGAGGTGTTCGCCACGCATGAGGTAGACCGAGACGGTCATCCCACCGCCCCGGGAGTCGGACGGCGACGACGCAGTCGGCGAGGCGGTCTCGGTGACGGTCACCGTCGCCGCGGGCGGCGGCGAGTCCTCGTCGCCCTCGCAGGCGCCGAGCCCGGACGCGAATGCGAAGGCCAGGGCGAGGACGGCGGCGACGGTGATGGCCAGGGCGGCGACGGCGCTGACGACGCGTCTCATCGGTCACGCTCCTCTCGGCAACGGGAACCTTGTTCTTCGCCCGACCGGGCGCCAGTCCTGCGCCGAAGATGCTGCGGTCTTGACCTCGCGCGCGCCTCAGAGCGGCTATCATGGGCGAGCGATGACGGTCACGGTGGACAGGCGATGACGGGCGCGGGTGGAACGCGGGTCGTGGACAAGGGCGACTCGGCTGGACCGTGGGACGTCGGCCCGCTGATGCAGCGGGTCGGCGCCTTCGTCGATGCGCGCCTGCCGCGCTGGCATGCGCCGGGCGTCGTGGTCGGCCTCAGCGATCGTGAGCGCACGCTGGGGGTGGCCGCGCACGGGTGGGCCGACCTCGCCGCCCGGCGCCCGATGGCGCCGTCCGACCGTTTTCAGATCGGTTCGATCAGCAAGTCGTTCGCGGCCATCATCCTGCTCCAGGAAGTCGACGCGGGGCGCATCGACCTCCACGCCCCGGTGACGGACTACGTGCCGTGGTTCGCCGTCCGCTCCCCCTTCGCGCCTATCACCGTCCACCATCTGCTGACCCATACGTCCGGCCTCGCGACGGGTACCGAGGCGAGCCTCGACGCTCGTCACGCCCTTTGGCTCCTGCGCGACTTCGCCTGCACGTACCCTCCGGGTGAGCGCTTCCTGTACTCGAACGACGGCTACAAGCTGATCGGCGTCGTGCTCGAAGAGGTCACAGGGACACCGTTCCCCGAACTCCTCGCGCAGAGGCTGCTCGGCCCGCTCGGCATGCGGGACAGCGCGCCCATGATCACCCTGGCGATGAGGGTCACGACAGCGACACCCCACCAGCGCCTCTTCGATGACCGACCGCGTCACACCGGCCACCCTCTGGTCCCGAGCCCCTGGTTCGAGTCGTCGAGTGCCGACGGCAGCATCGTGTCGACGGCGGAGGACATGTGTGTGTACGCGCGGCTGCTCCTGAACGCCGGCGAGGCGCCCGGCGGGCGCGTGCTGAACGAGGACGCGTTCCGGCTGCTGACCACACGGCATGTGGAGGACCCGACGGAGGCCGGCGCGTGGTACGGATACGGGCTCGGGGTCTACAGGGTCGACGGTCGCACCCTGATCGGGCATTCGGGCGGCATGGTCGGCTTCAGCTCGTACCTGATGATCGACCCCGGAGCGGGGCTCGGCGTCGTCGTGTTGATGAACGGCAACGAGGAGCGCCGCGACCTCGTCGACGACGTGCTCGCGGCGGGGCGGGCGGCGGCGGCGGGGCACGTCGTGCCCGCGCCGCCGCCGCCCGCCGACCCGCGCGACCTGGGCGTCGCGGCGCAGGAGTACGCCGGCGTCTACGAGGCGCCGGATCTCGGCGATCCCTCTGCGGCGCCGCGCGGCGGCGATGCGGTCTCCGGTGCGCCCGCTCACGCGGCGAGAGCCGGGTCGGCCGGTGACGGCCGAGACGCCGACTCGCTCACGCTCGTCGGCGAAGACGGCCGTCTCGTGCTCCGGTACGGCGGCGTCGACGTCGTCCTCGAGCGCGCCGACGTCGACGTCTTCCTCGTGCCGCACCCCGACCTCGACCGCTTCGCCCTGCGGTTCTGGCGTGACGCCGACGGCCGCATCGCGTATGCGACGCACGGTCCGGACTGGTACGCCGGGCCCGCCTACGGTGGCCCGGCTGCTTTCCCCTCCGTCCCCCGCGCTTCCGAAGTGTGCGGCCACTACGGTTGTTGGGACCCGTGGATGAGCCACCTGCGCATCGTCGCCCGGAGGGGCGCCCTGTGGCTGATCGCGCCGTGGGTCGAGGAGCCGGGCGGCGAGGTCGAGCTCGTACCGCTCGCCGACGGCACGTATCGCGTGGGGTGCGAGGAGTGGCGTCCCGACAGGCTTGCGCTCGACGCGGTCATCGACGGCAGGGCGACGCGGGCGGTCTATGACTTCCTGTCCTTCTATCGGGTCGAGACGCTGTGACGTGACGCCCGGTGCGATACGCTGACGTGTGTCCGACAGCGGCTCTCTGACACGCCCGCCGTTGAAGCCCTCTACCGTGACCGGCCGAGATGCCCACCGACCCGAACAAGGCGCGTTACTACCGTAAGCAGGTGCCGCTCTTCCGCCTCGTCGAGAAGATGAAGCTGTGGCCCTCGCGGCGCGGCATCCTCCACGGCGTGCGCGAGTTCGAGCCCCGTGGCCGTCACGCCGTCATCGTGACGCACTGTGGCAAGCGCATGGTCGTGCGCGATTCCAAGACCAGCCGCTCCGCCCGCTGGTTGCGCAACAAGCTCTTCGTCGAGGCGTGCCCGCAGTGCCGTATCCCGGAGTGGAAGCTGCAGAAGTACGCGGCGACGAAGTTCCGCCGTGACTACGGCTCGTTCCTCAGGGACGAAGACGAGTCGCGCGGCTGAACCCCTGACGGCCCGTGCGGGCCGGCCCGTGCGGGCCGACGTCGGTCATGTGCCGGTGTCCTGCACGAAGGCGCCCGTGGAGCGGTCGTAGAAGGACGGGGGCCCGCCGTCCTGACTGCCGACGGGTTCCTTGGCGACGACGCGCCAGGCGTTCCCGCGCTGCACGAGCGTGTAGTCGAAGACCTGGCACAGGGTCGAAGGTTCGTCCTCGGCGAGATCGACGATCTCGCCGGTCCGTGGGTTCCAGCGCCCGGTGGTCTGGACGATGTCGCAGGCAGCGCGGACGAGGAGCTCGCCGCGCAAGGTGCGACGGCGGACGTCGAAGTACACGACGTCGGCGCGACAGGACACAGGGAGACGGCCGTCCCGGAGTCTCGGCGAACGCAGCAGGGCGGCGACGGCGTCGACGTGCAGGGCGTCCTCGAGGGCGGCGCCTTCGGCGAGGGTCATCAGCTCGCGATGCCGGCGGTCCTCCAGCCGTTCCCGGGTCGGCGCCGACAGGTCCGTCTCGCCGTAGCGGTCGGACGGCCACACCAGCCACTTCGCGCTCTCGAAGCGGGCGATCGTGTCGCGTATGGCCGCCTGCGTCCCGTCGTCGGGCGGCAGCCAGGTCCACACGGCCGACGCCACGACGAGGGCGGCGACGACCATGACGGCGAAGCGCCACTGGCCATGCACGACGGCGGCCTTACAGGGCGCGCCAGGACTCGGGCCGCAACTGGACCGACTCCGGCGCCTTGAGCACCTTGTCGAGCTGCGCGAGCATGGCGTCCTTGTCGCGCGGCAGGTGGCCGCCGACGGGCAGGTAGTTCGAGGCGTGGTTCGAGCGGAAGAGACAGTCGCTGACGTCGGTGTGGGCGACGATCTCGCGCAGCTCGCGGAGCATGCCGATCTCGTCGGGCAGCACGAGCTCGCCGCTCGCCACCTTGCGGTGCATGCGCGTCCCGGGGACGAGCATGAGCGTCAGGATGCCGATGTACTCGGGGTCGATGACGGAGAGGGCCTCGCCCGTCGCCCGCCCGTGCGCGAGCGAGCGGGCGGCCCCGGCGAGGCCGAGGATGGCCGTGACCGAGAGCTTCATGCCGGCTTCCTTCGCCCGCCGGCAGCCGGCGATCTGCTCGGCTACCGTGATGCCCTTGTGGATGGCGGCGAGCGTCTCGTCGTCGCCCGACTCGAGGCCGAGGTACACGAGCTCGAGCTTGCGCTCGCGCAGCGAGCGCAGCTCCTCGACGTCCTTCTCGAGCAGGTTCCTGGCCGTGGCGTAGGAGCTCACGCGTTCGAGGTTGGGGAGCTCGGCGTGCAGCAGGTCGAGGATCTCGTGGAGGCGGCGGGACGAGAGCGCGAGCGCGTCGCCGTCGGCGAGGAAGACGCGCTGGGCGCGCTCCTTGACCGCCGCCGGCAGCCCTGTGACGTCCTCGACGACCTCGTGCGGAGGCCGCACGGCGAAGGGCTTGTCGAGGTACGTCCCGCAGAAGTCGCAGGTGTTGTTCGAGCAGCCGTACGTGACCTGCAAGATGAGGCTCGTGGCTTCGCTCGGGGGACGGATCACGGCGCCGCGGTACCGCATGCCTGTGAGTGTAGCAGAGGGCGGCTGCCACTCGCCTCGGCATCGCGCCCGGACGCCCGCTCCTTGACAGTCATCCAGTCGGATGAAACGCTTGCCCTAGCCTGTGTGGGCGCGAGCGGGTGCGGCTGATATGCTCCCTGAGCCGCACCCCGCGTGGAGGCGACGGCTGCGAACGACGTTGGGAGGAGTGCAGGGTCATGGCGAACGAAGAGCTCTACAAGGAAGCCTGCGAGGCGATCGTGAACGCCGACCGCGCGGCTGCCGAGGACGTCGCGCGGCGGGCGCTGGCGGCTGGTCTGACCCCCGGTGACATCATGCAGAACGGTTTCGTCAAGGGCATCCAGGAGGTCGGCGAGCTCTTCGAGAGCGGCGAGATGTTCCTCCCCGAGCTGATGATGGCGGCCGACGCCATGGCCGGGGCGACCGAGATCACGAACGCCGCCCTCGAGGTCGGCGAGCAGACCACCAAGGGCAGCGTCGTCATCGGCACCGTGCAGGGCGACGTGCACGACATCGGCAAGGCGATCGTCATCGCCTACCTCAAGGCCAACGGCTACGAGGTCACCGACCTCGGCCGCGACGTCCCCGCTCAGAGCTTCATCGACAAGGCCCAGGAGGTCGGCGCCCAGGTCATCGGCATGAGCGCCCTCCTGACGACGACGATGGAGGAGCAGAAGAAGGTCGTCAAGATGGTGAAGGAAGCGGGCCTCCCCTACAAGACCGTGGTCGGCGGCGCCCCGGCGACCCAGCGCTGGGCCGACCAGATCGGCGCCGACGCCTACGCCGAGGACGCCAACGACGGCGTCAAGAAGATCGACGCCCTGCTCGCGAAGTAGGGGGCGCGGGCGGCCGGGGAGATCCCGGCGGGACGGGGAGGCGCGGGGGCGGGCCATATGGCCCGCCCCCGCGCCTCCCCGAGCATCTCCGGCCTCCTCGGACAGCTCGTCGTCGGGGGGGCGGTCAGATGTTGAGGCGGACACCGTCCACGTAGGTGAGGCTGCGGCCGCCGCGCTCGATGTTGGGGTAGACCTCGCGCACCATCAGCAGGCGCTCCAGACCGAACCCAAGGCCTACCCAGGGCTCGGTGATACCGAAGTCGTCGTCCATGGGGATGGGGCCGAACGAGGCGGAGCAGACCTCCTCACCGCCGACCTCGACGTCGAGCATGTCGCCGTAGACCTCGGACGTCGAATGGACGAGGGCGTAGTCGGCGATGCCTGCGGCCTGCATGACCGTCGCGGCGAGCTCCTCGAGGCGCGACCGGCGGGCCTCCATGGGCAGCCCGACCTCGACGAGGTTCAGCATCGTGAACTCGTTGAGGTGGTGGCTGCCCTTGGTGTCGCGGCGGAAGCAGGTGCCCATCTCGAAGATGCCGAAGGGACGGCTCCAGATGCGCCCCAGCTTGCGCATCATGACGTAGAGGTTGGGCGCCAGCATGGGGCGCAGACAGGTTCCGTCCTCGAGCCAGAAGACCTGCTCGCGCAGCGGATGGCCGTGGCCGATGCCCATGTTCACGAGTCCCTCAGCGCTGATGATGTGGGGGGTGACGACCTCGACGAAGCCGGCGCCGGTGACGGCGGCGCGCAGCGCCGCCTGGAGCGCGATGAGGCCGGGGACGCGCCGGTTGCGGCGCAGCTCGTCGAGCTGCGCCCTGCCGGCGCGCACGAGCCCGTCCTCGAGCTCTTTGAAGGCGGCGTCCCGCGCCGCCGGCGACGCGTACGTCGCCTCGAGCTTCGCCGGGTCGGCGCCGAGCTCGCGCAGGCGTTGCGTCTGGGTCTGGGTCAGGCCGATCGGGCCCGGGTCCGTGTCCACGTCATGCACCTCTCTCTGCGTCGCGGGTCCACCCACCGGTCCCGCGCCGGGTCGCCATGTCCGGCCGCCGCGTCATGGTGTCCGGGTCTCGCGTCACGGCCTCTCGCCGCCCCGCTCCGAGGCGAGCGGCGTCCTCGCCAGGTAGTCTGCGAGACCCGCGCGGATCGCTGCGGCGACGCGGTCGACGAAGCCGGGCCGTCGTGCCCAGCCCTCGTCCGCCGGGCTCGTCAGGAAGAGCGGTTCGACCAGCAGTCCGATCGCCTTCGGCTCGCGCAGGATCCCATAGTTGCGCCCGAAGCTGCCCAGGAAGCGGGCGCCGGCGTCGTCGAGCCGGGCGCCGATGTGCTCCGCCAGTCGGCGCCCGCGTTCCGAGAAGTAGTGGCTGCGCTGGAAGTAGTAGCAAGCGGCGCCCTGCGCCTCCGGCGAGTCGTTGCCGTTGGCGTGCAGCGAGAGCATGAAGGCGGCGTCGGCCGCCATGACCGTCTCGGTGCGCTCGTACAGGGGCACGTCCTGGTCGCCGCTACGTGTCAGCACGACTTGGCATCCGTCGGCGCGGAGCAGCTCGTCGAGGCGGAGGACCAGCGCCAGGGCGACGTCCTTTTCGGTCAGACCGCTCGCGGAGACGACCCCGGTGTCGGGACCGCCGTGCCCGGCGTCCAGCGCGACCACCTGCCCGGCGAGCGAACGGGCGGCGACGCGACCGCCGTAGCGGTCGGGGATCTTCTTGCCCTCGCGCCCGGACTCCGCTTTGCGCAGCGCCTCGAGCTTGGCCAGCGTGACCGGACCGACGATACCGTCCGGGACCAGACCGGCGTTGCGCTGGAAGTCGAGGACGGCGCGTTCGACGTCCTCGTCGTACACGCCGCGCTCCGCTCCGGCATTGAACCCGAGCAGATTCAGCTTGACTTGCAGACCGAGCACGTCATCGCCGCGGAACTGGGGCTCGCGAAGATAGAGGAGGCGGTCGCCGAGTGTGTATCCCGTCTCGACCAGCTCCCGCCACGTGTTGTCGCCGACCTCGCCGTCGACGAGCAGGCCGCGGCGCTGCTGAAAGGCGCGGACGGCGAGCCGCGTGTTCGGCCCGTAGTAGCCGTCGACGCCCTCCCTGCCGAGCTCGAAGCCTTGAGTAAGCAGGCGCTTCTGCACATCCGAGACTTCTCTGCCGCGGTCACCGAGGGTGAGATTGCGCACGTGTTCCGCTCCTGGCGGGAAGGAGAAGGGAGACTTCGCGTCAGTCTACACGAGCCTCACGGGAGGGCCGACCGGCGGCGACGGCGCCGCCGCGTCACATCGAGATCCAGGTGCTCGCCGACGGGAAGGGTCACGCCGAAGGTCCTGGTGAGCTCGGGGTCGTCGAGGAGCGTGTGCCAGTCGAACAGCCATGGCACGAGGATGAGATGGCCTGAGCTCGAGATCGGCAGAGACTCCGTCAGACCCTGTACGATGCCGGGGATGATCGCTTGAAGGACGGTGATCGGGGTGCAAGTCCAGTCTACGAGAGGCTACGGATGCGAGACGGGAGGCCGAGGTGGGCGAGCCAGTAGCGGTCCGGTGGAAGGACGAGGGTCTGCGTTTTGAGGGGGTGACGCCGAACGGCCGCGTCGATCTCGCATCCGGACTCGAACCCGAGGGGAGCGGGATACGGCCGATGGAGTTGCTCGCCGTGGCCTTGGGCGGTTGCACGGCCATGGACGTCCTGTCCATCCTGCAGAAGATGCGTCAGCCGGTCGAGGCGTTCAGCGTCGAAGTGAGCGGCGAGAGGGCGGAGGAGCATCCCAGGAGGTACACGTCGCTCGAGGTCGTGTACCGTCTCAGGGGCGACCTCGACGAAGCGAAGGTGGCGCGGGCCATCGAGCTGTCGGAGACGCGGTACTGCAGCGTCGAGGCGACGCTGCGTCCCGCCGTGCCGATCACGTCGCGCTTCGAGATCGTGCGCTAGACCGTGTGCCCGAGACCGGCATGCGCGCACCCTCTACGCCGCCGGCCCCGACCGCCGTCGGCTCGTACGCCGTCGGCTGGCACGCCGCCGGCTCGTACGCCGCCACGCGGCCGGCCGGTCGCGCAGCGGTTCGCACTATGGGCGGCGTGTTTACACGGTCGCTCCGCGCCTGTAGTATCCGCCGAGGACCGGACTGAGGAGCCTTGTTGGACCGCGACCACGAGCTTTCGGCGGTGCTGGCCGACGATACGCGCTATCGCATCTACCGCGCCATCGCCGAACAGTCGGGGGCGGAAGTCACCGTGGCCGACGTCGCCAGGCGGTTCCATCTGCATCCTAACGTGGCCCGCATGCACCTCTCGAAGCTCGAACAGGCCGGCTTTCTCGCCACCGACTTGCGCAAGACCGGCGGGGGCGGACGCCCGGCGCGCCTGTACCGGCTCAGTGACCGGGTCCTCACGTTCGGCTTCCCGCCCCGGCGGTACGAGTTGCTGGCCCGGCTCGCGCTCCAGGCCGTGGCGGAGGACGGGTCGATCGAGAAGGCCTGTCGGGCGGCGCACGAGGTGGGCATAGCCGAGGGGCGCCGCCTGGTCGTCGGGCGGCGCCGCCCGCCGCAGACGCGGGACGAGATCGCCGCCGTCGTGCGAGCCGTCGCCGAGGAGCAGGGTATGCTGCCCGACCTCGCCTGGCACGAGGACGGCCTCCACATCACCGTCCGCAACTGCGTCTTCCGGGAGCTTTCGGGCGCCGACCCGGACCTCGTGTGCGGCATGCACCGCTCGTTCCTCTGCGGCCTTGTGGAGGTCGTCATGGCGACGTGCGGGCCGGTCTCGTTCTCGGCCGCCGAGACGTCGATCAGTCGTGGCGCCGACTGCTGCGAGCTCCTCTGCACGCCGGCGCGCCCGGCAGGCGAGGGCGAGCGTGCCTGATAGGGACGGCTGAGATGGGCCTGGACAACCTCGGCCTGGACCTCGTCGAGGCTACGATCGCCCGCGCTCTGGCGCGCGGCGGCGACTTCGCCGAGGTGTTCGTCGAGGACCGCGACGGGCTTACGTTGCGCCTCGAAGACGGCCGTCTCGAGCAGGTCGTCGGGGGCAGCGAGCGCGGCGCCGGGGTGCGGCTGCTGAGCGGCGAGCACACGTACTACGCCTACACCGACGTGCTGGACGAGGCGTCGCTGGCGGCGGCGGCCGACGCCGTCGCCGCCGCCCTGCGCGACGCCCGTCCCGCGACGTCCGTCATCGACCTCGGCGCCGTGCGGAGCGATGCCGGACGTCATCCGGTGAAGGTGCCGCCCGACCGGGTCGACGTGGCGCGCAAGGCGGCGCTGGTCCACGCCGCCGACGACGAGGCGCGCGCCGCCGGGGTGGAGGTCGCGCAGGTCGTGGCCGGGTACGCCGACGTCCGCCAGGAGGTGCTCATCGCCAACTCGCTGGGCGACGTCGTGCGCGACGCCCGGACGCGGACGCGGCTGAGCGTCCAGGTCGTGGCGCGTCGTGACGGCATCATCCAGACGGGCCATGAGACCCTGGGCGCCAGCGCCGGCTTCGAAGTCATGGACGAGGCGGCTGTCCTCGCCGTGGCGCGCGCCGCGGCGGGCAAGGCGATCGTCATGCTGGACGCGCGCCCGGCGCCGATGGGGACCATGCCGGTGGTGCTCGCCAACGGGTTCGGCGGCACCCTGTTCCACGAGGCCTGCGGCCACGGCCTTGAGGCCGACGCCGTCGCCAAAGGGGCGAGCGTCTATGCCGGCAAGATGGGCGAGATGGTCGCGGCGGCGATCGTCAACGCTTTCGATGACGGCACCGTCCCCAACGGCTGGGGGTCGCAGGCTTTCGACGACGAAGGCGTGCCGACGCAGAGGACGCAGCTGATCGAGGACGGTAGGCTGACGGGCTACCTCTACGACCGTCTCCGCGCCCGTCAGCTCGGCGCGGCGCCGTCGGGGAACGGCCGCCGGCAGACGTTCTGTCACGTGCCCATCCCGCGGATGACGACGACCTCCATCGCGCCCGGTGACGCCACTTCCGAGGAGGTCATCGCGGCGACGTCGAGGGGCTTCTACGCGAAGAGCCTCGCGGGCGGACAGGTCGAGCCGGCGAGCGGCGCGTTCGTCTTCGGCGTCGCCGAGGGCTACCTCATCGAGGGAGGGCACGTGACGTCGCCCCTCCGTGGCGCGACGCTCGTGGGGAACGGCATCGACGTCCTCAAGAGCATCGATATGATCGCCGACGACTACGAAGAGAAGTCGGGGATCTGCGGCAAGGACGGTCAGGCCATACCGGTGGGCACTGGGCAGGCGACGTTGCGCATCAGCGCCATGACGATCGGCGGGACCGGGTGATGTTCGAGGTCGTCGACCACATCCTGGAGTTCGCTGCGGCGCGCGGGGCGCGCGAGGTCGAGGTGTATGCCGAGCGCGGCGTCTCGCGCCGCATCAAGGTCTACCGGGGCGAGGTCGAGCAACTCGTCGCCGCGCAGCGGCGCGGCGTCGGGGTGCGCGTCTTCCGCGACGGCGCCGTCGGGTACGCGTCGACCTCGGACCTCGGGGGAGCGGGCCTTGAGAGCGTGGTCGAGCGGGCGGTCGCGAACGCGGCCGCGGCCGACGTGGACCCGTTCCGGGACCTGCCGGCCGTGACGGCGCCGCCCGCCGCCGTGCATCCGTACGACCCCCGGCTCGCGGATGCGACCGACGAGCGCCGCATCGAGCTTGCCCTCGCGACCGAGGCGGCGGCGCTGGCCGCGGACCCGCGCGTCCGTACGGTCGAGGACACGGTCTACGCCGACGGGGACGGCGAGGTCTTCATCGCGAACTCGGCCGGCGTGCGCGGGAACTACAGGTCTGGCCAGTGTTACGTCTATGCCTACGTGCTGGCCGAGCAGGACGGCAAGGTCGAGACCGGGGTGTCGTACGGCGTCGGTCGGGCTCCGGAAGATCTGGACGGGCCGGCCTGCGGCGCCGAGGCGGCGGCACGGGCGTGCCGCCTGCTCGGCGCCCGTCCTTGCCCGTCGATGAAGGCGACGGTCGTCCTCGACCCCTTCGTCGCAGCGGCGTTCTTCGCCGTCCTCGCCTCGGCGCTCACCGCCGAAGCCGTGCAGAAGGGACGCTCGCTGTTCGCCGGTCGTGAGGGCCGGCGGGTCGCCGACCCGTCGCTCACACTCGTCGACGACGGCGCCCACCCGGACGGTCTCGACAGCGCGCCGTTCGACGGCGAAGGCACGCCCTGCCAGCGGACACCGCTGGTGGAGGGCGGTGTGCTCCAGGGCTTCCTCCACGACACGTACACGGCGCGCAAGGCGGGAGTCGCCTCGACGGGCAACGCCCAGCGCGCCGGCTACCACAGCCCGCCGTCCGTGCGCCCCAGCAACCTCATCGTCGAGGGGGTGGCCGTGGCCCGTGACGATTTGGTGGCCGGGATCGACCACGGCGTGCTCGTGACGGACGCCGTCGGGGTGCACTCCGGCGCCAATCCGGTCTCGGGCGAGTTCTCGGTCGGCATCAGCGGCGTGCTCATCGAGGGCGGCCGTATGACGACGCCCGTCCGCGAGGTGACGCTCGCCGGCGACATCATCGCCATGCTCCGGGGCGTGCGCGCCGTGGGCGACGACGCGCGCTGGGTCCCCACGGGCAGCGTCCTCACGCCCTCCGTCCTCATCGAAGGGCTGTCCGTAGGCGGGTCCTGACGGGCCCGTCCGGCTTGCGCCCGCGGGCCCCACGTCCGACTCCGCCACCGCAAGGCACCGCGACAGGAAGGAACGACCGTGACCGAGCTCGGCGACCGGATCCTCGAGGCGAGCTACCTGGAGGGCGACTTCGTCCTCCGTTCCGGGCGGCGCAGCCGCTTCTACCTCGACAAGTACCTCTTCGAGACGCGTCCCGACCTGTTGCGCGACATCGCCGGCGGTCTGGTCGCGAAACTGCCCGCGTACGAGCCGTTCGACCTCTTGGCGGGGCCCGAGCTGGGTGCCGTCGCCATCGTCGCCGCGCTCTCGCTGGCGAGCGGGAAGCCGTTCGTCATCGTGCGCAAGGGTGAGAAGGGGTACGGGACGAAGAAGGCCATGGAGGGCCGCGCCGAGCCCGGGCAGCGCGTCGTCGTCGTCGAGGACGTCGTCACCTCGGGCGGAGCGGCGCTGCAGGCGGTCGACAAGCTGCGCGCCGCCGGGCTCGAGGTCGTCGGGCTGCTCTGCGTGGTCGACAGGGAGGAGGGCGGGGGCGCCGCCTTCGCCGCCGCCGGCGTCCCGTTCGACCCGTTGTTCACGGCGACCTCGCTGGGGATCAGGAAGCCCGACTGAGCGCCGTCGCCGAGGTCGCCGGGGTGGCGTCTGGCGCGACGCCACGGATCGTCGGGTGCGACGCGGCGGCCCGGCGGATGTGAGCCGTCAGGCGACGACACGCAGGGTGCGCAGGCTCAGGTCCTCGGGGCCGTGCACCTTGAGCTGCGCGCGGGCGGCCTCGCCGAGGTAGGCGACCGTCTCGGCGCCGATCTCCTCGCCGGGCCCCAGCACCGGGATCCCGGGCGGATACGGGGTCACACTCTCGGCGCTCACGCGTCCCTCACACTCGGCCAGGGGCAACGCGACCGACGGGGCGAAGAACGCCTCGCGCGGCGAGAGGACCTGACTGGTGAAGGCCGGCGGCCGCAGGCGGAGCCACCTGGCGGCCGCCTCGCGGCGACCGCGCGCGTCGGCGAAGCGGGCCGCGTAGTCGCGCAGGGCGTCGACCAGGACGCGCATGTCCTTCCTCGAATCGCCGAAGGTGACGTTGAGGATGACGGCCAGCGGGTCGGCCGCCTCGACGGCCACCGCGTAGTCGTCGCGGAGGATCGTCTCGAGCTCGGTTCCGCTGTGCCCGAGGTCGAGCGCCGAGATCGTCAACCGCGTGGGGTCGAACGCGGCCACGCCCTCGGCGGCGAGGACCTCATGACCGAGGCAGCGCAGCCCCTGGATCTCGTTGATGCGCTCCCGCGCCCACTCGGCCTCGGCGATCGCCGCGCGCCAGAGCTCGGCGCCGTGCGTCGCCATCTGCTGGCGCGCGGCGTCGATCGACGCGTACATGAGGACCTGCGGGCTGGTGCTCTGCGTCATCTTGACCATGCTCTCGAGGCGGGCGAGGTTCAGGCGCTTGCCCCGCGCGAGCAGTACCGCCGACTGGGTGAGGCCGCTGAGCAGCTTGTGGGTGCTCACGACACAGGCGTCCGCGCCCGCCGTCATCGCGTCGACGGGCAGGTCAGGGCAGAAGCAAAGGTGAGGTCCCCAGGCCTGGTCGACGATGAACGGCACGCCGACGGCGTGGGCGGCACTGGCGATGGCCGGCAGGTCGGCGCAGAGGCCGTTGTAGGTGGGCGACGTGACGAACATGGCCTTCGCCTGAGGGTGAGCGCGCAGGGCCGCGACCGCCTGCGCGACGGTGACGTTGAGCGGGATGCCCCAGACGGGGTCGACGGCGGGCTCGACGTAGACCGGCGTCGCTCCTGCGTAGATCAGGGCGTTGAGCAGCGACTTGTGGGCGTTGCGCGGGACGATGAGGGTGTCCCCCGGTCCCGCGATGGCGAGGACCAGCGCGTGCACGCCGCTCGTCGAGCCGTTGACGAGGAAGTGACAGCGCTCTGCGCCCCAGGCTTCGGCGGCGTGCTCTTCGGCGAGGCGGACCAGCCCCGTCGACTCGCGGGTGTCCTCGACCGCGCCGGCCATCGCGAGGTCGGCCTGGAGGCAGGTCTCGCCGACCAGTTCGCGCAGTCTTCTCGGGGCGCCCTTGCCGAGCTTGTGGCCCGGGGTGTGGAAGGGAGTGAAACCGCGCCGTCGGTAGGCGAGGACGGCGTCGACGTACGGCGTGTCGTGCTGATCGTGAGGCACGGATCCTCCTGTCGTCGCGTCGCCGTCCGTTGCGGGGGCCGTCGTCGGTCCCGCCCCTGGGGGGGCTGTCGCCGCCGCTCGGCCGCGAATCTGTCGGCCTCGCCCCTGAGGCGACCGTCATCCGCTGACCCTGCTCTCGCGGCGACCGTGAGCAGTGTATCAGCCATGCATACGGCACGGCTCGCGTTCGCCGCGCCTGGGCTCGAGCGTGGCGTGCGGCCGGTGGCCGGCCGCACGCCACGCTCGAGCCCACGTATGATGTGACGGGTGATACACTGAGCCGCGGTTTGCAGGAGAAACCTCAGGTGTCGGAGAGAACCATGGGCCTCGACTCGAGGGTGAGGGTGCGCTTTGCGCCGAGCCCGACGGGAGAGTTGCACGTCGGCTCGGCGCGCACGGCGCTGTTCAACTGGCTGTTCGCGCGCCGTCATGGCGGCGTCTTCGTCCTGCGCAGTGAAGACACCGACGCGGCGCGCTCCAGTCGCCGCTACGAGGAGGCGATCCTCGAGGACCTCCGCTGGCTCGGGCTCGACTGGGACGAGGGTCCCGATCGAGGCGGGCCATACGGTCCCTACCGGCAGAGTGAGCGGCTGGAGGCGTACCGCGCGGCGGCGGCGCAGTTGCTCGCCGCCGGGTACGCCTACCACTGCTTCTGCGATCAGGAGCGCCTCGAGGAGTTGCGCGCGCGGCAGCGCGCTGCGGGCGCGCCGCCGCGCTACGACCGTCGCTGCGCGACGCTGTCGCAGGTCGAGGTCGAGCGCCGGCTCGCCGCCGGCGAGCCGGCAGCGGTGCGCCTGCGCGCTCCCGGGCGCGACACGGTCGTCGACGACCTCCTGCGGGGGCCGGTGCGCTTCGGTCCCGACGCGTTCGGCGACTTCATCATCGTGCGCTCTGACGGCGTCGCCGGCTACAACTTCGCCGCCGCCGTGGACGACCGCGACATGGCGATCACGCACGTCATCCGCGGCGACGACCATCTCGCCAACACCGCCCGCCAACTCGCCGTCTTCACCGCCCTCGGCGTCCGTCCCCCCGCCTATGCCCACCACGGTATGATCCACGACCCCGGGGGCGGCAGGCTCTCCAAGCGGTACGGGGCGACGGCGGTCCGTGAGTTCCGCGAGGCGGGGTATCTCCCCGAGGCCATGGTCAACTACCTGGCGCTGCTCTCCTGGTCGCACGGCGACGACGAGGTGCTCGACCGCGACCGGCTGGTGCGCGAGTTCGACCTCGCGCGGCTCTCGCCGAGCGCGGCGACCTTCGACCAGGCCAAGCTGGACTGGCTCCAGCACGAGCACGTGATGGCGCTCGACTTCGCCGAGCACCGGCGTCGCTTCGCCGAGCGCCTTCCCGCCACGGTCGCGCCCCAGGCGGCGGCCGCTCTGGCGGCGGCCTACCAGCCGTCGCTCGTCGCCTACGGTGACGCGCCGGCGCTGGCCGCCGCCGTCCTCGACCCGCCGCGGCTCGACGCCGCGGCGCGGCGCCTCCTGACCGACGCGCAGGTCCAGCTCGTCGAGGCCCGGCGCCGACGCGAGCGGGGCCCAGATTGGCTCGAGCCCGAAGCGGCGCGCGAGATGCTTGCGGGATACCGCGCCTGGGGCAAGGAGCGTGGTCTCGCGGCGCGCGACCTGCTCATGCCTCTGCGCGTGGCGCTCACCGGCCGCGAGCATGGTCCCGAACTGCACTTCGTGCTCGCGGCCCTGGAGCGCCGCGAAACGCTGGCGCGCCTCGACCACGCGCTCGCCACGGCGGCGGACGAAGCGCGACCGCCCGTCGCCACCAGACCGTCACCGACCGCTGGAGACCATCTGTGATCCGCCTTTACGACTCGCTCACCCAGGCCAAAGTGGACTTCATCTCGCGCGACGCCGGCAAGGCCGGCATCTACTGCTGCGGTCCGACTGTCTACGGTCTCGTCCATGTGGGGAACGCGCGGCCCTACGTCACGTTCGCCGTGCTGCGTTCCTGGCTGCGGCGCCGGGACTACGACGTCACCCTCGTGGAGAACATCACCGACGTGGACGACAAGATCATCGCGCGGGCGAACGAGGAGGGCCGCACGGCCGCCGAGGTCGCGCGGGAGTTCACCGACGCCTACCACGAGGACGTGGGGCGCCTCGGCGACGCCCTGCGCCCCGACATCGAGCCCCTCGCCACCGAGACGATCCCCGAGATCATCGACCTCTGCAGCCGACTGGTCGCGTCGGGGCACGCATACGAGGCCGAGGGCAGCGTCTACTTCCGCGTCCGCAGCTTCCCCGGATACGGAAAGCTCTCGCGGCAGCGGATCGAGGAGCTCGAGGAAGGGGCGCGCGTCGAGGGCGAGCCCGGCAAGGAGGACCCGCTCGACTTCGCGATCTGGAAGGCGGCGAAGCCGGGCGAGCCGGCATGGGAGAGCCCATGGGGCATGGGCCGCCCCGGCTGGCACATCGAGTGCTCCGCGATGGGGTTGCGCTACCTGGGTCCCGGCTTCGACATCCACGGCGGTGGCCGCGACCTGATCTTCCCTCACCACGAGAACGAGATCGCCCAGAGCGAGGCGGCCGGCTTGCCCTTCGCCCGCGTCTGGATGCACAACGGCATGATCCACTTCGGCGGCGAGAAGATGGCCAAGTCCGTCGGCAACATCTTCCTGCTGCGGGAGGTGCTCGACCGGTACGCGCCGGCGGTCGTGCTCACGTACTTCCTGACGACGCACTACCGCAGCCCGCTCGAGTTCTCGCTCGAGAAGCTGGACGAGGCGAGGGCCGCGTACGACCGGCTGGCCGAAGCGGTGCGCACGGCGAGCTTCCGCATCGACCACCCTGGCGCGGGCGAGGCGCTGCTCGCGGACGATCTCCGGGCGGCGGCGAAGGCGGCCAAAGACGCCTTCGCCGCGCACATGGACGACGACCTCAACACGGCGGCGGCGCTGGGGGAGCTGTTCGCCCTCGCCCGCCGGCTCTTCCGCCATGTCGCCGCCGCCGACGCCGCCGGCAAGGCGGTCGATGCGGACGCGCTCGAAGAGGCCCAGGACGTCATCGTCGACGGTCTCGACGCCCTGCTCATCGGTCTGCCCGATCGCGTGGTGACGACGACGGTCGGGGCCTACCTGCCGTCAGTGGCGGTGGAAGGGGTGCCGGCTTCCGGAGAGGCCGCCGGCGCTGCCGGCGAGCGCGTGTGCACGACCGAGAGCGTGACGCTGCCCTCTGCGGCGCGGCTCGCCCGCGAAGGGCGCTGGGACGATCTCGGACTCCTGTACCGGGAGCGCCTCGCCTGTGGAGACGCGTCCTACGCGTGCGCGTTGCGCGACCATCTCCGCGCCATGAAGGACTGGGCCAGCGCCGACAGGGTCAGGGACGCTATCCAGGCGGCCGGGTTCGAGGTCCGCGACACGAAGCAGGGCACGCAGGTCGTGCCCAGGGACTGAGGACGGTGGCGACCGAGTGGATCTACGGGCGACAGGTGGCGCGTCTGGCCCTGGCGGCCGGCGCGCGGCGGCGAGCCGTGCGGCTCGCCGCGACCGCGCCGGCCCTGCGCGCCCTCGCTACCGACCTGCCTGCGGGTCTTGAGACCATCACCGTCGAGGCGGCGACGCTCGACCGCCTCACGGGGTCGCGCGACCATCAGGGCGTGGCCCTCGAGGTCCCTCCGTTCCCGTACGTCGAGGTCGAGACCCTCCTTGCCGGCGACCTCCTCGTCGTGCTCGACGAGGTGAGCGACCCGCACAATCTGGGCGCCGTCGCGCGCAGCGCGCTGGCCGTCGGATCGGCCGGCCTCGTCGTGCCACGCTATCGCGCCGCGCATGTGACGCCGGCCGCGGTGAAGGCGTCCGCCGGCGCCCTCGAGCACCTCGCGGTGGCCCAGGTCCCCAACGTGGCGCGCTTCCTGCAGCAGGCGAAGCGCGCCGGCCTCTGGGTCTACGGCGCGAGCGCCGAGTGCGCGACACGATACACCGACCTCGACCTCCGCGATCGCGTCGTGATCGTGCTCGGCGCCGAGGGCCATGGGCTGCGGCCGCTCGTGGCACGGGCCTGCGATGCGCTCGCCGCCGTGCCCATGCAGCCGCCGGTCCGGAGCCTCAACGTCAGCGTCGCGGCGGCGCTCTTTCTCTTCGAGGCGGTGCGTCAGCGGGGGGCGGACGAGACCGGCGATCCCGGGAGCGCGCGTGCCGGTCGCAGGGCCGACAGGGGGGGACGAGCCGGTTCGTGAGCCAGACGCTCTTCATCGTCGACGGCTACAACGTCCTCCACGCCCTGTTCCCCGGCATCGCGCGCGACGAGCTTTTCGCGCGCCGTGACTGGCTCACCGACCGGCTCGCCGACCACGTCGCGCTCCTCGATGCCGCCGCCGTCCTGGTCTTCGACGGCGCGGGCCCTGTCAGCACCAGCAGCCATCCGATCTCCGGCGCGCCGGTCGAGGTCTGCTTCGCCGGCGGGCGTTTCACCGCCGACACTTTGATCGCCCGGCGGATCGCCGAGCAACCGCCGGACGTCGCCATCGTCGTCGTGAGCGCCGACGCTGAGGTCCAGCGCACAGCGGCGCGCGCCGGTGTGCGACGCATGACCCCCCGCGAGCTCGGCGCCGCCCTCGCGCACGGCCCCGACGACGATGCGGCCGCGCAGGCTCTTGACTCTGCCCGAGACTCGACTAGAATGCCTTCACGGCTTGAGGATAAAGTAGACCCTGAGACTTTACGTCGGCTGGAGGACCTCAGGCGCAAGCCGCGATGAACCGCCCTCGGCGGGTAGCTCGCCGGTTTGCAGGTGTATCGAACGGAGGTGGGGGATGAAGGCTGCGCGTCACCGAGACTCCGGGCGCGGCTCAGGACCCGCACGCAACGTTCAACCTTATGCCGAGAGTTCTGACCTTGCCCTGGTCCACGCGTATCGCCGAGGGAGTCAGGCGGCGCTCGACGCGCTCGTTCAGCGCTACTACCAGTTCGTCCGTCTCAAGGCGAGCTCGTACTTCATCGCCGGCGGCGACGCCGAGGACCTCATCCAAGAGGGGTTAGTGGGCCTCTTCAAGGCGGTCCGCGACTACCGCGACGACCGTCAGGCGTCGTTCCGCAGCTTCGCCGAGCTGTGCATCACGCGCCAGATCATCACCGCGATCAAGACCGCGACGCGGCAGAAGCACGTGCCGCTCAACGGCTACCTGTCGTTCAGTCAGGCGCCGAGCGACGTGGCCGACGATGGCGAGTGCTCCCTGGCCGACGTCCTTCCCGGCCCGACGACGCACGACCCTCTCAGTCAGGTCATCTCGTCGGAAGAGATCGACAGCCTCATGGGGTGTCTGACGCGCATGCTGTCAGACCTCGAGGGGCGCGTCCTGCGCCTCTACTTCAACGGCCTCTCGTACGAGCGCATCGCCGCCCAGCTCGGCTGCGACTGCAAGACGGTCGACAACGCCCTGCAACGAATCAAGCGCAAGGTCGACACGCACCTCGAGAGTCGCAGGGTGGTGTACTGACCATACTGACCACTGGTCTCTTCCGGCGCGTTCAGAACGTCATCAGGCTGACGTCGTACCCCTGCTGCTGCACGAGCAGCTTGAAGTCGTGCGGGTTGGCGGCCACCGAGGCGGCGTCGCTGAGCGTGATCATGTTGTCCTCGTAGAGCTTGAGCAGCGCCTGGTCGAAGGTCTGCATGCCATAGAAGTCGCCTTCGGCGATCGCGTCGTGTACGAGGTGTGCTTGCTCAGGGTCGAGGATGAAGTCGCGGATACGGTTGGTGCAGATCATGATCTCGACGGCGGGGACGCGGCCCTGTCCGTCGGCGCGCACGAGAAGGCGCTGCGAGATGATCGCCTTGAGCGTGCCGGCGAGCATGATGCGGACCTGTTTCTGCTGGTGCGGGGGGAAGAAATCGATGATGCGGTTGATCGTCTCGGTCGCATCGATGGTGTGCAGGGTGCTCATGACGAAGTGGCCGGTCTGGGCCGCGGTGAGGGCCGCCTGCACGGCCTCGGTGTCGCGCATCTCGCCGATGAGGATGACGTCAGGGTCCTGGCGCAGCACGTACTTGAGCGCTGTCGCGTAAGAGTCGCTGTCAAGACCGATCTCACGCTGGTTGATGATCGACTTGCGGTCCTTGTGCAGTACTTCGATCGGGTCCTCGATGGTCACGATGTGACGGCGCATCTGGCTGTTGATGTGGTCGATCATCGCCGCCAGCGTGGTCGTCTTGCCCGACCCGGTGGTGCCGGTCACCAGCGTCAGACCACGGGGCTCGAGGGCGATGCGCTTGATGATCTCCGGCAGGTGCAGCTCCTCGAAGGACGGCACCTTGGTCGCCACCTGGCGCATCGCGATGCTGATGCTGCCGCGCTGGCGGAAGACGTTCACGCGGAAGCGACCGAGGTCGGGGACGGAGTAAGCGAAGTCGATCTCGTTGTGCTCTGAGAACCGCCTGATCTGCTTGTCGGTCATGATCGAGGCGGCCACGTCCTTGGTATCTTCGGGGGTCATCGGCGGCTGGTCCATGAGGCTGAGCTCGCCGTCGATGCGCAGGACCGGCGGGCTGCCCGCCTTGAGGTGGAGGTCCGAGGCGTTGCGCGTCTTCATCTCGGCCAGCAGTTCATCGATCGGTTTCACGTCTCGACCTCATGGTTGAACGACAGTCACTTGCCCTCTATGTCGGCACTTGGCCGCGAAGCCTTACCTGTCTCGCGCGGAGCGATCTTCGTACTGCCGGACGAGCGGCGATGATGTGCCGCCGGGGCTGATGGTCATGTCCTCCATAGCCGATGTTCTCCGGACGCACAAGGGCTGGACGGTCCTTCGGCCGTCCAGCCCTTGTGCAGGCGCGGTCCAGCCCTTGCCGAGCCGGGCAGCGTCTGTCGAGGCGGCGCGGGCGGCTCTCTTTAGAAACGGCCGCCGATCCAGGCGCCGCCGATGGAGCCGTAGCTCACCACGGCGCCCGTGTGCGGGGCATGGATCATCTGGCCGCCGCTCACGTAGATGCCGACGTGGTAGCTGTAGCTGGCGCCGCCGAAGAACACGAGGTCGCCGGGTTGCAGCGAGTCGAGCGGGACCGGCGTGCTGGCGTGCTGCTGCGCCGTGGCGCCATGAGCGAGACCGATGCCGATCTGCGCGTAGCAGTACATCGTGAGGCCGGAGCAGTCGAAGCTGCCTGGGCCGGCGGCGCCATACACATATGGCTTTCCGATCTGAGCCTGCGCGAGCGCCACGACCTCGGGGTGTCCGGGCCCGCCGGGATCGACGACGACCGTCCCGCCGCCGGACGAGGAGGACCCGCTGGTGGCGCTCAGCGCTTCACGCTCCGCCTGCCGTTGGGCTTGCTCCTCGAGCTCCTTGATCTGGGCCTTGACGCCGGCCTGCATACGCTCGAGCCTTGCCTCGAGGTCCTCGACCTTGTCCTTCTGGGTCTTGGCCTTGGCGACGAGCTCGACGGCGGCCTGCTTGTCGGCCTCGAGCTTGATGCGCCGGTCCTTGATGTCGGCCTTGTACGCGGCGATCGACTTCATGGTCGCAACGTCGCTCTTGCCGAGGCGCTCCATGACGTCGAGCTGGGTGACGAGCTCGTCGAAACTGTTCGTCGAGAAGAAGACGTCGACGAAGCCGACGTCGCGCGCCTTGTACATGGACACGGCGCGCGTCTCGAGCTGCGCCTGGGCGAGCTCGAGGTTGTACTCGGCCACCTTGAGCAGGCGCTGGTTGTCGCGGATCTGCTGCTTGACGGTGGCGAGGCTGTCCATGGCCTGGTTGTAACGCTCGACGGCCATGTCGACCTTGGGATAGAGCTCCTGCAGACGGGCGGCGATCTCGCGCGCCTTGGCGCGCTTCTCGGAGAGCGGTGTGGCGCCCGCGGCAGGGGCCAGAGTGAGGGTAAGGATGAGGATGCTGAGGAGAAGGAGGAGCGGGGCGACTGCCCGTCTCGTGCCGTTCACTGCATCGCCTCCCTTCGGGTGCGCCGGCGAAAGACCTGAGCGCCCGCGTCGAGGTGAGCGGTCAAAACGCTACATTCACGGACGGGCCGCGCCTGGCGGCCGCCCGACATCGGCCCGGGACCATAGCACCTGACGCCTTCGCAGGCAAGTCACGGATGCCCGCTAGTGGCGCATCGTGGCGCCTTGTGGCGGCGCGGCCGGGCGCCACCGCGGCAGCCGCTTGATGGCCTCGATGAACGCCTTGTTCCGCTCGTCGCGGCGCCAATTGCGGATGATGACCATGCCCCAGCTGTGGAAGAGGAGCTGCTTCGTGAAACGGAAGGTGAACACGTAACGGAGCCATTGGCGCAGCGAGTAGAAGCGCATGTAGCCGCGCAGGACCTCCATCTGGAGCTCGTAGGGCGTCATCTGCGCCGGGGTGAAGACGACATGGTGGGCGTCGTAGAGATGCCAACGCTTGTCGAAGATGCGGCCGGCGGCATCGAGGTCCTCGAACTGGGGAGTACCGGGCAGCGGGGTGAGGATGTTGAGCATCACCGTGTCGATGTGGTTCTTCATCGCGAACTTCACGGTGTCACGCACGGTCTCGACCGTGTCGGTGTCGGCGCCGAGGACGAACATGCCGTGGCTGCGGATGCCGTACTCGTGCAGCACCTTGATGGCGCGCTCGACGTCGGCGACGGTCTGCGCCTTGTCGAAGGCGTCCAGCGTCGCCTGGTTCACGGACTCAAGGCCGAGGTAGACGAGCTCGCAGCCGGAGCGCCGCATGAGGTCGAGGAGCTCCGGGTCGCGGACGACGTCGGTGCGTACCTGCGCCGACCAGGGGATGACGAGGCCGCGCTCGATCATCATCGTGAGGAGCTGCTTGAGGCGCTTCCTGTCGGCGGCCATGTTGTCGTCGTAGAAGAAGATCCGCTTAGGTCGCTTCTCTTCGATCTCGGCGATGACGCTCTCGGCGCTGCGGAACCGGTACTTGCGTCCGAACATCGCCGTCACCGAGCAGAAGTTGCAGGCGAACGGGCAGCCCCAGCTCGTCATGATGGGCATGGTGGAGAGCTTCTTCTCGGCGCCGACGATGAGTCCGAGGTCGGGGAAGGGCAGCTCGTCGAGGTCGGGACAGCGGGGGCGGGCAGGGTTGTGGACGACGGTCCCGTCGTCGTGATACGAGAGCCCCGCGATAGAGGCGAGGTCACGGCGACCTTCGAGGGCGTCGACCAGCTCGAGCATGAGCTGCTCGCCGCCCTCGCCGCGGGCGACGTAGTCCACGTGGTCGAGCGCCTCGTCGGCCAAGAAGGTGACGTGCGAGCCGCCGATGACGACCGGGATGCTCCGCGCCCGCATCTCGTCGGCGATCTCGTAGGCGGTCTCGGCTGTGGACGTCGTCGTGGAAAGGCCGACGAGGTCGGCGGAGCGGACGTCGTCCCAGTCGACCGGAGCCATCTGGGGCGAGTAGATGAGCACGTCGTGGCCGGCGGCCTTGAGCGCCGCCCCGATGATGGGCAGGCCGAGACGTGGCAGGAACACCTTGGACCACACGTTCATGCCCGGAGGCTCGGGCTCGATGAGTCGGATCTTCATGGTCCTCCTTGCGTGTCGTCCGCTCCAGTCGCTGGGCGCACGCCGGGGTCGCGGGCAGGGTGATACATCCGCGTGATTCTAACGCACCACGACGGACGGCGGGCGTCGCCGGCGCCGAGCTCTGGTGGCGTCTCCGACTCCGGACCCGGCGGCGTGTCGTCCGGGCAGGCGCGGCGGCCCGCGGGCGGAGGGGAGCGTGTCAGAGGAAGAGGGAGATGAGGAAGTAGGAGAGCGCGCCGACCGCGCCCGCCGCCGGAAGGGTGAGCACCCAAGCGCCGACGATGTTCCCGGCGACGCCCCAGCGCACGGCTGAGAGGCGCTGCGTCGACCCAACGCCCATGATGGCCGCCGTGATCGTGTGGGTGGTGGACACCGGGATGCCGAAGTGCGTGGCGATCTGTATGACCGTCGCCGCGCTGGTCTCGGCGGCGAACCCGTGGATGGGGTCGAGCTTGATGACCCGGGAGCCGAGCGTGTGGATTATCCGCCAGCCTCCGGAGTACGTCCCGGCCGCCATCGCGAGGGCACAGGCGAGCTTGACCCAGAAGGGGACGACGAAGCGGTCGATCTCGTTGCTGGCGAACAGTGCCAGCGTGATGATGCCCATGGTCTTCTGGGCGTCGTTGCCTCCGTGCGACAGGGCCATGAAGCCTGCCGAAAGCGGCTGCAGGGTGCGGAACCAGCGGTTGACCGGAGCCGGCGGCCACTTGTGCACCAGCCAGGTGAGCCCGGTCATGAGGAACCAGCCGCACACCAGACCGATCACCGGCGAGCCGACCATGGGGAAGATGACCTTCTCGATCACGCCTCCCCACAGCACGCCGTCGATCCCGGCCTTGGTGATCATGGCCCCGATGAGCCCGCCGAACAGGGCGTGCGAAGAACTCGACGGGATGCCGAAGTACCAGGTGATGAGGTTCCAGGCGACGGCGCCGACCAGTGCTGCGAGGACGAGCGGCAGGGTCACGAGATCGGTGTCGACGAGCCCTTCGCCGACGGTATGGGCGACGCCCGTGTAGAGAAAGGCGCCCAGCAGGTTGAGCCCAGCGGCCATCAGGACGGCGACGCGCGGCGAGAGGGCGCGCGTCGACACCGAGGTGGCGATGGCGTTGGCGGTGTCGTGGAAGCCGTTCGTGAAGTCGAAGACCAGGGCGAGGGCCGTGATCGCGATGAGGAGCAGCACAGGAGCCCGTCAGGTCACTTGTGCTTAAGCACGATGCTCTCGATCACGTTGGCCACATGCTCGCACTCGTCCACCGCCGACTCGAGGGCGTCGTAGATGTCCTTCCACTTGACGACTTCCCGCGTGTCCATCTCGTCGTCGAACAGGGCCGCCATGGCCTCGCGGCTGATTCGGTCACCCTCGTTCTCGAGGCTGTTGACACGGATGATGCGGTCCATGAGGTCGGTCGGCTTCTCAAGGTCGTCGATGATCTGGTGCAGGACATGGGCGGCTTCACCGATGACGTGTGCCTGGCGGCGAGCGTATTCGGTCGGTCCCTGGACCCGGTAGAGCAGCATCTCGTCGACGGCCTCCTCGATGTTGTCGAGGACCTCGTCCATGGTCGCCACGAGGTCATAGATGTCCTCGCGGTCGATCGGCGTGATGAACGACTTGTTCAGACGCTTGACGATGTCGTGGAGGATCTTGTCGCCGACGTGCTCGTGCTCGAGGATGGCGGCGGCGAGGGATTTGGCGTGCCCGTAGTCCTCCATGAACCTGACGAGAAGCTGGGCCGCCTCGTCGAGATTGGCCGCGAGGTCCGAGAAGAGACGGAAGTAGTCGTGCTCCTTCGGAACGAGACTGAGTCTCACGGCGGGCTCCTTTCCCCTACCGGCCCGTTGCCGCGCGCGTAATGCTATCCCACCGGCAGGTGGGCGCAACCTCGCCGCCGCTCGTCGGTGGGCGTGGAGGAGCGAGGGCTCGGTCGCTCCCGGCGTCGCCGTCGCCTTTGTGAAGACTTGTTAAGAACTGCGAGCCGGTCGCATGGTCGGTTTGCGGGTCGAAGGGACCCTGAGGGCCGGCGTGATCGGAAAGCGGAAGGCGTCGGAGCGATCCCCTTCCTCCCGCCAGGAGCGGCGTGGAGCAGGGATTTCCGTGGAAGAGCAGGCGGCCCCGGGACGGGCCGGGGCCTGATGCGGCCGCGCCGCGGCGGCCGCATCAGGGCGGCCGCCGCGGCGCGGCCGTGTTGCCCCGGCTCTTGCGCCCATGTCGACGAGTGGTTATGCAGACTTCATCTCGGCGCCGGACGCGCGATGGGGATCGTGGATCGTCTGCCGGCGCCTGCACGTCGGCGAGATGCGGGACCATGACGTCACGGTCCCGTTCTTGCGCTTGTCGTGCGAACTGGGGGAGCGGATGCACGAACGGCATGGACGGGGAGCGGCAGGGCGCGGCGTCGCCCGCGCAGCCGGCGCAGCCGCGCCGGAGCAGCCCGACCATGCCCTTCCTTCCCCTATTGTCCTTCCCGTCGTTACCGGCGGCGCAGCGGCTTGCTCCGGCCCGCGCATGAGAGCCGGTGGGTCCTCGTCGAACGCGACGCTGGGGGTGGTCCGCATTGGCTGAAGTCGCTACTGTCCGTCTGGAAGCCCACAGACACAGGCGATCGCTCCCGCCGGGAATGGCCGGCCCCCTGTTGGTCGCCCCGATGGCGTTCTGGATGGTGGCTTTCTTCCTGGTCCCGCTCGTCCTGATCCTGCTGTACAGCTTCGGTACGCAGTCGGCGTATCAGACGGGGGTGAGTCTCGGGTTCGACACGGAGTGGTACCGCCGCATCTTCACCGAGCCGGCCAACCGCAAGGCCTTCCTGCTGACCGCCGAGATGGTGATCGGCAACACGGTGGGCTGTCTCGTCATCGGGTACCCGCTGGCCTACTTCGTCTCCGCCAAGTCCGGGCGCCGCAAGACCCTCTTCCTGCTCCTCGTCATGATGCCGTTCTGGACCAGCTTCCTGATCCGCGCGTACTCCTGGATGACGATCCTCGGCAACGGCGGGCTCCTGAACGGGTGGCTCAACACCTTGGGCATCATCGATGGGCCCCTGAACGTCATGTACACGCAGAAGGCCGTCTACCTCGGTCTCGTCTACGACTACCTGCCGTTCATGGTCCTGCCGCTGTTCGTCGGCATCGAGAAGATCGAGCCCGCGCTTCGTGAGGCGTCCAAGGACCTCGGCGCCGGCAAGTGGACGACGCTCGCCAAGGTCACCCTCCCGTTGAGCCTGCCGGGCATCTTCGCTGGGTGCATGCTCACCGCCGTACCGACCACGGGCGAGTTCGTCATCCCGCAGATCCTGGGCGGCAGCAAGGTCGTCGTCTGGGGGTGGCTCATCTACGAAGAGTTCACCGCGGGCCGTAACTGGCCCATGGGGGCGGCCCTGTCGAACGTCCTCCTGCTGGTGATGCTGGTGATCATCGTCGCCTACATCAAGACCGTCGGCACGGAGGAGTTCTGATGGCTGCCGAGGTCGTCGCGCAGGCCCCGGGAGGGATGAGGCGCGGCAAGGCCAAGTTGTCCCTCTGGGACCGCATCATGCGCCACAGCGACATCGGCATCGCCACGTGGTCGGTGCTGACCTACATCTTCCTCTACCTGCCGATCGTGGTGCTCATCGTCTTCTCGTTCAACAAGCAGACGCTGAACATCAACTGGGAGGGCTTCACCCTCGACTGGTACTTCGCCGAGCCGTTCTCGCGCCCCGACAAGAAGGTCATCGGCATCTTCCATGATTCACAGCTCATCTCGGCCTTCTTGACGAGCCTCGAGATCGCGGTCCTCTCGACCCTCGTCTCGGTGGCCATCGGGACGCTCGGCTCGTTCGCCCTCGTGCGCTTCGAGTTCCGGACGAAGACCCTGTGGGACGCGCTCAACTACACCAAGATCATCATCGCCGAGGTGGTCGCGGGCGTCTCGACGCTGCTGTTCTTCGTCCAGCTCGACAACTGGCTCGATACGTACGTCGGCTTCGACTTCTTCAACATCTTCCAGCCCGGCTTCTGGACGGTGCTGATCGCGCACATCGCCTGGAACATCCCGTTCGTCGTGGTCATCATCCGCGCCCGCCTCGTAGGCTTCGACAGATCGATCGAAGAGGCGGGCGCGGACCTTGGCGCGAACCCGGTGACGGTGTTCTTCCGCATCACCCTGCCGGTCATCTTCCCGGGCATCCTGGCCGCGTCGCTGCTGTCGTTCACGCTGTCGTTCGACGACTTCGTGACCACGTTCTTCGTCATCGGCCAGAACTACAACACGCTGCCGGTGCAGATCTGGAGCATGGTCCGCATGGGCATCACGCCGGAGATCAACGCCATCTCGACGATCATGATGGCGATCAGCATGTCCATCATCGTCGTCCTCGAGCTCAAGGCCAGGATCTCGGAAGTGCTGTGAGGTCTCTTCAGCCGTCCCCCGACGGCGGGCAGGGCGCCGCGGACGCGGCGCCCTGCCCTCTTCTTCGGGCGACCGCTCTCGCGTCGCCCGGTGCGCCTCGCGCGGGCTGCTTGCCAGTCCAGTTACGGTTCCGGTAGCCTCTGTCCCGTGCCGGGCCGCGCTCGTGGTGGCGAGCGGCGAGAGCCACGAGCCTCCCGACGAGGCGGTCCGGCCTCGTGGTTGTCGTTGCGGACGAGTGTGGTCAAGGAGGAAGCGGTGTCTGACGATCTCTACGCGCAGATGAAGCAGGCGGTGATCGACGGCGAGGCCGAAGCGGCGGCTGCGCTGGCCCAGAAAGCACTCGATGCCGGCCTTCCCGCGGTCGACATCCTCGACGAGGGCTTCGTCAAAGGCATCGAGGAGGTCGGCGACCTCTTCGCCCGGGGCGAGTTCTTCCTCCCCGAGCTGGTCCAGGGGGCCGAGGCGATGAAGGCCGCCGTCGCCGTTCTGCAGCCGGCCCTCGACGCCTCCGGCGCCGAGCGCAAGGCCCTGGGCACGGCGGTCGCCGGCACCGTCGCCGGCGACATCCACGAGATCGGCAAGACGATCGTCTGCTCGATGCTCTCGGCCGCGGGGTTCACGGTCACCGACGTGGGCTGCGACGTCCCCGTCGAGGCCTTCGTCGAGAAGGTACGCGAGATGCAGCCCGATCTGCTCCTCCTCAGCGCCCTTCTCACGACGACGATGCCCAACCAGCAGAAGACGATCGCCGCCCTCAAGGACGCCGGCCTGCGCGACGCGGTCAAGGTCATGATCGGCGGCGCCCCGACGACCCGCGCCTGGGCCGACGAGATCGGCGCCGACGGCTACGCCGAGGACGCGATCGAGGCCGTGGCCGCCGCGAAGGCCCTCGTCGGAGCCGAGTGAGGGTCGATCAGGACGGGACGCGTCGGGGCGGCCCGGAGGGCCGCCCCGACGCGTCTTCGGGGCCAGTCGGCGGTGCGGTACAGTAAAGAGTCATGGGCGCCGAGCTGAACGAGTACTTCGCCGAGGTCGAGGCGCGCTTCGACGCGGCCGACGACTTCACGGTGGGGTTCGAGGAGGAGTTCCAGATCCTCGCTCCCGACACGCTCGAGCTGGCCCCCGGCTTCGAGGAGCTCCGAGATGCGGCCGAGCCTAAGCTTGGCGAGCGGATCTCGGGTGAGCTCATCCGTTCCGAGATCGAGGTCCGCACGCCGCGCGCGGCGCACTTCGGCGAGGGCGCGCGCGAGCTGCTCGTCGACCGCGACGAACTGTTCCGCCTCGCCGAGGCGCACGGCTTCACTCTCGGCGCCACCGGCACACATCCGTTCTCGGATTGGCGTGACCAGGAGATCATCGACACGCCGCACTACCGTTTGGTCGAGGAGCGCCTCAAGTACGTCGCCTGGCGGAACAACACGTGGAGCCAACACGTCCACATCGGCGTCCGCGGCAAGGACCGCGCGATCGCCGTCTGCGACCATCTCCGCAGCTACCTGCCGCATCTGCTCGCCCTGTCGGCCAACTCGCCGTTCATCGAAGGCGTCTGGACGCACCTGCACTCGGCGCGTACCCAGACCTTCGTGCGCATGTTCCCGCGCTGCGGCGTGCCCGACGCGTTCGGCGACTGGGACGAGCACCGGCGCTTCTACGAGACGCTCGTCGAGACCAACTGCATCGAGGAGTTCACCCAGGTCTGGTGGTCGGTGCGGCCGCACCACCGCTTCGGCACGGTCGAGGTGCGCATCTGCGACGTCCAGACCGAGCCGTGGCAGGCGCTCGCCGTCGCGGCACTGGTCGTGGGTCTGGCCGCCGACCTGATGCGCGCCTACGACGAGGGCAGGCTTCCGGCGCCGGAAAGTGGGCGCACCATCGAGGAGAACCTTTGGCGGGCGATTCGCTACGGCCTCGACGGCAAGCTGGTCGACTTCGCCGCCCGGCGCGAGGAACCGGCGGGCGACGCGATCCGGCGGCTCGTCGAGCGGGCCGCGCCGTACGCCGACGAGACGGCCGTCGCCCCGCACCTCGCCGATGTCGAACGTCTGCTGCGCGAGGGCAACGGCGCCCAGCGGCAGGCGCGTGCCTTGCAGAAAGGGCCGACCCTTGAGGAGGTCTATGCCGAGACCGTCGCCCGCGCGCGGGCGACGTCGCTCGGGCTGGCCGCGGAGTACAAGGAGGGATGACGATGAACCGAGCGGACGACGGCGGAACGGCGCAGGGCGCAGAGGGAACGGCGGCCGGCGCGGGGCACGACGAGCCGGCGGGCGCGGGCGCTTCTACGGCGGACGACGAGGAGCGCGCCCGCGCGATCGTCGACGAACTGCGCCGCCTCAAGGTCGAGGACCTCGCGCTCGACATGACCGTCAGTCTGGTGACGGTGGGCTACCAGAAGCTCGGACTGACGGCGCAGACGCGCGAGCTTCGCGACCTCGGCGGCGCACACCTCGCGATCGAGCTGCTGCGCGCCCTTCTCGACGTCCTTCAGCGCGAGGTCGCGCAGGCGCCCCTCGGCGACCTGCGCTCCACGCTGGCGACCATGCAGTTGGAGTACGCGCGCGCGGTCGCCGCGGGCGCGAGTCCAGCGCAAAGCGGAGCCGCCGCAGGCGGAGCAGCCCCCGCCGAGACGGCGGCGGACGAGGCCTCGGGCGACGACACTCCGGGCGAGGGTCAGGCCACGGGCGACGCGCAGGCCGCGGGCGACGCGCAGGCCTGAGCGCGGCTCAGGTCGCGGCCAGCGCCCAGAAGCGGCTCTCCTCGAGCTCCTCGCCGGGCTCGACGACGATGAACTCGTCGTCGTGCGGTCCGTGCACCAGCTTCTCGAGGTAGCGCAGCGACCCCGGCAAGTACTCGATCGGGAGGCCGTAGAACGCGGCCGCCTTCTCGAGATACGGCTTGAGGCTCTCGAGGTCGTAGGTACCGGTGTCGATGACGGCGACGCGGGTGTAATTGGCGAGGATCATGCGCTCGAGCTGGGCGGCTTTCTCGGCGCCGTACTTCGGGATCATCCGCAGGTATTCCTGATACGGGTCCTCGATGTACTCGATCCAGCCCCGTGTGTAGTAGTACGTGCCCGGGTGCTTTGCGTGCTCCTCGAGGTACCGGGCCCGCGATCCAAGCAGGATCGAGATGCAGTCGTCCGCCGCCGGGACGACGAGCCGGTGGGCGCCGCCGCGCAGCCCCACGGTCCCGTTGCTGCAACGGGCGCAGCACAGGAGGATGGGACGGTCGCCCGGGGTGGCGTCGATGCGCTCCTGCAGGCGGGCGCGCAGCTTGTCCGGGTAGTCGTGCAGGGCGCCTTCGACGAAGTCGATCTCGTAGCCCGGGTTCACGCGCTCGATCTCGTCGCGCAGCACTTCGCAACTGACGATCTTCGGTGTGGTGTCCATTAGACGATGCTACCAGCGGGACGGAGTCGCGTCGCCTCGAGGCCGCCGCGGGATGGAAGCGGCGGCGCAGGTCGCGAGCGCCGCCTCCTTGCTGCTGTCGAGGACGACGGGGGGGTCACGCTTGCGTCAGTACCGGATGAGCATGGCGGCGCCGTCGCCCCGCGCCTCGTGCGAGTCGAGCAACTTGCACTCCATGGGAGGCGCTGAAGTAGCATTGGTCTCAGACTGTGCGGGCATGGCGTGTCTGTGGAAGAGTATCGAAGTCGGACGCCCCGGCATGCCGACATGAGTGGCCACGCGCGCGCCGGCACGAGCGTGCGTATGCGGACGCCGTGCCTGAGCGCGGGAGCGCGAGCGAAGGAGGAGAAGTGAAGGTCAGGAAGTTGCTCGTCGCAGGCGCCGGCCAGATGGGCGCCGGCATCGCCCAGGTGTCCGCTCAGGCGGGGATCGAGGTCGTGATGATCGACGTCGCCGACGAGTTCGTGGCCAGGGGCATGGCCGCCATCCAGAAGGGCCTGGGCAGACTGGTCGACAAGGGCCGCATGCAGCCCGACGAGCGTGACGCCGCCCTCGCCCGCATCGCGACGGGCCTTTCCGTCGAGGACGGCGCCGATGCCGACCTGTTCATCGAGGCGGCGCCCGAGTCGGTGGAGCTCAAGAGCGACCTCCTGCGGCGCGCGTCGGCGATCCTGCGCCGGGAGGCCGTCATCGCCACGAACACCTCGAGCCTGTCCATCACGATGTTGGCCGAGTATGTCGAGGCGCCGGAGCGGTTCGTCGGCATCCACTTCTTCAATCCGGTGCCCGCGATGGCCCTCGTCGAGGTGGTGCGCGGCGCGGCCACCTCTGACGCCACCATGGCCGCGGCGCGCGCGTTCGCCGAGACCGTCGGCAAGACGCCGATCACCGTCAAGGACTCGCCGGGTTTCGTCGTCAACCGCATCTTGTTCCCGATGATCAACGAGGCCGTCGCGGCGCTCGCCGAGGGCGTCGCCAGCGCTGATGACATCGACACCGGGATGAGGCTCGGGGCCAACTTCCCCATGGGTCCGCTGGCCCTCGCCGACCTCGTCGGTCTCGACACGACGCAGGCCATCCTTGCGACCCTCGAACGCGACCTCGGGGACCCGAAGTACAGGCCCCACTCGTTGCTCGCCGAGCACGTCGCCGCCGGCAGGCTGGGACGCAAGAGCGGGGCGGGCTTCTACAAGTACGATCGCGGATGACCGCCTCCGACGCCGGCCGCGAGGGCTACGTCCAGGTCTACACGGGGGAGGGCAAAGGCAAGACGACGGCCGCGCTCGGCCTCGTCCTGCGGGCGCTTGGCCACGGTCTACGCGTAGCCGTGCTCCAGTTCATGAAGGCCGACCCCACATGGGGCGAGATCGTGATGCTGCGTCGTTTGGGGGTGGACGTCCTACAGTGCGGGCTCGATCACTGGGTGATCAAGGGCCAGGCGACGGAAGAGGACCTCGTCGCCGCGGCCGAGGGGTTCGCCCGCGCTCGCGACCTGGTGATGGGCGGCGACTACGACGTCGTCGTGCTCGACGAGCTGGCTACGGCCCTCTACTTCGAGCTCGTCGCGCTGGACGACGTGCTCGCCATGGTGCGCGACAAGCCGGCGCACGTCGAACTGGTCATCACCGGCCGGCGCGCCCCAGACGGACTGCTGGAGGCCGCCGACCTGGTCACTGAGATGGTCCCGCGCAAACACTACTACGACGCCGGCGTCGCGGCGCGCGAGGGCATCGAATACTGACGGCTGCGGGGAACGACGCAGACGGCGCGGGGCGCGGCCGGCCGGCCGCGCCCCGCGCCGTCTGCGTCGTCGCTTCACCGCCGGCGAGGCGCCGTCTCGCCGCCGCTACACCGCGAGCAGCCCGCCGTCGACGACGAGGGTCGTCCCGGTGATGCCCGAGGCGTCGTCTCCGGCGAGGAAGACGACGGCCGCGGCGATCTCCTCCGGGCGGGCGTAGCGGCCCATCGGCACGCGACGCACGTAGGTCGCGCGCAGGTCCTCTGGCGTGTCGGCGGTCATGTCGGTGTCGACCCACCCGGGGGCGACGGCGTTCACGCGGATGCCGCGCGGCGCGAGCTCGACGGCGCACGCCTTGGTCAGCGAATGGACGGCCGCCTTGCTGGCCTCGTAGACGGCCTCGCCGCCCTCGGGGCCGGTCGTGTAGCCGCTGACCGACCCGAGGTGGACGATGCTGCTGCCGCCGCTCGCGGCCATGAGTCGCGCCGCCGCCTGCGTGGTGAGCAGCAGGCCGCGCACGTTCACGGCGAGGACGGCGTCGATGTGCGCCGCATCGAGGTCGTCGACCCGCGCCGACGGGCAGACGCCCGCGTCGGCGACGCAGACATCGAGGCGGCCGAAGAGTCGTTCCGTCTCGGCGACGAGGCGCGCGATCTGCGCCGGGTCGGCGACGTCGCAGGCCAGCCCGGCGACGGTCGCGCCGCGGTCTTCGAGCACGGCCGCCGCCGCCTCGGCGCGCTCGGCGTCGCGGCCGCAGACCACTACCCCAGCGCCTTCGTCGGCCAGCGCCTGGGCGACGGCGAAACCGATGCCTCGCGTCCCGCCGGTGACGAGGGCCACGCGGTCCCGGAAGACTCCCGCGGCGCTCATCGGACGGCCTCCAGGCCACAGTCGACGACGAGCGTGGCGCCGCTCACGTACGAGGCGCCGCCGCCGGCGAGGTAGGCGACCGCGGCGGCGACCTCCTCAGCACGGGCCGGGCGCCCGAGCGGGAACGGCGGCAGCGGCTCGTGCGCGGGGCCGGTCTGGCAGCGCACGAGGTTGACCCGCACGCCGTGCGGGCTGAGCTCGTGCGCCATCGCCCGCGTCATGCGCTCGAGGGCGCCGCCGCAGGCGTCGCCGGCGAGGCTGCGCACGCCGCCGGCGTCGGTGAGCGAGTCGGCGACCAGCACGATGCTGCCTCCGCGGCCGCGTGCGACCATGAGGCGGGCGGCGCGCTGGGCGACGCCGAACGCCGCCCGCAGGTCGGCGGCGAGCGTCGCCGCGAAGGTCGCGTCGTCGATGTCGAGGACGCAGCCCGGCGGTCGGGTGGTGAGGTCGGCGACGGCGACGTCGAGGTGACCGAACACCCGCAGCAGCTCGCCGAGGGCGGACTCGACGTCACGCGGACGTGCGGGATCGGCGCCGATGCAATAGGCGGCGGCGCCGGCGGCCTCGAGCTCCGTCTCGAGCTGCCGCGCCTGCTTCTCGTCGGGCGTGCACACGACGAGGCCGGCGCCGTCCGCCGCCAAACGGCGGGCGATCGCCGGCCACACACCGTCGCCGCCGCCGGTCACGAAGGCCGTCTTATGTTCCAAGTCCATCGTCGTCTCTCCGCGTCGTCCCGGCGCGGCCGGCGCACGCCCGCCTTCGCGACCGGGATGCTCGCGTCGGGGGTGATACTATCGCGAGCGTGACGCACACGCTGATCTACCCCCAGACCACCCGTCACAACGCCGACGGTCATCTCGAGATCGGGGGCTGCGACGTCGTCGAGCTGGCGGACACGTTCGGGACGCCGCTCTTCATCTACGACGAGGCCGCCCTGCGCGCTCAGTGCCGGGCGTACCTCGAGGCGTTCGCCGTGTATCCGGGTCCGTTCGAGGTCGTCTACGCGAGCAAGGCGTTCTCCTGCCGCGCCATGTGTGAGCTCGTCGCCGAGGAAGGGCTCTCGCTGGACGTGGCCTCGGGCGGCGAGCTCGCCGCGGCGCGGCTCGCCGCCTTCCCGGCAGGGCGCATCTACTTCCACGGGAACAACAAGACCGCAGCCGAGATCGGGCTTGCCTTCGACGTCGGCATCGGAGCCTTCATCGTCGACTCCTTCGCCGAGATCGAACGTCTCGAGCGCGCCGCCGCGGCGCGCGGCGTCAGGCAGCAGGTGCTCGTGCGCCTGACACCGGGGGTCCGCCCGAGCACGCACAGCTTCGTGCAGACCGGTCAGGTCGACAGCAAGTTCGGCTTCGGGCTCGAGGACGGCACGGCGACGGAGGCCGTCCGCCGTCTGCGCGCGGCGGCGACGCTCGACCTCGTCGGCGTGCACGCCCACATCGGTTCGCAGATCTTCGCCCTCGATTCCTACCGGCGCGAGGTCGAGGCGCTGTTCGCCGCCCTGGAGGTGTGGCGCCGCGAGCTCGACTTCGACTGTCGCCTGTTCAACATCGGCGGCGGTCTCGGCATCCGCTATACGGAAGAGGACCGGCCGGCGTCGATCGCCGAGTTCGCCACCGTCGCCGCGGAGGCGGTCGCGACGCAGGCGGCTGACCGGGGCATGACGCTTCCCAGACTCCTCGTCGAGCCCGGGCGCTCGATCGCGGGTAAGGCGGCTGTCACTGCCTACACGGTCGGGACCATCAAGGAGATCCCCGGCGTGCGCACCTACGTCGCTGTCGACGGCGGCATGAGCGACAACATCCGTCCCATGCTGTACGACTCGCGCTATGAGGCGATGCTGGCGAACAAGGCCACCGTCGCGCCCAGCATGGTCGTCACGGTGGCCGGCAAGCACTGCGAGTCGGGCGACGTCCTCGTGCGCGACGTGCGCATCGCGCCGCCGGAGGCGGGCGACGTCCTCGTGACGCCCGGTACCGGGGCGTACGGCTATGCGATGGCCAACAACTACAATGGGCAGCCGCGCCCCGCCGTCGTGCTCGTGCGCGACGGCGGGGCGCACGAGATCATCGCCCGCGAGACCTGGGAGGACGTCCTGCGTCTGCAGCGTCCCCTCCACCAGTGACCACGCCGCGCACCCTGGAGGGCATCGTGGACAAGATAGGCATCGGACTTCTGGGCTACGGCACCGTCGGCTCGGGCGTCGGCAAGCTGCTCAAGACGAACGCCGAGGACATCGCCCTCGCCACCGGACGCCCCGTCGAGCTGCGCCGGGTGCTCGAGCTGCCGGGGTTCAGTCACCCGGACCTCGACCCGGCGCTCGTGACCGACGACTTCGACGACATCATCGAAGACCCCGAGATCGACGTCGTCATCGAGCTGATCGGCGGGACGGGCGCGGCGCGGGACTTCCAGCTCCGCGCCCTGCGCGCCGGCAAGCACGTCGTCACGGCGAACAAGCAGCTCCTCAGCCAGCACGGCGCCGAGCTGCTCGAGACGGCGGAGCGGAACGGTGTCCACCTCCGCTTCGAGGCGAGCGCGGTCGGCGCCGTGCCCATCATCAAGGTGCTGCGCGAGTCGCTGGTCGCGGCCGAAGTCGAGACCATCTTCGGCATCGTCAACGGCACGACCAACTACATGCTGTCGGCGATGACCGAGACCGGGGCCGACTACGCCGACGTGCTCGCCGAGGCCCAGCGGCTGGGCTACGCCGAGGCCGATCCGAGCGACGACGTCGGCGGCAAGGACGCGGCCGCCAAGATGGCGATCATGGCTTCGATCGCCTTCCACAGCCGCGTCACCCTCGGCGACGTGGCGTACGAGGGCGTCACCAGGTTGACCGCCCTCGACATCGCCCACGGGCGACGCCTCGGCTACGTGTGCAAGCTGCTCGGCGTCGCCCGCCTTATCGACGGCGCCGTGAACGTACGCGTGTATCCGGCGTTCATCCCGGCCGCACACCCGCTCGCCGGTGTGTCGGGCGCTTACAACGCGGTGTTCCTCGAGAGCGAGGCGTTCGACAAGATCATGCTCTACGGCCCCGGCGCCGGCAGCGTACCGACGGCGTCGGCCGTGATCGGCGACGTCATCTCGGTGGTGAACACGGCCAAGGGCAGCTTCACGCGGAACTGCCTCTGCTACAAGGACCTGCCCTTCTTCCCGAGCGAGGACGTCCTGTCGCGCTTCTACCTGCGCGTCCGGGTCTCCGACCAGCCCGGCGTTCTGGCGCGGGTCGCGGCCGTGTTCGGGGACGAGGGCGTGAGCATCCGTTCCATGGTGCAGGAAGGCAGCGGCGCCGCCGCCGACCTGGTCTTCCTGCTCCACCCGGCCCGCGAGGCGCACCTCTTCTCCGCCCTCGAGCGGCTGCGGGCGCTCGACGAAGTCGAGGGCGAGCCGGGCGTCATCAGGATCGAGGATTAGGGGGCGACATGGCCAAGGGCAAGAAGGGGCGCATCGGGATCCTTACCGGCGGAGGGGACGTCCCCGGTCTGAACCCGGCGATCCGCGCCGTCACGGTGCGCGCCATCCGCGAGGGGTTCGAGGTCGTCGGCATCCGTCGCGGCTGGGCTGGTCTCGTCGACCTGGTGCGCGACGCCGAGGCCGACAACTCGGCGTGCGTGGTCCCGCTCGACAAGGACATCGTCAACCACTATGCGCGCAGCGGTGGCACGTTCCTGCACTCGTCCCGTACGCGCCCGAGCGCCGTTCCGGCCAGAGATGTGCCGGCGCACCTGAAGAGCAAGTACGCGGCCGAGACGAACGATCTGACCGACGAGGTCGTCGCCAACCTCGACTTCCTCGGCATCGACTACCTCATCCCTGTCGGCGGCGACGACACCCTGAGTTATGGCGTCGAGCTCGGTCAGCGCGGGGTCCGGCTGGTCGCCATCCCCAAGACGATGGACAACGACGTCCCCGGCACCGACTACTGCATCGGCTTCGGCACGTGCGTGACGCGGACGATCAACGTCGTGAACCAGTTGAAGACCTCGGCCGCCTCGCACGAGCGCATCATGATCGTCGAGGTGTTCGGCCGCTACGCGGGGTTCACCGCCCTGCTGCCGACGATCGCCGGCGCCGCCCATCGCTGTGTGATCCCGGAGTGGAAGTTCGACATCGACAGGCTCAGCGAGATCCTCGTCGAGGACCGTAACCAGAACCCCGACAAGTTCAGCGTCTGCCTCGTCAGCGAGGGCGCCATGATGGAGGGCGGGGAGATGCTGTTCAAGGGCGCCGAGAAAGACCAGTACGGTCATGCCAAGCTGGGCGGCATCGGGGATCAGGTGAGCGCGCTCGTCAAGGAGCGCGCCCCTGCCTACAACAACGGGCGCAAGATCGACATGATCAGCATGGACCTTGGCTATACCGTGCGCAGCGGCGATCCCGATGCGCTCGATTCCATCGTCCCGATGGCGTTCGGCAATCTCGCCGTCGACCTGGTGCTGCGCGGCGATCACGGGCGCATGGTGGCGCTGCGCAACGGGCGCTACGATTCGGTCCCCATCGACACCGTCGTCGCGTACAAGAAGGTCGTGGACGTGGAGAAGTTCTACGACACCGAGCGCTACCGGCCGACCTACGCGAGCTTCGAGCTCCAGCCCATGCTCGTGCTCGGGGCGGCGAGCTGAGGCCGTGGGCATGACGGGGGCACGAGAGGCCGAGCCGGCGGCGGACGCCGAGATGGCGCGGGGCGCGGGGTCGGCTGCGGATTCGGCCGCGGTGACCGGCGCGGGATCGGCGGCCGGCCGGGCGCAGGGCGCTCCCGCCGCGGCCGTGAAGCGCCTCGTGGTCGTACCGGACGGGATGGCCGACGAGCCGCTCCCCGAGCTCGGCGGGCGGACGCCGCTGGCCGTCGCCGACACGCCGGCGATGGACGCCCTGGCTCGGTCGGGTACCGTGGGACTGGTGTGGACGGTGCCCGACGGCATGGCGCCGGGCAGCGACGTCGCCAATCTGGCCGTGCTCGGGTACGACCCGGCCGCCGTGTACAGCGGGCGCAGCCCGCTGGAGGCGGCCAGCATCGGGGTCGAGCTCGGCCCGGGCGACGTCGCCTACCGCTGCAACCTCGTCACCGTGGTCGACGGCGTCATGTACGACCATACCGCAGGCCACATCACCGACGAGGACGCCCGCCGCTGCGTCGCCGCCCTGCGGGCGGCGCTGGGCGGCGGGCCCTTCGAGTTCCACGCCGGTGTCTCGTACCGCACTCTCATGGTATGGCGCGGCGGTCGTCTCGTGCCGTGCACGCCGCCGCACGACATCCTCGGGCGTCCGGTGGCGGACTTCCTCCCGCTGTCGGACGAGCTCCGCGACCTCATGGCGCGCGGCGCAGCCGCGCTGGCCGGCGTACGTCCCGGGACCTCGATCTGGTTGTGGGGCGAGGGCACGGCGCCGAGCATGCCGCGCTTCGCCGATCTCTACGGCTTGCGCGGCGCGGTCGTCGGCGCCGTCGATCTCGTGCGCGGAATCGGCCGCTACGCCGGGTTCGACGTCCTTGAGGTCCCCGGCGCCACCGGCGACCTCGACACCGACTACGGCGCCAAGGCCCGGGCTGCGCTCAAGGCCCTGGACGACCACGACCTGGTCTGGGTGCACGTCGAGGCGCCCGACGAGGCGGCCCACATGGGCAGCCTGTGCGAGAAGATCCGGGCGATCGAGCGCGTCGACCGCGAGGTGCTCGCGCCGCTGCTCGCGGCCGTACCCGCGGCCGCGGTCCTCGTGTTGCCCGATCACCAGACGCCCGTACGCATCCGGACGCACGCCGGCGGGCCAGTACCGTTCGTGTTCGCGCGCGCCGACGGCGCCCTTCTGTCCTCGTCGTCTCCGGCGCCGGCCTTCAGTGAGCTCGAAGCCGAGCGCACGGGTGTCTTCGTGGACGACGGCTCGACCCTCATGCGGATGTTCTTGGCCGCGACCGGGTAAGGAACGCACAGCTCGCCGCGACGCCGGGAGCCGCCCCGTGGCCGACCGACCCACAGACCTCAGACAGGATGCGCCCGTGACGACGACCGCCGAGCGCTACATCATGAGCGGCAGCCGGGCCGCCCGTCTCGTCGCCATGGAGGGCGAGCTGCTCCTGTACACGAACTCGCTCGGCCACGCGCCCGGGGGCGGCGACTCGGTGCTCGGGCTGTACTATCGCGACACGCGTCACCTGAGTCGCATGGAACTGGCGCTCGGCGGGCGGCCTCCCGTGGTCCTGACGTCGTCGGCCGACCACGGGTACAGCGAGACCATCGAGCTCACCAACCTCGAGCTGCGCGGCTCAGACGGCCGTCTCGTGCCGCAGTCCGTGGTCCACGTCCGGCGCACACGGGTGCTCGCCGACAAGCTCTACGAACTCGTCCTTGTGCGCAACCATCATCGTCAGCCGATCGACGTCACCCTCGATCTCCACTTCGACGCCGACTTCGCCGACTTCTTCGAGGTGCGCGGTCTGCGCCGCCGGCGGCGGGGGCGTCTGCGGCCGCCGGCGGCGTCCGGCCAGACGCTGACCTTCGCCTACGAAGGCCTGGACCAGGTCGAGCGCAGCACGACGATCACGTTCGTGGACGCGCCGGCCTCGCTGCGCGGGGGCAGGGCGCGCTACCACGTGCGGCTCGCGCCCGGCGAGCGCGCCCTCATCCACTTCACGGTCGCCGTGGCTCCGGACGGGCCGCCGCCCATCACGCTCGGCACGACTGCGACACCTGCGGGCCCGCCCGCGACGTCGCCGCCGACCTCGCCGGCGCACGGCGACGACATCAACGACGTCCTCGCCGCCGTGCGCCACGACCACGACGACTGGACGGCGGACGAGACCGAGATCCATACCGACAACGAGCAGCTCAACGCCGTCCTGCGTCGCGCCCGTGAGGATCTGCGTATCCTGACCATGCCCACGGAGGACGGCCGCGTGACCCTCGCCGGCGTCCCGTGGTTCGCGGCCCCGTTCGGGCGCGCGATGCTTGCCGTCGCTCTGGAGACCCTACTGCTGGACCTGCGCTTCGCGCGCTCGGCGGTCCGCTACCTCGCCCGTCATCAGGGCCGCGTCAACTCCGCCTTCCGCGAGGAGCAGCCGGGCAAGATCATGCATGAGCTGCGCCGCGGGGAGCTCGCTAACCTGCGGGCCGTGCCGCACACGCCCTACTACGGAGCGATCGACGTGACGCCGCTCTGGCTGCTCGTCGTCTGCGAACTGACCATGTGGACGGGAGACCTCGACGGCTTCGACCTTCTGCACGACGCCGTCGTGGCCGCCCTCAAGTGGATGGCCGTCGACGGTGACGCCGACGGCGACGGCTTCATCGAGTACGAGCGCCGCTCGCGCGCCGGTCTTCTGAACCAGGGCTGGCGCGACGCCGGCGACGCCATCGTGCACGCCGACGGCTCTCTGGCCAGGGGACCGATCGCACTCGCCGAGGTGCAGGGCTACGCCTACTACGCGAAGCGTCGCCTCGCCGCGATCTACGGGCAGCTCGGCGACGTCGAGCGCGCCGAACGCATGGCGCAGGAGGCGCGCGAGCTCAAGCGCCGCTTCAACGAGCGCTTCTGGATGGAGGACGAGGGCTTCTTCGCCATGGCGCTCGACGGCGACAAGCGCCAGGTCAAGACGGTCTGCTCGTCGATCGGTCACTGCCTCTGGTCGCGGATCGTCGCTGACGAGCACGTCGACGCCGTGGCGCGGCGTCTGCTTGCGCCGGACCTCTTCACGGGCTGGGGCATCCGCACCATCAGCGAGCACAGCCCGGTCTACAACCCGATGAGCTTCTACAACGGCGGCGTCTGGCCGTTCGACACCGCCGTCGCCGCCAACGGGCTCAAGAAGCACGGCTATGCGGAGGAGGCGAACCGTATCGCGCTGGGCCTGCTTGACGCCGCCCTCGGCTTCGAGCATTCACGTCTGCCGGAGCTCTTCTGCGGGTTCAGCCGTCAGTCGAGCCCGCGGCCGGTCTGGTTCCCCATGGCGTGCTGGCCGCATGCGGCGGCGAGCGGCGCCCTCTTCCTCGTCCTCCAGGCCATGGTGGGGATCTACGCCCAGGCGGACGAGAACGTCGTCTACGTCCATGATCCCGTCCTGCCTCGGTGGATCGGCGCGCTGACCCTGCGGAATCTGCACATCGGACGCACGACCATGGATCTCGTGTTTCGCCGCAGCGGCAGCCAGACAGGGTTCTCGGTACGTGACAAACAGGGCCCGGGGCGTATCGTGGTCGTTGAGTGACGGTGGAGGGGGGAGATGTGTCCGGAGTGTCCGACAGGGCGGCGCCGGCGGCCGCGGAGGCCGCCGGCGCCGCGCGCCCGGAGTTGATCATCGCCCACGTCTCCGACCTGCACGCCGGCTCGCCCTACTTCGTCCCCAGCCTCATGGACCGGACGGTCGTGGAGCTGAACGAACTGCGCCCCGACCTTGTACTGTGCACCGGCGACCTCACCGAGATGGGGTTCCGCCAGGACTATGTCGCGGCGCGCGAGTACCTGGACCGGATCGAATGCCCGGATCTCGTCGTGGTCCCCGGCAACCACGACGCCCGCAACGTCGGCAACGTCCACTTCGAGGAGCTCTTCGGGCCTCGTTCTCGCTCCCTGCGCCGCGGGGGCGTCACCATCGTCGCTGTCGACTCGAGCGAGCCCGACCTCGACATCGGCCAGATCGGCCGGGCGCGCTACGACTGGCTGCTCGAGGAGTTCGCCGCCCCGGCGCGTTTTCGCATCTTCATGCTGCATCATCATCTGCTGCCCGTCCCCGGGACCGGGCGCGAACGCAACATGGTCTACGACGCGGGGGACGTGCTCGAGGTCCTCGAGGAAGGCGGGGTGAACCTCGTCCTTTCGGGTCACAAGCACGTCCCCTATGCCTGGCGGCTCGAGAACCTGTTCGTGGTGAACGCCGGCACCTGCTGTTCGCTGCGCCTGCGCGGCACGACGCGTCCCTGCTATAACGTGATCACGCTGGACGGCGACCGTGTGACGGTGAGGCGTAAGTACCCGTTCCACGGCAGCGAGACGCTGATCGAGTTCTTTCCGTCGACGGGTTCCTACAAGAAGCACATCTTTCTGCGGCAGCACATCCTTCTGCAGCCAGCCGAGACAGCGCGGCGCGGCGGGGACGGCGGAGCCTTGGGCGAGCAGACGGGGAGCACGGGATCGCCCACAGCAGGGCAGACGAGGGACGGGGCCGGCGCGGAGCCGTCGTAAGCCGAAGGCTGGAGACGTGATGACCACCGCCTCGCGCCCGCGCGTCCTCATCGTCGTCGACGGCGAGCACTACCCGCCGGTGGTACGCGCCGCCGTCGACGGGTTGCGTGAGCGTTACGAGGTCGTCGGCGGGCTGTTCGCGGGCGGCGGCGAGAAGCTGCGCGCCGGCGTCGCCGGCGCGCCGGAGCTCGCCGCCGTGCTCGGCTTGCCCGCGGTGACGATCGTCGACCCCCGCGCCGGCGACGCGGCCGCCGTGGCGGCCGTCGTCGCCGGCGCGATCGACGCCGCTGGAGCCGAGGTGGTCGTCGACCTCTCCGACGAGCCGGTGCTTGGGTACCGCGAGCGGCTGTTGCTCGTGAGCGCCGCTCTGGCAGCGGGCGCCGCCTACCGCGGCGCCGACTTCCGCTTCGACCCGCCGCCCCGGCGGCGCGTGGAGTCCCTGCCCTCACTGAGCGTCATCGGCACGGGCAAGCGCGTCGGCAAGACGGCGGTCGCCGGGCATCTCGCGCGCCTGCTCGACGGGCGCTACCGTGACGAGGGCGGCGTGATCGTCGTCGCCATGGGTCGCGGCGGCCCGCCCGTGCCGGAGGTGGTGGCGGGCCGCCGCAGGCTCGAGGCCGACGACCTGCTCGCCGTGTCGCGCGCCGGTCGGCACGCCGCCTCCGACTGCTTCGAGGACGCGGTGTTCGCCCGCGTGCCGACGATCGGCTGCCGGCGCTGCGGCGGCGGCATGGCCGGCGCCGCCGGGGACACCAACGTGCTCGCCGCCCTGCCGCTCGTCGAGACCTCCGGTGCGGCCCTCGCCGTCTTCGAGGGTAGCGGCGCCGTGGCGCCGCCGGTGGCCGCCGACGCGACGCTCTGCGTCGCCGGGGCGGCCCAGCCGCCCGACTACGTCACCGGCTACCTGGGCACCTACCGTCTGCTGGTGTCCGACATGGTCGTGCTGACGATGTGCGAACACCCGTTCGCGACCGAGGACGAGGTGGGCGCCCTGGTCAAGGCGGTCCGCGCCGTCAAGCCCGGGCTGACGGTCGTGGCGACGGTGTTCCGGCCACGGCCGGCGCAGCCGCTCGCCGGCCGGCGCGTCGCCTACTTCACGACGGCGCCGGCGGCGGCCGTGCCGGTGCTCGCCGCGGCCCTCGCCGAGGAGCACGGCGCCGAGGTCGTCCTGACGTGCGCGGACCTCGCCGACCGCGGCGCCCTTGCCGCCGCCGTCGACCGCGCCGCCGCCGAGGCCGACGTGTTCCTCACCGAGATCAAGGCGGCGGCGATCGACGTCGTCGCCGAAGCCGCCGCGGCGGCGGGCCGCGCGCTCGTGTTCTGCGATAACGAGCCCCGCGTCGTCCGTGTCGACGGGACCGATGCGGCGGCCGCGCCCGGCGGCCTTGACGCCCTGCTGACGGCCCTCGCCGCCTCGGCGCGGGCCCGCTACGAGGAGCGCCGCCGTGGCTGAGGGTCTCGTTCGCGCCACGATCCGGGGAGGGGGCCGCCATGGCGCCTGACGAGCGCGAGCCCATCGTCGTCGACGGCATCGGCGACGCCCCCTACTCGAAGGGGATCATGGCCCAGACCCTGATGGCGACGGGGCTCTCGCCCGTGCTCGCCTACGGTATGGCGGCCGCGGTCGGCCGCGAGCTCGAGAGCGCCTCGGACAAGTCGCTCACCCTCGGCGCTTTGCGGACCATCGCCCGCGAGACCCTGGGCGAGACGGAGGGCGACGAGGTCATCGCCCGTTATCGCCAGTGGCAGTCGCTGCGGCGTATGGAGGTGCCGCTCGTCATCCTCATCGGCGGCGCCACGGGCGTGGGGAAGAGCACGCTCGCGACCGAAGTGGCGCATCGGCTCGGCATCACCCGGGTCGCCTCGACGGACATGGTGCGCCAGGTCATGCGCGCCTTCTTCTCGATCGACCTCATGCCGGCGATCCACTACTCGTCCTTCGAGGCAGGCGCTTCGGTGCGCGTGCCCGTCCCGCGCGAGACCGACCTCAGTCGCGCGGGCTTCATCGAGCAGACGAAGGCGGTGGCTGTCGGCATCTCGTCGCTGATCGAGCGCGCCATCAGCGAGGCGCAGAGTCTGATCGTCGAAGGTGTCCACCTCGTGCCCGGCTTCCTCGACCGGAGCCGCTGGCGCGATGCCCTGGTGCTCGAGTTCGTCCTTGCCGTCACGGACCGCGAGCTGCACCGCCAGCACTTCGCCGTCCGCGACTGGGAGACGGGCGGCATCCGGCCGATGCGGCGGTACACCGAGAACTTCCCGCACATCCGCCGCATCCAGAAGTACATCGTCGCCCAGGCGGTGGCCAGTGACGTCCCGGTGATCGACAACGTCCGCATCGACGACGCGGTGAAGCAGACGATGCGCATGACGCTCGACGCGGTCGGGCGCCACATGCGCCTCGACGAGGCGGACGCGGACCGCTGATCCGGGCGGGGCGGGGGCGGGGGCGGGGCCCCGCCTCGCCCACTCCTTCAAGTCGCCCGGTGTACGTCCGCTACAGAGTGCCCTCGTTCACGCCCTTTCGGCCCGTGGGGGCTGCTCTTCACCGCTCGGGCCACCCGACGAACGTGATGGGTCACGCTCGACAAGTGGGAATTCACCTCGAGGTGTGGAATAATGACGTACGGAGCCCGCACGGGGCTCCGACACCATGTGCACGCGCGTCGGCGTCGTGCGTTCCGCTGCATCGATCCACCTCCGCCGGCACACGTGTATCCAGGCGCCGGGCCATGTCGTCCGGCGCTGGGGGAGTCGCATCCGAACGCGCCGACCCGAGCAAGGCGCCCGGCTTCGCCGCTGGCGTGAACCCTTAGTGGAGGCCTCTGGACCCCTGACCCTTATGAGCACCGAAGAGATGACAGACCAGGCGACAGCGACGACCGCGCCGGCACCGGCCGGGACGTCGACGGCGACGACCGAGGCTCCGACCGCTGTGGCCGAGGGGCCGGTCACCGTGACCGAGGCTCCGGCCCCTGCGGCCGAGGGGCCGGCGGCCAAGGCGGCAGACGCGGCCGCTCCCGCGGCCGGTTCCGGCGCGGCCGCGGCGACTTCTGCACCGGCCGAGGCACCCGCGGCCGAGTCCGCCGGCGCGACTGCGGCCGCTCCTGCGCCCGTCGAGGCGCCGGCCCAGCGCCCGCCGCGGCCCGAGCAGCAGGGCGGCCGCCAGCGCGACCGCCGCGACCGCCGCGGCCGCAAGGGCGGCGAGCGGGGCGAGCGCCAGGACCGGCCGCCGCGTCCCGAGGGCCCGCCCGTCGAGTGCAAGGGCCTCCTCGACGTGCTGCCCGACGGGTTCGGCTTTTTGCGCACCAACGGCTACACCCAGGGCGAGAACGACGTCTACGTGTCGCTCTCGCAGATCCGCCGCTTCGGCCTCCGTCGCGGCGACGAGATCGTCGGCCAGGTGCGCGAGCCCAAGGACAACGAGAAGTACAACGCCCTGCTCAAGATCGACACCGTCAACGGCATGGACCCCGAGACGGCGCGGCGTCGGCCCGTCTTCGAGCAGCTCACCCCGCTGTTCCCCGACGAGCGCCTGCGCCTCGAGACGCCCGAGCACGACACGGCGGCGCGCATCATGGACATCCTCTGCCCGATCGGCAAGGGTCAGCGCGGCCTCATCGTGTCCCCGCCCAAGGCCGGCAAGACCACGATCCTCAAGAAGGTCGCGAACTCCATCGCCGTCAACAATCCCGAGGTGCATCTCATCGTCCTGCTCGTCGACGAGCGCCCCGAGGAAGTCACGGACATGCAGCGGTCGGTGAAGGGCGAGGTCGTGGCCTCGACCTTCGACCAGCCCTCCGAGAACCACGTCCAGGTGACCGAGCTCGTGCTCGACCGCGTCAAGCGTCTCGTCGAGACCGGCCAGGACGTCGTCGTCCTGCTCGACTCCATCACGCGCATGGCGCGGGCCTACAACCTCAACACGCCGGCCTCGGGGCGCATCCTCTCGGGCGGCGTCGACTCGACGGCGCTCTACCCGCCGAAGAAGTTCTTCGGCGCCGCGCGCAACATCGAGGAGGGCGGCTCGTTGACCATCCTCGCCACGGCTCTGGTCGACACCGGCTCGCGCATGGACGAGGTCATCTTCGAAGAGTTCAAGGGCACCGGCAACATGGAGATCCGCCTCGACCGCAAGCTCGCCGACAAGCGCATCTTCCCGGCCATCGACATTGAGATGACCGGCACCCGCAAGGAGGAACTGCTCATGGAGCCCGCCGAGGCGGCGATGGTGTGGAAGCTCCGCGGCGTGCTGCACTCGCTCGAGCCGGCGGCCGCCATCGAGCTCCTCATCAAAAAGGTGCGCGAGACGAAGAGCAACGCCGAGTTCCTCGGCCAGCTGCAGAAGAACTCGCGTTAGCCGCTTCTCCTGTCGCGCGTCACAGCCCCCTCGCGACGCGGGGAGCCGCCTTCGTGCTACCATACCGGCTCGGGTCGCGGCCTCGCCGCGGCCCCGTCACCTGTCCATCCGGTCTCTCGAGAAGGGATCTTCCGCGATGAAGAAGGGCATCCACCCGCAGTATGTCGAGGCGACGGTGCACTGCTCCTGCGGCAACACGTTCACGACGCGCAGCACCAAGCCGGAGCTGCACGTCGAGCTCTGCTCGCAGTGCCACCCGTTCTATACGGGCAAGCAGAAGCTCGTCGATTCTGGCGGCCGCGTCGAGCGCTTCAAGCGCCGGTACGAGAAGAAGCAGGGATCAAAGAAGGACTGAGGAGCGTGGAGCGATGAGCGCGCAGCTCCGGGTCACGCTTCTGCACCACACTCCCGACCCCGAGCGCGCCGTGGCCGTCGCCGGACGGCTCTGCTACGCGCCGGTGTCGGCGGCCGAACTCGCGCACGAGATGAGCGACGAGGACGTCGCCAAGCTTGTGCGCGTCCTCGTCCGCTCCGGCCACCACTCCGCCCTCGAGCATGCCTCCTTCACCTTGGCCGTCGACGGCGTCTCGCGCGCCTGCACGCACCAGCTCGTGCGGCATCGCCTCGCCAGCTACAACCAGCAGTCGCAGCGCTACGTGAACTTCGGGGCGGCCGACAGCTTCGTCGTGCCGCCCAGCATCGCCGCCGACCCCGAGGCCGAGAAGGTCTTCCTGGCGGCGATGGAGCACGCGCGGGCGGCCTACGACACGCTCGTCGAGATCGGCCTCGGCGAAGGCCGCGGCAAGGAGAGCGTGCAGGAGGACGCCCGCTTCGTGCTGCCCAACGCCGCCGAGACCAAGATCGTCGTGACGATGAACGCCCGCGAGCTCCGTCACTTCTTCCGCGTGCGCTGCTGCAACCGCGCGCAGTGGGAGATCCGCGACCTGGCGTGGACCATGCGCGGCATGGTCAGGGAGATCGCCCCCGTCCTGTTCGAGGGGACCGGGCCGAACTGCCTGTACGGCAGTTGTCAGGAGGGCAAAATGACCTGCGGCAGGCCGTACAAGGCCGAGGACGTCGACGGCGTGGGCGCGGCGCGGTAAAGGGCGGGCGCCGCGCCGCCGATGCCGGGTGACGAGATGACGATCCT
>Ga0116187_1000202_pt1 | contig 74425 bp, 60 predicted proteins | sample AD_JPNNA6_MetaG_FD_89755 | JGI IMG/M metagenome (GOLD analysis project Ga0116187, IMG submission 89755) | Active sludge microbial communities of municipal wastewater-treating anaerobic digesters from Japan - AD_JPNNA6_MetaG | ecosystem: Engineered > Bioreactor > Anaerobic > Digestate | place... | reverse complement strand
GTGAAAAACAACAATAAGTTAAGAAGGGGATGTTCAAAAAGGTAGGGTTGGGAATGAACCGGGGTCCTTATCTTTTCTTGCCTTTGGTTTTTCGTAATTTTTCAATAGGTTACGCATCGCTTCTTCAAGAATGTTATTAAGAGGGCGGTCGAGGTCAATGGCAAGCTTTTTAAAGTTTTTCAATAACTCGGCATCGACTTGATTGGTAAATATTTTCTTTTTCATATTTATATAAATAATTCATGTGAATGAATATGTCAAGGCAAGAATAGGGGATCGATGGTATTGTAAATATATATTTATATCTTTTATTGCGGATAAATGATGAAGGTTGCCCGAATCAAGCACGATTACGACAATAAACTTGAGAAATTGTTAAAGATGTCTTACAGCATTCTGCGTTAAAAATCTGGTGCTGAATTAATCGTGTGTCATCTTAAGATCACTATGAAGCCAATGAGAGCAAATGTCACGATTTGATAAAAATATAATCGAGCTTCTGCGGGGCGATCATCCCGATCTTTCCGCCTGGACAATCATTTGTGCCAACGAGAGAGCTGTTGATCCGGTACAATATCTTATTCACAGCGGGTTGGGTGGAATTCTTCCCAGAGTTGAAAGTCTGGATTCTTACCTGACCGGAAAAAACACCGAAAGGTTGAATCTTCAACCGGTTCCCGCTGATGAGCAGTTGCTTTATTTTATTCAGTTCATTGCCGAAAGATTTCCGGATGATTCATACGCCGCCCGCCGCGCGGCACATCTTCTGCCGCTGATGACTAAACTTGCCCAGTATAATATCAGCAGGGAGACGATTTTCGGGTCAGAGCGGTTTACTGAAGACGAATGGAATAAACTGGAAGAATATCTGGAGACCGCGCAGGCTTTTCGTGTCTGGCTTTCCAAGCTGAATTTCTTCATGCCGGAACTGGAAACGGCGGCGCTGGAAGCAATCAGTCCCGGTGAGAAAGATGTATTTATCGGACTTCCCGAAATTACGCCGGTCACCGGGCGCTTTTACCACAAGATTCGAAAAGACAGATTATTCATCGATCAGCCGCTTTTCGGCGCTGATTTGTCCGGACCGGAAGAACTGCCGTTTGATTCGGCCAAAAATCTTGTCTTAGCCTACGGCGGCACTGTATTCTCATCGGATGGCGCGGGTATCGGTCTGGTTTCACTGCAAGGGCTCCATTCCTTGGTTGATCTGGTGACGCTGGAGGTATCCAATTTTCTGAAAGAGAGATCCGGCGACGAGCAGTTGATGATCTTCCTGCTTGATGAATCACTCACGCCCATGCTCTGGAATAGATCGCTGAGGTTCTATGGTAATGCCGTCAATCTGGCGGTCTGGCTGCCTTTTTCAACAACGGCGGCTGGCAAAAGGCTGTTGGCTGCAATAGAAAAAGCGGAGATTTCAGGCGTAATGCCGGATTTCAAGAAATTTGCCACGGAATGTGCCGTGGAATTATCCAGGAACAGAGATTGTTACGTTCGTGAGGAATGTGAGGCGCTGGAGGTGGCTATCTCTTTTTCCACCCTGCTGGATGCCTGGAAGGAAAGGTTGGGAAGCCACATGGCCGGGGCCGCGAAAATGCTCATCGAAACGAAAAAATTCCGCGTTACGGGCAGCCGGTCGGCGCCGGTGCAGGTTGTCGGTTTCGGTCATGTTTCGGGAGAACCCTTCAGCAGGGGGTTGATTCTTTCTCTGGACAGCGGCATTATGCCATCGCAGCCTTTTGAAGGCCCCTTTATCAATCCCGTTCATGTTCCGCAATTGCGCAAAAGCGTCTTCGAATATGAAGATTTGATTTTCCGGCAGATTCTGGCGCAGGGTGAAAGAATCAAAATAGTCGGAGTGGAAGATGCCGTCAGGGAAAGAACGCCGGGCTACTACATGAGCCTTCTGGCGCAGGAATTCGGGAAAACCGTTACGGCCATGGCATTTCAGGAAGTGCGGCCATCAGGAACGTCCGAAGAGACTGCCGTGATCACAATGGATGAGAATCTGAGAAACAAGTTGAAGGATTTTCACTATTCGTTTTCAAGTCTGACCAAAATTCTTGCCTGTCCGTTTCTGTTTTACCATCAGTATATCCTTCGCATCAAACCTCCCGCGTTCATGGACGATGACGAAAAAATAAACATGAGAATGGGGGATTTTGTTCATCAGTTCCTGCAAAAGCTTTCAGACGGTGCCAAAGACCGGTTCGATGACTGGGAGACACTCTTCGATGATCTATGGCTCAGTGATGAAAACGCCGAATTGCGGGACATGGAAGGGATTAATATCTACATGCTCAACGCGAAAATCTTCCTGCGGGAGATATACGATGATGAAAAAACATCCGGTGAGCGTTTGATTTTTGCCGATAATGCCCTCGCCTGTGAGAAAATATTTACCGGGATGATTGCCGGAACGTATAAGATCACCGGGCGTTCGGATAGATTGGCCGATATCGATGGTAAAACGGAAGTCATTGATTTCAAATATTCCAAAAAGCAGGACAAGTACAAGCTTTCCGACAAAACAAGTGTGCTGGGACGATTTAATGAAAAGGGTGTTTTGCACCCCGCGGCACAGCTCATCATCTACCAGCATTTCAACAAAGGGGTTCAGGGCGCGCGCTTTTATTTTCTGAAGGAACCGGCAAGGGATCGGCAAATCAAACTGGCGGCTGAAGAAAGCGCTCAGGCGGAAGCATTGATGCTGGCCATCAAGGAAAGGCTGGACGCAATCATCGGCGGTAGCGAACTTGCTCCAAGTCATGATTGTGATGAATGTGAATGCTGTCAGTTTCAGGCCTTATGCGGCAGGGAAGATTTTTATAAGGCACGGAGGAATGACTGATGGAAAGCGTTCTGCTCAAAGCCTCGGCCGGCTCGGGTAAAACAACACAACTCACGAAAGAGGTGTTCGAAAGAATCCTGGAAGGCGGGAAATTCATAACCGCGCTGACCTTTACCCGCGCCGCCACAATCGAAATGCGATCACGGATTATGGAAAAGATAGCCGAACAGAAGGACATGCCTCTTTTGGAGCGTCTTCGGCTGATTATGGAGGCGGGACGCGTCGGCTATTCGACCATCGATTCGTTTTTCTACCGTCTTTACGCGGCAGCGGGTTTCGCGCCGAAACTGGCGGATGAGAAAGCGCAGGTTGAACTGTTGCGTGAGATAGAAGTTCTTTTCCGTGACAATGTCATTCAGAAGGGCAAAGCGGATAAAATCATTATAGCGGCCAGAATCCTGAAAAAAGAAATTGACCGTCTCTGGGAACCGCTGGCGCAGGAATCCACCATGGAACGCTGTTTGATGGACAAAGAAAGGCTCAAAGACCTCGATGAACTGATGAAGGAGAATGCCGTGTTACTCAGCACGCTCAAATCCATCAGCGACAGGGCTCATGTGTATGCTGAACAGGTGTCCCCAAATGTTAACAATCGGGTTATTCAATATTTAGCGGATTACGAAACTTTCATGTCCAAAACCGTCGCGAGTCATTCAGATTTGGAAAATTACAAAAGTCTGGGCAAGAACATCGTGTGGAGCAATAAACCTTACGCGGAGCTGAACAAAATATTTTGCGATTACCGGCAAACGGCCGAACGGCTGGCCATCAACAAGGCACTGCTGCGCGAATTGGCTGTCGCTGCTCTTTGTGAATTATATCTGGAAGCGGCTGATGACGTGAAAAAAAGAAAGGGAATGATATTTTTCCAGGATGTGCGACGGGAGCTGCTTGCGCTGGACGGCGTGACATCCAGGGAACGTCCCAGGCTCATGGGCAATTATTTTTCACTGGGGCTTGACCGCACGGAGCATCTGCTGATTGACGAATTTCAGGATACATCCAAAGGCGACATTCAAATCCTTCTTCCGCTGATTGACGAGATTTTGTCCGGCCGGGGCGAACGCGGGGAAAGGTCTTTTTTTGCCGTGGGCGACTGGAAGCAGATGATCTACGGCTGGCGCGGCGCGGATCGCGAGGCGCTGGAAGAGTCCATCGGTGACTACATTACCGGCAAGATCATCACGGAAAGCTCCCTTGAAAACAACTATCGCAGCACGCCGCTGCTGATTTCTTTTTTCAATGAACTGGTCGGTCATCTTTTTGAAGGAAAGGAAAAAACCGAAACACAGAAACCTCCGGAAAAACCGGTGTTGTTTGATGGTGTGACGGAAGTGAATTGCGTTGAACTGACCAAAGAGGGTAATTCACAGGAAGCGCTTTACACCGCCATGGTTGAATATTTGCAGAAGAAAAAGGCAGAGTATAAATGTCCCTGGGGCGACATGGCGGTGCTGGCGTTGACCAACAACCATGTTCAGAAAATAGAAGCCGAGCTTATAAAAAAAGATATCAACGTGGCTACGGTCAAGGGAAGACAGATTCTTTCCACCGAAGACGGTGTGGCAGTCATGCTTTTTATCGCCGGAGTCCTGGGCGGTGAGGATGAAACCAAATTCATCGCGCAGGCGGCCGTCTCGCCGTTATGGAAAGAGATGCTCGGTGACATGGAAACCAGCCGGGCGGAATATGCGCAAAAGTATCCAAAGCCCTTTGGATTAATGGCTGTCAGCAGTGTCATAGAACTTCTGCGAGGGAAATGCTCCTCGACCATACTCGATATCTGGCAGGATGAAGCGCAGCTGTTCTTCAGTGAAGGCGGCGTGGATGTGGATGATTTTCTGATGCGAATGTTCAACACCCGTTTCAATGTAAAGGTGCCGGAAGCGGAACACAGTGACCATATCAAGGTTGATACAATTCATGGAACAAAAGGATTACAGTTCAGGCACGTTTTTGTTTTCTGGAATGAGGATGAAAAAGCATCGCCATTCTATCTGGAATCGGAAAAATGTCATGTGCAGTTTTCCGGCAGGGAAATTGATTTTCTGAACGCAAGTGAATCGGCCATTGCCGGAGAAATCATCGCCGGTCATGAAATAAATATGGCTCGACTGCGTCGGGAGAAGGCTAATGTGTTCTACGTGGCCGCCACAAGAGCCGTACAAACACTGACGGTATTTCTGCCGAAAAATAAGGAAGAAAAGTATAAGCCGGTCCATCAGGCTGTGCTGGCAACCTTTTCGCGTTTCGCGACGGAAGGCGGCAAAAAAGAAATCTGTTCTTCTTCCGGTAAAAAAACCCCAACCGGAAAGGACAACCAGACTTGACGTGCCCGTCAGGAATAATGACGAGCCGGAAAAATACGGTGAAATTGATCCGCTGTTGGTATCCGCCAATATCAAGGCCGGTATCCTGAGAGGTGACCGTCTGCATCGCTGGCTGGCGCAGTTTATTGATCAAGATGCTCTTCCGCCTGCCGGAGAGTTGAACAGGGAAGAATACGAAACGGCGCTTCGTTTCGTTAAAAGAGAGGATGTCGCCGCCGTCATGTTCCGTCCGGGCAAAATCTATATCGAGCAGCAGATATCAGATAAAGAAAGTTTCGGCATTGTGGACAGGATGATTGTGGCGGATGATCTCATCACCGTCATTGATTATAAATCCGGTTCCATGAGGGGACTCCGTTACAAATATGAAGAACAGCTCAGGCGATATACTAAAATTATGAAGACGCTCTACCCGGAAAAGAAGGTTGACTATTATATTCTGTCTATAGATACATAATCGGTTATCTGTGACGTTTCAATAAGAAGAATAACCGGCCGGCATGAAGCAGTGATGCTTTACCGGCCGGTTGCGCGAACGTTTTTACTTTCGTTCTTTCAATAAATCGCGTATTTCACCCAGTAATTTTTCCTGAGCGGATGGTTCTGCCGGAGCCTCTTCCTCTTTGCGTTTGAGTGCGTTAATGGCTTTCACGACCATGAAAATCGCCAGGGCAATGATAATAAAATCCACAATCGTCTGAACAAACTTGCCATAGCTGATAACGACGGCCGGAGCCTCTCCCACCGCTTCTTTCACGGTATAAGCCAGCTTTGAGAAATCGACGCCGCCCAGCATGACACCGATGGGAGGCATAATGACATCAGCAACAAAAGATGAAACAATCTTTCCAAAAGCGCCGCCAATGACAATGCCGACGGCCATATCGACAACATTTCCTTTGACTGCAAATTCCTTGAATTCTTTCATCATACTCATAAGAACAGCCTCCTCGTTGCTTTAAGATTAAAGACAGTACTATTTGACGGCGTCTTTCAGACCCTTCCCGGCTTTAAATACGGGTACCTTCTTGGCGGCTATTTTGATTTCCTTGCCCGTCTGGGGGTTTCTGCCCACGCGGGCTTTTCTTTTCTTGACATCAAAAGTTCCAAAACCCACCAGTGTTACGGCATTGCCTTTTTTGAGTGATTTCTGAATGGCTGCCAGCGTTGCGTCGACTGCCTCCGCTGCTTCTTTCTTGCTGCATGTGACTTTTGCTACTTCTTCGATTAAATCAGCTTTGTTCATTGATTGCCTCCTAGTTTGATTTTAAAACATTTCGGATAATATACATTTTAGTTTTCAGTAAATCAATATGAAACGTGCCGGGAAGTAAATATTTTCCGGGATACGCAAAAAGTGCAGGGCTGCCGGCAAGAAAATTACCGGCTAAGAGTACTTGAATACGTGCCGGATTGTTGATAAAAGAAGCCGGACTTTTTTAATCGAGCGTAAAATAGGGCTGATGATGAAATGGACAGGTAAAAAAGTTGGCATTGCGCTGGGCGGCGGCGGTGTCCGCGGCTTTTCCCATATCGGTGTTCTTAAGGTTCTGGAAGAGGAGGGCATCGGAATTGATCTGATTGTGGGAACCAGCGCGGGCGCATTGATCGGCGGCGCCTATGCCTCCGGCCAGTCGCCCAAAGATATTCAGGCGAAAATCGATACTTACCTTCAGAGTCCCGAATTTGATGATTCCAAAATAAAATCCGTCGGGCTGACTTTTACGGCGGAGGAAAACGGGTTTTTCAAAAAGGCGCGGACCTTTGTCATGAATCGTTTGTTGTTTGTTCAGGCCTTTTTCAAACCTTCCATCCTTCCTTCTCATGATTTTCAATCACTGATCAACTTTTTCCTGCCCGATATTGATATTCAAAAGACGCGGATTCCTTTCCACGTTGTGACTACGGATTTGATTACGGGTAAAAAAATAGTTTTCTCGGAAGGATCATTGCGCACGGCGGTTCTGGCCAGTTGTGCGGTTCCGGGTGCCGTGACGCCGGTTCGTCACGGCGAATGGCTGCTGGCCGACGGCGGCATTACCAGTCTGGTGCCGGTACACGCCGCGCGGGACGCCGGGGCGGACATGGTCATCGCCGTCATAGTGGATCGTGATTTACAGACGAATGTAAGCATCGAGACGGCCAAGGATGTTGTATTTCGGGCGGGTGAAATCACCACCAACGCTCTGGAGGAATCGGAGCTTTCCGGCGCAGATGTTGTCATCAGACCCGCGGTTGGCGCTCTACACTGGATGGATTTCAGACGGGCGATAGACCTGGTCAAGGCGGGGGAAGACGCCGCCCGCGAATCGCTGGCAAAAATCAACGCCGAGCTTCCTTTCTACCGGCGGATGACCCGCTTTGCAGCACGGCTTTTCAAAAAATAAGGCAGAACGGATTGTTCGGCCATAGTGACCTTTAGGTTAGAACAATCCCTGCATTAGTATCTGTAGGGCACGATCCCCGATCGCACCTCAAATAATGTCAAATCAGAATAAATTAAACTCCTTTTTTTCTTGCTGGTTCAATCGTCATCCGATTGAACCAGCTTTTTTAATCGCACGTTAAATAAATAGTTCGATCAAAAAGATTGAACTAGCACACATTGAACCAGCACAGCACTATTTCGTTAATGTTATGAAGCAGTTCGATTGAATAATGCGTTGACTTCGCTGCGAGAATTGCCTATATTGATAACCAATGGAGCAACAAGTTAATGGATAAAAAAGAAATTATCGAAATCATTCAAAAGAGAAAACCTGAGTTGACAATGCGCTATGGTGTCAGTCGGCTTGGCCTGTTTGGTTCGTATGTTAAAAATCAGCAGCGAAAGAAGAGCGATGTTGATATTCTTGTTCAGTTCAGTCGTGATATTGATCTTTTCGATTTTATTGATTTGCGTGAATACCTTGAAAATCAGCTCAATACTAAAGTCGATCTGGTCATGGAATCCGCTCTCAAACCCAACCTCGGAAAACGAATTCTCGCAGAGGTTGAGTATGTATAAAAACAGAGATATGTTTGATTATATCAACGATATATTAACAGCCATTTCTGATATTGAATCTTTCACCCGCGGCATGTCTTTTGAAACGTTTGAAAAAGACAAGAAAACGATCAACGCAGTCATCCGTAGTCTTGAAGTTCTCGGAGAAGCGACTAAACGGATACCGAAACCATTGCGGCAACAAAATCCCGACATCCCCTGGAATCAAATGGCCGGTATGCGCGATATTCTGATTCATGATTATATGGGTGTTGATCTCAAAACGGTCTGGAAAGTAACGCAAGAACGTCTATCAGTTCTGAAACCCATGCTGGAAAAACTTGGAAATATTGAGGACGGTTCAATTTGATCAACTGATCACATATAAAACTTGCTCAACCACTAATGCGGCGATTGGTTTGATCATCAATCGCCAGTTTTTTTGATTTAATTCACAGAGATTGTCCCCCGAAAAATCTGACAAGCGGCTGGATGGATTTCAGACGGGCGATAGACCTGGTCAAGGCGGGAGAAGACGCCGCCCGCGAATCGCTGGCAAAAATCAACGCCGAGCTTCCTTTCTACCGGCGGATGACCCGCTTTGCCAAACGGGTTTTCAGAAAATGAGTGACAGAAGAAGATTTACGATTTGATTTGGGCAACAGGCCGTTGCATTTTGAATCGTAAAAGTTTTACAATATTCAAGGTAAAAAATATGCATACTACAGACGGGGTATATCTGTTAAGTATTTGATACTAAATATTATTATATCGAAGACATTTAGTTCTTGATTTCTGTTTTTGTTTGGTATAGAACCGCGCCAACTAAATATTAGGACTCCTTGCCCGTCCTAAGCGGGCTTTAGAGCCGAAAGGAGAAAACATTGCAAAGATACGAAGTTGTGGCTATCGTTCTGGCCGATTTGAACGAGGACGAAATCACCGCGTTGATCGAACGCATCCAGACCATCATCACCGAACGCAAAGGTGTCATTGCCAAGGTTGACAAGTGGGGCAAACGGCATCTCGCCTATGAAATCAAAAAGCAGAGAGACGGATATTATTTTCTGATTGATTTTGCCGGTGACGGCGCCATCGTTACTGAAATTGAAAGAAACTGCAAAATTGACGACCGCGTCATTAAATTCATGACCGTGAAGAAAGAGGGTGCCACCACCGCCGAAGGTATCGAGCAGGAAGCCGCAGCCGCGGAAGCCAAACGCGCTCAGGCGAAGGTGGAGGCTGAAGCCGCAGCCGCAGAAGGCAGATCTGTGGGTCCGATAGAAAGGGCGCCGCGGGAAGGAAGGCCATACACCAGAAAAAATTATCACAAAGAAGAAAATACGACGAAGGGGGAATAAACAATGGCCATGGAAACACAAAGTTCGGAAAGACAAAGCAGATATCCCCAGAAAAAGTTTTTTCACAGAAAGAAATTTTGCCGGTTCTGCTCGGATTCCAATATTAAAATAGATTATAAAAATACCGCGATTCTCAATAATTTTGTCACCGAACGTGGTAAAATTATGCCGCGCAGGATAACCGGAAATTGCGCTGCTCATCAGCGCGAACTGGCTTTGGCCATCAAAAGAGCCCGACAGATTGCGATCATGCCGTATGTTACGGCCGACGGCAGATAAATCTCCCGTTTCGCAACGTCAAAAAGACCGGCGGAGCATTTGAGTTCCGGTGAAAAATTTTTTATACCAGTTACAGTGGTTTGAAAGTCAATCAAACGTAAGTTCCTGATCAGGTAACGCCATATTCCCGGCGTTACCTGCCTTTTTATTGTGAGACGCAAATTTCAAAAACGAAGTGTGTCGGAATTTTTAAGTCGAACAATCCCGCACAGCGGAGGGTATAATCCCCCGCAGCTTGCTGCGGAATCAGGGTCCAGGGCTTCCCTGGGGTTCATACCCGTGATTAAATGTCATTTTTTTGCACAGGGTATTCAATGGTGAGCAATTTATCCCCTTCGAAAAAAATCATGGTCGGTACCGGTGATAACCGTTTTATCCGATTGCTGCCGGTTGCTTTTTTATTTGTCTTTTCGACTGTCTTTGTGCCTTTAGCCGGTCCGGCTTTTCTTTTTCTCCTACCGATGATTTTATTTATGAACGGTATTTTAAATGGCATTTTGAAAACAGCGGTCGTTTTCCTGATTTCGTTTACTCTGCTTTTGCTGGTCGCGATTCTGATGAAGTTTGATCTTCCCGCGGTTTCCGTTTTTACCGTGGGCATGTCCGGAATAATGATGGCGCAAATAGCCGGCAATAATTATTCCGTTGAAAAAACAATTATTTATCCATCCCTTTTTATTATCGGGGCCGTCAGTTTTTATTTTATTTACGACGCCGTGGCACTCGCGGTCAGTCCCTGGCAGCTTGTGAAAAATTACATAACGTTTGCGGTTGAAGAAAATGTCAATCTATACAGCCAGTTGCCCTTGAAGGCGGAAGATATCAATTTTATAAAGAACAATAAGCAGACCATCATTAAAGGATTTATTCATATTTTTCCGTCTCTCGTAGTGATATTTTCCATCGTGACAATATGGATAAATCTACTCATGGGCAAAAGTTATTTGAACAGGGCAGGGGTGAGTTATCCGGCATTAATGTCATTGGCCGGCTGGAAAATACCGGAAAAGATGATCTGGATCTTTATCGCGTCCGGCGCCTCATTGTTTATTCCGGAAAGCAGCATCAATTTTTTCAGTTTTAATGTATTTCTGGTTGTGTGTTTTTTATACCTGCTTCAGGGACTGGCTATTGTCAGCTTCCTGTTTCAGATAAAAAATGTCCCTGCTTTTTTCCGTTATTTTTTTTATTTTTTAATTGCAGTCCAACAAATTCTTATGATACCAGTAATAACAATCGGACTATTTGACATGTGGTTTGATTTCCGGAAACTTTTGCAGAAAAATCAGACAGTAAACTAATGGATGAGTCATCATTTTAAATAAACGGAGGATTTATGAAAGTAATTCTTAAACAAAGCGTGCCTTCTCTGGGCAAGGCGGGTAGTATCGTCAAGGTCAACGATGGCTACGGCCGTAATTTTCTGATTCCAAAAGGATTGGCCATCGAAGCTGACGAAAAAAATGTCAAGCTTTTTGAGCATGAAAAAAATAACATACTGAAGAAGGCGGCCAAGGAACACAAAATTGCACAGGACCTCGCCGATGTGTTGTCCCGCGAAACCATAACGATTACCCGGAAAGTCGGCGATCAGGATAAGTTGTTCGGTTCGGTCAGCACCAAGGACATTGAAGCCGCGCTGAAGGAAAAAGGATATGACATCAGCCGGAAGATGATTGTCCACGAACAAGGCGAGCACATTAAAGAACTCGGTGAATATAAAGTCAAAATTAAACTGGCCCACGATGTGGAATCGCACATTACCTTAAAAGTTGTCGGCGAGTCATAATGCGAGAAAAGGATCCTTCGTTATATAAACTTCCACCTCAAAACCTAGAAGCGGAGCAGTCTGTCCTAGGCAGTATTCTGCTGGAGAACAGTGCCCTGAACAACGTGCAGGAAATTTTATCCGACGGTGATTTTTACAGCGAAGCGCATAAAAAAATATACAAGACCATCACCGACCTTTCAGAAAAAAACGAACCGGTCGATCTCATTACACTAAGCAACGCCCTGCGGGATAAAAACATGCTGGATTCCGTCGGCGGCGCGTCCTACCTGGCTTCTCTGGTGGATAACGTGCCCTCGGCGGCCAACGCGGCGAACTATTCGAAAATCGTGAAGGAAAAAGCGATTCTCCGCGGTTTAATCACGACAGCAACGGAAATCATTGACAGTTGTTACGAACCGAATTCGGACGTTGATAATATTCTGGATAGCGCCGAACATCATATTTTTGAAATTTCTGAAAACAAGGTGCGGCAGGACTTTTCACCGATCAAGGATGTTGTCAAGGAAAGTTTTAAATCCATCGAAGGTCTTTATGCGAGCAAGGAACTCATTACCGGCGTGCCGACCGGTTTTGACAGGCTCGATGATTTAACGGCCGGTTTGCAGAAATCGGAACTGATTATAATTGCCGGTCGTCCCAGCATGGGCAAAACGGCGTTCGCCCTGAATATTGCTCTCAACGCTGCCATGAACGCCCAGGTGCCCGCCGCCATATTTTCTCTGGAAATGTCCAAAGAACAGCTTGCTTTTCGTCTGCTTTCTTCCAAAGCCCGGGTGGACTCCCAGCGCCTTAGAAAAGGTTTCCTGGGAGAAACAGACTGGCCGAAGTTGACGACTGCCGCCGGTCTCCTCTCGGAAACACCCCTTTATATTGATGATACGGCAGCCATTACCGTTATGGAAATGAAGGCCAAGTCGCGACGCTTGAAGGCGGATAAGGGGCTGGGATTGATTGTGGTGGATTATATCCAACTGATGAAGTCCAGTTACGCTCACGATTCGCGCGAAAGGGAAATATCGGACATCAGCCGCTCACTGAAGGCGCTGGCCAAGGAACTGAAGGTTCCGGTGGTCGCTCTTTCGCAGCTGAATCGTCAGGTGGAAAGTCGCACCAACCGGCGTCCGCAGATGGCGGACTTGAGGGAATCCGGCGCCATCGAACAGGATGCCGATGTCATCGCTTTTATATATCGTGATGAAGTCTATAATAAATCGGAAGACAATCCGGATAAGGGGGTCGCGGAAATCATTATTGCCAAACAGAGAAACGGCCCCACGGACACCGTGAAGCTTGCCTTTGTGGACAAGTACACAAGCTTTGAAAACCTGTCGCGTGTTGATGTCCCGGAATGACAGCAATAAAGGGTTTTTAACGTGGTTTTTTGTGGCATCTTTTTATCTTGCATCACCATTTGCCCAATCAATTCATGATCAAGAATCTTTCAGCAGGTGACTATGTTCGACAAGATCAATATTCGTATCCTCAAACAGGTATGGATACTTTGTATTCTTTTACTTATCGTTACGACAGTCGTTTTCTGGCAGGTGCACCGGCATGAATTTGTTTATTTCGATGACGGCGTTTATGTAACGCAGAATCCTCATATCCAGTCCGGGATAAGCCTCAAAGGTATTCTTTGGGCCTTCAGCACGACCTATGCCGAATTCTGGCATCCTCTCACGTGGTTGTCTCTGATGTTGGATTATCAGATTTATGGTCTCAACGCCGGCGGGTATCATGTAACCAATCTTATCCTGCATGCGCTGAGTGTCCTGTTGTTATTCCTGCTTTTCCATCGCATGACCGGCGCTGTCTGGAAAAGCGCTTTTGTTGCCGCAGTGTTTGCCATTCATCCCCTGCGGGTGGAATCGGTTGCCTGGGTTGCCGAACGCAAGGATGTCCTGAGCGCTTTTTTCTGGATGATGACTTTACGCGTTTATGTCTATTACTGTGAAAAACCGGTTTTCAAAAGGTATCTGCTGGTGATGGCGTGTTTTGCCTGTGGTCTGATGAGCAAGTCCATCGTTGTGACTCTGCCCGTGGTCATGATGCTGATGGATTACTGGCCACTGAACCGGATGCAATCCCATGACCGGAAAAATTCAGGTGCACAAAAGAAAAACAAGTTGCCGTTATGGTCATTGAAAGAGAAAATCCCTTTTTTCATTTTATCAGTGGTATTTTCCGTGTTAACGATCTACGCTCAGCACGGCAAGTCTGATATTCATCCTTTGGTTTCCAGACTGGCCAACGCGCCCGTTTCTTTTGTTCGGTATCTGGGAAGGATATTATGGCCTCATGACATGGCGCTGATCTATACCTTTCCGGAACATCTTTCTCTATGGCAGGTGGGGGGAGCAACGCTGTTGATCGTCCTGATGAGCGCGGCAGTCATTTACCGGGTAAAGCGCCTGCCGTTTCTTTTCGTGGGATGGTTCTGGTATGCGGTCAGTATTCTGCCGGTTATCGGCATCATTACAATCGGAGATCCGATGGCCGACCGTTATATTTATCTGCCGTCCATCGGGATTTCCATCATGGCGGCCTGGGGGATACCGTTTTTATACGACCATTTGAGTCTGCGCAAAATAATTTTATTTCCGGCAGCCGTCATCTTTCTCCTGGTACTTTCGGTGCTCGCCTGGAAACAATGCGGCTACTGGAAAAACAACACCGCTCTCTCGCATCACGCTTTTGAAGTAACGGGGAATAACGCGATGCTGATCATGATGCATAACAATCTTGCTACTTCCCTGGTTCAAGAAGGCAGAATACCCGAGGCTATTGAACATTATGACGAGGCCATCCGCCTCCAGCCGGATTACGCCTATGCCTATAACAAGAGGGGAAATCTTTATGGGAAGATAGGAGAATATCAACAGGCCATCAATGATTACACGGAAGCCATCCGTCTGCAGCCGGATTACGCCTTAGCCTACAACAACCGAGGCAATACCTACGTGGGACTGGAGCAGTACCGGCTGGCCATTGAAGATTATAATGCAGCCATTCGCCTGAAGCCCGATTATGCCTATGCCTTCAACAATCGGGGATTTGTTTATTTTAAGATTGGTAAAAACGAGCTGGGTTGCCGTGATGTGCAAAGAGCATGCGAATTAGGGGAATGTAAAAGACTGATCCTTGCTCAAAACGAAGGACTGTGTCATTAGTTAAACGATAGAATTTCAAATTGATTGTGTGCCCGTTGTGCCGATGAAGTCAAATGGGGGAACGCGATGCTGAAGGTACAGGAAACCGGTTCGATAACCCTTTTTTATATGGGAAGGTCCCCGTTGGGATTTCTTCTGTATCCGGTTTATGCGTTTCTGATCGGCGATACACTGATTGATACGGGCACCAACCGCGCCGGCCGGGAATTTCTGTCGGTCTTAAAGAACAGAAAAATTACCCAAATCGTCAACACGCATCATCATGAAGATCATATCGGCAATAACGCCGCTATTCAGAAAATGTTCGGCATACCGGTATATGCACATCCCTCAGCGCTACCCTGTCTGGATAATCCGCGTTTGAACAACCTGCGATTTTACCAGCGCGTGGTCTGGGACCGGCCCAGGCCATCAAAAGGTCAGGCCATCGGTTCCACGGTTCATGCAGGCGCTTATCGTCTGGAAGTCATCCATACTCCGGGGCATACGGATGATCACATCTGTCTGTATGAACCTGAACAAAAGTGGCTTTTCACCGGTGATCTCTTTTGCGGAACAGCTTTTATCTATCTGAGGCAGGATGAAAATTATCTGCAGATTCTGGATACATTAAAAAAATTGTCTACCCTGGAAACGGATACGCTGTTCTGTAATCTTAAAGGTATGGTAAAAAACGGTCGGGAGGCTCTTTTCAAAAAAATTGCCAGAATGGAACAATTGCGTGATGATGTGCTTCATCTGAAAGAAAAAGGATTGCCGCCGAATGAAATCAGGCAAAAAGTTCTGGGAAAAGAAGGGGCCATGGGTTTTATTACGAGAGGCCATTACTCCAAACAAAACACTATTGACAGTATCCTGTCCGGTAAAAGGCCGGATCAAATAAAATAGGCGTGCCGGATCGGCACGCCTATGGGATTGGTTTGTATTTTTTTACTTCGCTTTGTAAAGTGCTTCAATCTGATCCTGAAGCTGCTTGACCACAACACTGCGTTTCAGCTTCATGGTCTGGGTCAGCGTACCGTTTTCGAGACTGAAAGCTTCGGAAAGAAGCAAGAATTTCTTCGGAATTTCATAACCGCCGAATTTGCCTTTCAGATGCTTTGTGATTTCTTCGGCATACATGTCGATGATATCCTGGCGGGCAACCAGTGTTTTAATATCCTGCGGTAATCCTTTTTGTCTGGCATAATCCAGCAAAACTTCAAAGTCGGGAACGACGATGCAAATATTGTAGGCGCGGTTAATGCCATAGATCAGTGCCTGCTGGACCCAACGAACCAGACAGATTTCTTCCTCCAGCGCGACGGGGAAGACAAATTTCCCGTTCTCCAGTTTATACTGCTCCTTGATGCGTCCTGTAATATACAGAAAACCGTCTTTATCTAAACGTCCTCTGTCACCCGTACGGAAACCTCCGTCCGGTGTCATTGTGGCTTTGGTATCCTCCGGGCGGTTGTGATATCCTTTCATAACATTGGGACCATAAATAATGACTTCACCATCGGTTGCTCCATCCTCAACAACGGAGGAATCAATAACAATCTTGACTTTATCAATGGCCTTGCCGACACTGCCCAGACGGTAGTCAAACGAAGCATTCATCGTGGCGGCCGGAGACGTTTCCGTGAGCCCGTAGCAATCGTAAATGGGAATGCCGAGATCAAAAAAGAACTGCGCGATTTCCGGATTCATTGCGGCACTGCCGCTCATGGAGCCCATCAGTCTTCCGCCCAAACGTTCTCTGATTTTAGTGAAAACAATCTTGTCTGCGAGTTTGAATTTAAGATTGGTCATCAAACAGGTTTTCCCTTCAGCTGCCAGTTCACGTTTTCTTTTGGCCGATTCGACTCCCATGACAAAGAGCGTTTTCGCCAGACCGCCTTCCTTGTTCATTTTTGTCCATAGACCGTCATAAATACGGTTGAAAACACGGGGGACGGCAACGAGCCACGTGGGTTTGACGGCAACAATATCGTTGACGATGGTGGTGGGGCTTTCCGCCAGGCCCATGGCGCCGCCTTTATGAATGACCGCGAACAACTCGCCGCTTTGACCGTAAGAGTGAGCCCATGGCAAAATCGCAAGGGTCAGGGCGTCTTTCCCGTCATTTTTAAACAGTTCGGGATACATTTTACAGCCGGCCAGAGAGTTACTGGTGAAATTTCCGTGAGAAAGCAAAACACCTTTGGGATTTCCGGTGGTGCCTGATGTATAGATAAGTTCGGCAATGTTGTCCGGGTGAGGACGTTCGGAGGCAACGGGTTGGGTGGATCCTTTCTTTTCCAAAGCGGCCATGGAATTCTCGCCTTGGCCTTCAATGACAAAGATATGCTTCAAGGTCGGGATGTCTTTGGGAAAATCCTTTATTTTTTCGTAAATTTCCGGTTTGGAAACAAACAGCACTTTTATGGCGCTGTCCGTGATGATGTATTTCCAGATCTGTGCCAGTTCCGCTTCATACATCGGAACATAACGGGCCAGACGACCCCATGCGGCAAAGGAACAAACAGCCCATTCCGGACGGTTATTGGCGATGATACCGACGGCGTCATCTTTGCCCACTCCCAGTTGGGCCAGTCCGGCGCGCAGATTATTGATGCGGGTGTCGATTTCCTTATATGTTATCCATTCATAAACGCCGCTTTTGTTTTTCGTACCGAAAAGACGTCTGTCTGCGAATTTTGACGCGCTTTCCTCCCACCAGTCAACAAGATTATCCGGTTTATCGAGGGTAAATGTGTGCTGCATAATATCTCCTTTATTAACCCGAAAGAATTATTTCTCGCGGTCATTGATCTCAAAGCATTGATCAATATTCATGTCATATATCTAAAATATTTTACGGTAAAATTCAATATAAAGTGAGTAAAAAATATTTTTATGTAAATATCTGGAAATCTTGTGTTTCTGATTGACGTTTTCAAAATAAGTCATATAATAAGAAAAAAATAACATTTCTTAATTTTACTTGATCCATTGAGTATTCTTCCAAGGTGCTTCCCTTCTCCAAGCAGGACGGTTCAGGAATGGTATTTTTTGAGGTTTGTTCCCTTTTTTGGTTTTTTGAGTTTTATTTTAAACAACCAAAAAGGCGGCGTGTAAAGTTCATTATTTTTAATCCATTAATCAAGAAAGGAGAAAATTTATGAGCGTTTACAAAGTGATTGAAATTATCGGGTCCAGTGCCAAATCATGGGATGATGCGGCCAAAAAAGCCGTTGAAACATCCGCCAAAAGTCTGAAAGATTTGAGAGTTGCCGAAGTTAAAGAACTGGATATGAGAGTGGAAAAAGGCAAGGTTGTTGAGTACCGGGCGAAAATCAGAGTGTCCTTCAAGTACACACCGGAATAAGGATAAACAAACGCAGCCCAACAGCATCGGGAAACTATTGCGGCGGTTTTGTTGCCTGCCGCCGCAATAGCAAATGGCGGGATAACTGAAAGCAAACGCTGTTATCCAATATTTGATTGACACCTTTAATACTTCTTTATATATCCACAACACGTGAACTTCCTAAACCATAAGAGTACGAGCGACTGCCCTTGAAAAGGTTCATGCTGATTAAAAAAATAGAGGACAAATGCAGTGAATGTATGCTCTGCGTCCGTGACTGTGTCATGGGCGTGTGGCGTAATGTTGACGGTAAATCAATGCCCGTCCATGTTGAATTGTGCAACGGCTGCAGTCACTGTATCGCTGTTTGCCCCTGTGACGCCATCATTCATAACGGTCTCAATAAAGAAGAAATTTACGATGTTCATGTAAAAAATCTCAGTCCGGATGCATACCGGGATGCCATCGTCAGCAGACGAAGTATCAGACAATTTAAAAATCAACCGGTTCCGCGTGATGTTATTGAGAAAATACTGGATGTGGCGCGTTACGCGCCGACTGCCAGAAACCAGCAGGAAACCGGTTACATTGTGATTACCAACCAGCGCCTGATTGAAGAAACCGCTCAAGGTTTGTTTCGTCTGGGCAGTTCTTTCTATGACAAAACAAAAAAAGGCGTGGGACGTTTACTGGTCAGGGCAACGGGATTATCCCGGAATCCGTATTTCAATCTGATGGATTACGTTCAGGAGCAGAATGCCGAAAAGGGAAGGGATTTCATTCTGCACAACGCCCCGGTGGTTATTTTGATTCACGGGCCGAAGAGGAAAGCCTTCATGGCCGATGACTGCAATATTGCCGCGACAACCATCATCAATTACGCACATACCCTGGGCCTTGGTACTTGTTTTGTGGGAATGATGACGCTGCTGCTGCGCTATAGCAGCCGGCTGAGAAAAAAGTTTGGCGTGCCCGGTAACAGAAGGGTCTATGTCACTCTGGTTATGGGATACCCGGCTTATGGTTATCGCCATACTGTTTCCAGAAAAACACCGGTCATTAAATGGTTATCATAATATCCTGTTGATGATTTAAGGAGGTCATATGAAGAAGTTGACACTGGCGTTCCTCGCATTATTATGCTGGACGTTCGGAATGGCAGCGACTGCCGGTGCGGCCGGAAACTGGACGCTGATCAAAAACAGCGACGGCATTAAAACGTATGAACGCACCGATCCGGCGACTGATCTTAAAGAATTTATAGCCGTCACGACGATCGATGCCAGAATGGAGGTCATCGGCGAAGTGCTTCGAGATGTTGCCGAATATCCACACTGGATTTCCGATTGCGTCGAGGCAGAGCTGAAGAAAAAATATGACCGCAATACCTTCGTCCTGTATTTGATATTGAATCCTCCATTGATTGAAAAACGGGATATCATCCTGAAAGATGAGACCATCTATGATTATGAAAACGGCAATGCCGTCATTAAATTCTTTACCACCGATGACGTGAGAGTCCCTCTGAAGAAGAATCACACAAGAGTAACCACGATGAACGGATTGTATAAAATGGAATATATGGGAAGAAACAAAACAAAATTCATCTATCAACTCAAGGTCGATCCTTCCGGCAGCATTCCCAAAAGGCTTGCTTATTCCGTCATGAAAAAATATCCGCACGATACATTAAGAAAATTGAAAAAAATAGTTGTGAATAAGAAATACAGCGATATGGCCAAGGGGTCCGTTGAAGAGCATGAAATTGACAGGCGTGCTTCGGATGAAAATGTCGTAAAAAAAATATTCAGCAGGAATATGTTAAGGGTGGTGGAGAATAAACCGGCGTTGGAGTCCATCATTGATGCCGAAAAAGAAAACATGACAAATATCGCTGCATCCGGAGGCGCTTATGAGAATGTGCACAAAGCAGCCCGGGAAGTTTTTAATAAATACATAGAGAAAATTGTCACGGATAGAAAAAAGATCGAGGGTCTGAAAAAAAATAAAAAGATGACCGACGAGATTACGGATCTGATCATGACGTACTGCGAAGCAAGTGATAAAACGATTGATAGGATTGTGGCGCACTACAACCGGTAGGCAGAATTCACTCAATTATCAATGTTTACAATATTTCAGCAGGTGGTCTTTACAAGTTGTGATGGCGTTATTATATTTTGAAAACGTATGAAAGTTTTATGAGGCGGTAAAAATGACTTACGTAAAAATCAGATTTGGCAGCAGTTTTGAAGACGAATTCCAGAAGGTTGTTGATGAGGTATTTCATCTGGTAACACCGGCCTTCCGGAATTACGAGTGCATTTGGCGTCCCAATGTCGATGTGTATGAATCCGTGGATGAAATTATTGTCCTTGCGGATATGGCCGGACTCAATAAAGAAGAACTGCATATCGAAGTGGACCGTAAAAAAGTAAAAATCGCCGGTATCCGTAAAGTGGTTCAAATTTTGGAAAACGCCCATTACTGTCAGGCGGAAATTCCGCACGGTTATTTTGAAAGACAGGTGGTTCTGCCTGCCGCAGTGGAAGCGCAGTCGGCGACTGCGACTTATGCGGATGGTATCTTAATGATCAGGATGAATAAATTACCGTTTACGAAAACGCATCGGGTTGCCATTAACACAACAAAATAGCGGATGGATACTAAGACTATCATGGAGGTCGAGCATGACGGAAGAAAACGTCCCCCAACAAAATAAGAATACATTCAATATACCGGAAGTCATTCCCATTCTGCCTTTACGCAATGTGCTGGTGTTTCCTAAAACGATGATTCCGCTGGAAGTGACGGGCAGCGCATCCATGCTGGTAGATGAATCGATGACAGCCGATCGTCTGGTTGGTCTGATCATGGCCAAAAACGAACCGGAGATACCGAATCACTACAAGAAAGAAGATCTTCATCAGGTCGGCACCTGTGCCATTATTATGAAAATGGCCAAGACGATGGACAATCACACACAACTGCTTTTGCAGGGTGTCAGTCGTTTTTCCATCGAAGAAATTGTCGAGGGAAAGCCTTATCAGCAGGCGCGCATCAAAATTATTGAAGAAAACGATTCCAAGGATCTGGAAACAGAAGCGTTGATGTCCAATTTGCTTTCGCTGTTTGATCGAATACTGAAACTTTCCCCTTTTCTGCCGCCCGAGTTCGGGCCGATGGCCAAATCCATTGCGGAAGCGGGAACGCTGGCCGATTTGATTGCGTCCATCATCAACACGCCGGTGGAGGAAAAACAGAAAATACTGGACATTTCTGATGTGAAAAAACGCCTGAAGGAACTGACCCTGATGGTCAATCATCAGATGGAAGTCCTGGAGCTGGGAAATAAGATTCAGACAAAGGTCAAGGATGATATTGATAAAAATCAGCGTGAATATTATCTGCGTCAGCAGATGAAAGCCATCAGGCAGGAACTGGGAGAAGGCGATGAAAATACGGTGGAAACGGATGAGTACCGTAAAAAGATCGAAGAAAAGAATCTCCCGGAAGAAGCCCGAAAAGAGGCTTACAGAGAACTGGAGCGACTGTCACGCATGCATCCATCATCGGCGGAATACACTGTTTCTTCAACGTATCTGGACTGGATGACGGCACTTCCGTGGCATACATCGACCACGGACAATCTCGATATCGCCAAAGCGCGCAAAGTGCTGGATGAAGATCATTATGGTCTGGCCAAACCGAAAAAAAGGATTATTGAATATCTGGCTGTGCGCAAATTGAAGCCGGATTCCAAAGGGCCGATTCTTTGCTTTGTCGGGCCTCCCGGTACCGGTAAAACCTCTCTGGGACATTCCATTGCCAGAGCTCTGGGCCGAAAATTTGTGCGCATCTCCCTGGGGGGTGTTCGTGACGAAGCCGAAATCCGCGGCCATCGACGCACCTACATCGGCGCTCTGCCCGGAAGAATTATCCAGGGTTTAAGACGTGCCGAATCCAATAATCCCGTTTTCATGCTGGACGAGATCGACAAGGTCGGAAGCGATTTCCGCGGCGATCCTTCGTCGGCTCTGCTGGAGGTCCTGGATCCGCAGCAGAACAATACATTCTCCGATCATTATCTGGATGTGCCGTTTGACCTTTCCAGCGTCATGTTCATTGCCACGGCAAATATGCTGGACACGATTCCTCCGGCTTTGCTGGACCGGTTGGAGGTCATTGAATTAAACGGCTATACTCAGGAAGAGAAAGTGAAAATTGCCGAGCGCTATTTGATTCCCCGTCAATTAAAGGAAAACGGCTTGACCGATGCGCAATTTAAACTGACATCAAAAGCGATCAATAGAATTATCATCGGATATACGCGTGAAGCGGGTGTGCGTAATCTGGAAAGGGAAATCGCCAACGCCTGCCGCGGTGTCGCCGCCAAAATTGCCGAGAATGTCTTAAAATCAAAAACCCTGACGGAGAAAGATATCGCAACCTATCTCGGAACCGAACGCGTGATGACGGATATCGATGCCCGCATCAGCAAACCGGGTATTGCCATCGGACTGGCCTGGACGCCGGTAGGCGGTGATCTGCTGTTTATCGAAGCCACGGCGATGAAGGGGAAAAAGGGTTTGACCCTCACCGGACAGCTTGGTGATGTCATGAAAGAGTCGGCTGCCGCCGCGCTCAGTTTCATTCGAGCCAATGCCAGGGATTTGGGCGTGAAAGCGGAATTCTTTGACGAGATGGATATTCATATTCATGTTCCGGCGGGAGCCATTCCCAAAGACGGTCCGTCGGCCGGCGTGACGATGCTTACGGCGCTGACCTCGCTGCTCACCAACCGGAAGGTGAAAAAATATCTTGCCATGACCGGTGAAATCACACTGCGCGGTGCCGTGCTGCCGGTCGGCGGCATCAAGGAAAAAGTGCTGGCCGCCTACCGGGCGGGCATCAAAACCATATTGCTGCCGGAATGGAATCAGAAGGACATTGAAGATATTCCCGCCAGTGTTCGTAGGAATATGGCATTTCATTTTGTGAAAGACATGAAGGATGTGGTCAGGCTTGCTCTGGAGCCGGTCAAAGAGAAGAAAATAAAAAAGGCGGTTGTGAAAAAGAAACCGTCTGTCGTCCCGTCGAAAAAACAAAAAGGCGTCGTTCGGAAAACCGGACGGTCCTCCCGGCACAGATCAAAATAAAAAGGTTGAGGGGATTAATACGGCGAAAAATCAGAAGGGTATTCGGAATAGTAATGAGAATTTTTCCAGGCTTTCTTATAGCCTTCATTGATTTTATAGACGGCAAACCAGTTTGACAATTTTCTTATTGCCAGGAATGATTTCATCAGTCTCATGTGATACGTGGGAAACGAATAAAGTCTTTTTTTTATAAAATTGTTGGCCGTATAAATTAATTCCGGAGTGGGGCCGTTTAATTGATGCACGATATAAGAGAATCTGTACATGTCCCAATCCGACGGATAGTTTGTGTAAAGAAGACGACTCTCGTTTTTTAATTGATCAAAGAAATCCGTTCCGGGAAGGGGCGTCAGCAGGGAAATCTGAAAGATATCTATGTTGGATTTGACTAAAAATTCCGCAAATCTCTTGTAGTACTCGGGAGATTCGGAATCGCTGCCGATGATAAATGCGCCCAGCACGGCAATGCCGTATTTGTGAAACGTATCAACCACTTTTTTGTAATTACTCACGCCCGTTTTGATATTTACACCTTTTTTGAAATTTAACAGGGCATCGCCGGCAATGGATTCAAACCCGATAAAGACGAATACGCAACCGGCTCGGGCTGCAAGTTTGATCACCTCTTCGTCATCAACAGCGTTAATGGACGTTTGCATGCACCATTTTTTATTCAGGTGCTTATCGATCATGCCCCGGAAAAGTTCTTTCGCGCGCTGATAGGCTTCTTTTCCGTATCCAACCAGATTGTCATCCAGAAAAGTGACATAGTCTCCCTTTATCCCTTCCAGCTCTTTTAAAATATCTTCCGCCCTTCTTTGACGATATTGCTTGCCCAGATATCTGGATACGGAACAAAAATTACAGTTTAAAGGGCAACCTCTTGATGTCTGAATGGTCTGCCAGAAATAATGGGTGTGTAATAAATCACGGCGGGGCATGACATTAAACTTTGACAAATCAACAACGGGGCCTCTGTAGATTGGCGCAAGGGAATTATTTTCGAAATCCTGGATGATGGTTTGCCAGATACCTTCTGCTTCTCCAATGAGAACAGAATCGACAAACTGTAACGCTTCCTCCGGGAGCATGGAAGCATGTATGCCGCCCAGGATAACCTTGATATTTTTCCTTCTGTAAATGCCGGCGATTTCATACGCACGATTAACATTGCTGGTAAAGGCTGTAATGCCGACTAAATCTGCTTCCTCAAATTTGAAATCGTCAAAATTTTCATCCAGAATTTCTACTTGCCAGTCAGAGGGCGTTAATGCCGCCACATAGGCAAGATTCAACGGAGGGTAGGTGGTCGCTCTGTTTAAAAGAAAGCCGCTTTTGCGTCCTACAGGATTTATGAGCAGAAGTTTTTTCATTCCCATCCTATTATCAGGTCAACATGAAGAACACGAGGGATTTTGTACACTATAATTCCATGAAAAGCCAGCATGATATCTTTTATTTTAAAAAGAAAAAATTATGACGAAAAATTTTCGATTCCACCACCTGCACAGTTTCATGGTGCTGTATTTCTTTGACAGACGTGACAATTTTGTGTATATAGATACATAAAATTGGCTTAAGTGTTTAAAACCTTAAAAAATAAATCAGGTGTTTATTTGGATTCAACGCCTCTATACAACAGCCGCATTGTTAACACGTATATCAAGTACATCAAGAAGTGTTATGAGCATATCAACATCCTTGAGCTCCTCGAATATGCGAAGATGGAACAATATGAAGTCGAGGATCAGAATCACTGGTTTACCCAGGAGCAAATCAATCTCTTTCACGAAAAACTGACTGCGATGACCGGAGCATCCAACATTTCGCGTGAAGCCGGCCGTTATGCCGCATCACCGGAATCCATCGGTGTCATGCGACAATATGTTCTGGGCATGATCAATCCCTATCAGGCGTATGAAAGGGCCGGTAAGTTAGTAAGCCAGTTTTCCCGTTCATCGACGTATGAAACAAAAAAAATAAATTCCAAAAAAATTGAAATCGTGGTGACACCGAAAGAGGGTGTTCAGGAGCAACCGTTCCAATGTGAAAACAGAATCGGACAGTTCGAAGCCATATCACTCGGTTTTAACAATAGTTTTCCCAGAATCGATCACACCGAATGCATATTTAAAGGCGGAGAATGCTGCCGCTACGTGATCGAATGGGAAAACAATGTGTCCTATCTTTTAAAGCGAACGAGAAACATCATCGCTGCGATCCTCATCATCATCACCATCATTCTGATGTTTATTTATCCGGTGGACATGAATGTATATTTTATACCGGAGATGATCGCCACTCTTTTAATCATCAATTATTTAATTGACAGGCAGACCCAAAAGGAATTAAAAAACAGCATCAACAATCTCGAACATTCGCGGGATGACCTCATTCAACAAATGGAAATCAACTACAACAACTCGTTGATGGTTCATGAGATCGGCAGCACCATCAACAAATATTTGAGCATTGATGAAATTCTCAATAATGTAACCCAAATACTGGAAAAACGGTTGGGGTATGATCGATGTTTGATTATGTTTGCCAATAAGGAAAGAACACGCCTGGTTTTCAAAGACGGTTTCGGATACGATAGTAAACAGCTCAATATTATCAAGGCAACAGAATTTGATCTCACGAAACCGGAATCAAAAGGTATTTTCATTACCTCATTCAGAGAACAGAAACCCTATTTAATTAATGACATTAACACCATCACCAAAAAGCTGTCCAAAAGAAGCTTGCAATTTGTCAAAGAAATGGGTTCTCAATCATTCATCTGCTGTCCGATTCTTTCTGATAAAAAGTCTGTCGGCATCCTGACGGTTGATAATTTTAAAACAAAGCGCACACTGATTGAAAGCGATCTGAGTCTGCTTATGGGTATTGCTTCTGTCCTGGGTATCAGTATTCGCAACGCTGAATTACATGAACAGCGCAATCGTCAGTTGAAATCCATATTGAAAGCGCTGGCGGCAAGCATCGACGCCCGGGATCCCTATACGGCCGGTCATTCAGAAAAAGTAACGGAATACGCCGTCGGGATCTGTAAGGAAATGAACATGCCTTCCGATTTCACTGAAGTCGTGGCGGTTGCCGCTTCCCTGCACGATTACGGGAAAATCGGTATTTCAGATGACTTGCTGAAAAAGAAGGGGGCTTTGACGAATCACGAATATGAGGTTATTAAAACACATTCAGTCAAAACCCGTCATATTCTTGAAAAGATTGAGTTCCACGGTCAGTACAGTCAGATTCCGCAGATCGCGGAAGCGCACCATGAAAAACTGGATGGCAGTGGTTATCCACATGGATTGAAAGGCAATGAAATTCCCATCGGGGCGAGAATCATCGCCGTCGCTGATTTTTTTGACGCCATTACATCCAAACGTCTCTATCGCGATCCCATTCCGGTTCCGGAAGCGATTGATATGCTGCGTCAGGAAAGTGATGTGCATTTCAGCCGGGATATTGTTGAAGCGTTTATTAATTATTATAACGTTTCGAACAATCTGACGGCTCATGTGTAAAAAAATAAAAATGGAGGATACGCCTATCAAAGCACAAAGTTACTTAATGGAAAACGCTGAAGAGGAAAAACGCCTGGAGATGAAGACGAATCCCGATGCGGTCAGAGAACAGGCTCTTTGGTTTGGCATTGGTCCGGGAGCACGCATATTGGACGTTGGTTGCGGTCCCGGCAAAACAACGGCACTGCTTCATGATTTAGCGCAACCCCATGGCCGGGCTGTCGGTGTGGATATTTCTGAAAGCCGAATCAATTATGCCCGAGCGTTTTACGGGAAAGATAATGGCATCGATTTTCATGTCAGGGATGTTCGCCTCCCCATGAAAGATTTGGGTCAGTTCGATTTTATCTGGGTGCGCTTTCTTCTGGAATATTATCTCGATGACGCCTTCGAGATTATAAAGAATATTTCCGCCAATCTGAAACCGGGCGGCTATCTTTGTTTGCTGGATCTCGACCATAATTGTCTCAGTCACTGGGAAATGCCGCCGGCAATGGAGTCGGTTGTGATCAAAGCCATGATGCATGCGCAGGAAAACTTTAACTTTGATCTTTACGCGGGACGCAAGTTATATGCGCATTTGTATGACCTGGACTATGAGGATATTAAACTGAACATCATGCCCCATCATCTCATTTATGGAGAGCTGCAACCGGCGGATGAATTTAACTGGATGAAAAAACTGGAAATCGGTGTCGAAAAAGCCCCGGAAATTTTCATTGACTATCCGGGCGGCAGCGGGCAATTCCTTGAAGATTTTAAAGTGTTCTTCAATGATCCGCGGCGATTTACGTATTCTCCCCTGATTCTTTGCCAGGGAAGAAAACCTTTTCACGGAAATATAAAAAAATTAAGAAGCAATATTTAAGCGTATTGTCGGACATGACCGTAGTGTAAACGTGTTGAACATTCGCGAGGTTCATGATGAAGTTTTTTCAGAATTTCAGACATGAGGAGCTGCAAAATGTAATCAAACGCACACCACCGCCGCGTTTCATTAAAATACTGAAAAATACGTTGAAGCCGGAAGAACATTACGCTCACGTTTTCGACCAAAGCAAAAACAATTTCATGCCATTTATCGGGAAGGGGATTTCGACAGCGAATTCAGATTACTCTGCGCTGCTTCGTCCTTTTAAACTGGCATTCCAGACGATGAGCCATTCCGAGCCCAAAGACCACATTCCTCAAAAAAAGATAACACATCGAACCCCTCTCCATTTAAAGAAAATTGATCCGCGAATCGTGGCTTCGGCCCTGGCCACGGAGCCTAAAATCAGCAACAAAATTCTTATCAATCTGATCAATCATCTGCATTTTAACGATGAAAATGTTGCCATTCATATTCAAAACATCGAAACAAAGGAGGAATTTTTTCTCCAGGGGAAATCCGGGCCCTATTTTAACGATAGGGTCACCATCCAATTTACCGATCCGGAAGCATTTGATTTACAACGTCACAGACCCCTGAATGTTGTGATCGATAATCGGAAATCATTGATTGTTTTTCCCGTCGTACTGCTTTCAGGGACCGTGAAATCGATCACACTGAGCGTACCGGGAAAAGCATATTCTTACAGCAAACGTCAGACGGTCCGATATCCCTGCAATGGCATTGATGCGGAAATATTACAGGGACAACTCTATATGCATGGCGTTCTGGAAGATATCAATCCTCAGGATTTGAGAATCCGCATGGAAGTACCGGAAGACATTAATGCGGCCAATCCGTTATTAATAAAGTTGAACCGGAACAATCAGATTTATTTTATGGGTGAATGTCAGATGATGAGAAGTGATAAACATGGTTCGTCTGTTATCGTCCAGCCCATTCATAATAACAGACCGGTTCTCAAGCCACGCAAATATCCGAATCCGCGGGTGAAAATCATGCCTCAACCGGTCATTCATTTCACTCATCCGCTCTGCGGTCAAATCGTCCAGTACAAAGTGGAGGATATTTCAGCTTCCGGATTTTCAGTCACGATTCCTTTTAACGAATCCTTGCTGATTCCGGGCATGGTCATCCCGCAGACAGCTCTGCAACTTCCCGGCATGCTCGATCATCTGACGTGCACCGTGCAGGTCGTCTATCGACGGAAGCAAAAAAAGGATATGGCCCGTTACGGATTCTATATTCTGGATATGTCTTTACATGATCATCGTCTGCTGTTTGACGCCGTCAGCAAGGTTGCCGATCCGCATGTGAATATGGCCGGTAAAATCAATATGGATTCTCTCTGGGACCTTTTCTTTGATTCCGGTTTTATTTATCCTGATAAATACGGCATCATCAGCCCCTATACCACAGCCCTCAAGGAAACCTATCGCAGGCTCTACGAAGACGGTAAAGACATCTTCACCCATCTCACCTATCAGGATCAGGGACAGATTTACGGTCATTTATCCATGGTGAAAGCGTATGAAAAATCATGGATCATTCATCATTTGGCCGCTCGTCCCCTGCGGGGCGTGCGCACGGGACTCAAAACGCTCAATCATTTTGTGAATTATATCGATTGTGTGTATCGATTGCCCGTATCCTCCAAAAACATGCGTTATAATTTTTGTTACTTCAGGCCGGAAAATAAATTTTCCGACTATTATTTTGGGGGGATTTACCGCACCCTGAAAAATCGCGAAATGTGTTCGATGGATTTGTTCGGTTATATGTCCATTCCCGTGGACGCTCATGTCAATACTCTGCCGGATGGCTGGAGTGTTGAACGTTTCACGCGTGATGATTTAACGATTATGCGAGGATTTTATAACGGATTCGGCGGAGGGATGATGCCGGATGCATTTGCTCTGGAATACCGTACCGTTGTCAACGGCGGATTATCGAACGTTCCAGCGCCGAGTGATCAGAATGATATTATGGAAATGTATCGCAAAGCAGGGCTGAACCGGGACAGTCGCGTCTTCTCGATTATTCAAGACGGAATACTGAAAGCGGTCATGATTGTTGATACATCGGATTTGGGCATCAACATGTCCGAGCTTATCAACAGCATCAAAGTCATCATAATTGATAAAACACTCCCATGGCCCATTCTTCATGACGCGCTGAGTATTGCAGGCAAAGTGTACAACGCTTCAACCATCATCGCGCTTTTCTTCCCTTTCAATTACCTCGCGCAACAGGGAATTGATTGCAAGAAAAAATATAATTTATGGGTCATCAATACCAATCTCGAGTCATTCGACAAAGATGTTGTCAAAGAACATATCAGGATAGCCAAAAGAAAGTTTATCACGGAGAGTTTTGTCAAAGAACTTTCCAAAAATCGGCTGGAAAGGTGGATGCGAAGAAGTAAAAATGAACAATAAACAAGACTGAAATATATACAAATTCTGCGTTGACGTTATTCTGGTATCATCAAAAGATCATGACCGGTGAAAATAAAAAATCGGGAATCAAAAGCTGGCCGGAGGATGACCGTCCCCGTGAAAAACTTCTGAAAAAGGGCTCGGATGCGCTCAGCAGTTCTGAATTGCTGGCGATTCTTTTGCGCACGGGAGTCCAGGGAGAAAGTGCCATTGATCTGGCGCGCCGGATTATGAATAAATTCGGTTCCTTTCGCAACATGAGCCAGACGGATGCGCGCGACTGGCAGGAATTCAAAGGTCTGGGACCCGCGAAGCTTGCGCATATTCAGGCTGCCCTGGAAATAGGCCGCCGCTTTCGTGACGTGGAATCCCTTCCCCCTAAACAGAGGATCAGCTCAGCGGAAGATGTGGTCGAAATCATTATTCCATATCTTTCGGATCAAATGCGCGACTTGAAGAAAGAAATCTTTAAAGTGATCTATCTGAACAGCAACAACAAAATCATTGAAATATCCGATGTCGCCGCCGGCACCGTCAACCATGCCGTGCCGATCGTCCGGGAAATTATCCACGCCGCGCTGCAAAAATTCGCGGCGGCGATGATCTGTGTGCACAATCATCCCAGCGCCAACGTCGCGCCCAGTCCCGAAGATAAAAAATTCACGCAGGAGTTGAAGGCTGCGGGAAAGCTCATGGATATCAAAGTGCTCGATCATATCATCATCGGAGACGGCAACTACTTCAGTTTCGCCAGTGAAGGGTTGATGTGAAAAAATATTCTTTCCAAGGAAAGAGAGGGAAAATTTATGGCCGTTGCAAAAAGAGATAAAAAAATACCGGATGATTTGAAGAAGTGTGTCGAGTTTCACGGGCATATCTGTCCCGGCCTGATCTACGGGTACCGGGTGGCCAGAGAAGCCAGGAAACTGATGAACCTCCGGCGTTCGGTTGATGAAGAAATCGTTGCCCTTTGTGAAAACGATTCCTGCGCCGTCGATGCCCTGCAGGTCTTACTGGGCACGGTGGCCGGGAAGGGGAACTTGATGATCAAAGATTTCGGCAAGAATGCCTATACGGTACTGAGCCGTCCGAAACGACTGGCTTACAGATTTTCCCGCAAGACCGGGTATGATTACAGGGGCAAGGCGAAAGGTGAATTTGAAAAACTGGATGCCGCTGTTTCTGCCGGAACCGCATCAGAGATGGAACGAAAACGTCTCAAAAAATTGAAAATCGATGATTTGCTGGCCCGTCCCTTTCATGAAATCTTTACGACCCGGAAAGTGCGCTTTCAGGAACCTCTCTATGCCCCTCTGGCGCCTTCCATATCGTGCCCCGTATGTGGCGAGATGACGATGGCGACAAAGATGGTTAAAATCAAAGGCGGACGTCAACTTTGTATTCCGTGTTCTGAAAAAAGCCGGAATAAATCTTAAAGAATCCAGTTTTAGTTTGATTAAAACCCGATTTCCCTGGCGTAGGAAAACTGTCTTTGCCAGGGAATGCCGGGATGGGTTTTCTCAAAAATATCCGTTCCGGTCCTTTTTAAGGACTCTTCATCCACCCGGACAGGATGATAGCCGCCGATAAATCCCATGTCTTTGGCGATCATATGATTTTTCCCCGGCAGACAGTCGCATTCCTCCGTGATATTCAAAAGTGCATTGATGACAACGGCCTTGTTCTGAATTATTTTCCAGACGGCGGCCGCCGTTTCCACAAGCTTTTCCTGAAAGACGGTCATATCCGAATTCCAGAAAATCTGGAGCGCCATTTCCGGACACATCGCGATACACTGGGCGCAGCCGATGCATTTTTCCAGATCGTATTTCGGATATTGCGGTTCATGGATGGTCGCCGCTTTCGTTGGACAGATTTCCACGCATAAGCCGCAGCGTGTGCATTTTTTCTCGCTCAACACGGGATGATAATCGGAATGCATCCGCTGTTTCTGAGCGCGTGAAGCAAAGCCCATGGAAATGTTTTTGATGGCTCCGCCGAAAAGAGAAACCATATGTCCCTTAACGTGCGAGAAAATGACAAACCCTTGTGCCTGATCAAAAATATTACCCACCTGAACGGTCGGAAAGTGCTTGTATCCGGCAGGAATGGAAACAATATTTTTACCGTCCATGCCGTCGGCAATCACGAGGGGGCAGCCGAGAAATTCGGCGGTATAACCATGGCTGGCCGCCGTATTCAATGAATCCACGGCGGTCCGTCGTCCACCCGAATACAGGACGGTTGTATCAAAAATAAACGGTTTCGCGCCTTTTTCCATTAACCAGGCGATTATTTCTCTGGCATAGTCCGGAGGAAGAAAACTCTTGTTGCCTTTTTCACCCCAGTGCAGTTTTACTCCGACATGGTCGCCGTTGGCAAACGGATACCGGAATTGTTTTAAAAGTCGGCGCAGCGATTCGATATACGGTTTTTTTTCACCTTCTATCGATTCAAAGAATAAGTCGGCCATATACAAACCATCCTGTTATGTTTTTTTTATTTTAAATCTTTTTTTTGCGGATTTCATCATAAATTTCATAATTAAAAACTTTGCAAAGACTTTTGAATGGTGTACGATCAATCAACAATAGAATTCAGTAGAGAGATGATGAATATGTCGCAACAGCCAAACGATAATAAAATGAATAAAAGTTCTGAAGCATCAAAACTGGAAGCGGAAGAAAGATTTCGCGTTCTGCTGCAAAGCATCGAAGACGGTTACTATGAAGTTGACCTGGAAGGAAACTTTACTTTTTTCAATGATGCGATGATGCAGATTCTGGGATATACCAGAGAAGAAATGATGGGGATGAACAACCGTCAATACACGGATAAAGAGTATTCCAAAAAACTTTTCGCAGCATTTAACAGAGTTTATAAAACGGGTGAGCCCTCCAAAGCCTTCGACTGGCAGATTATCAAAAAAGATGGTTCCAAAAGATACATTGAAGCCTCCGTCTCCTTGTTGAAAGATGCATTGAATCAAACGGTTGGTTTCAGAGGTGTTGTTCGTGATATAACGGAACGCCGGCAGATGGAAGAAAAATTACGCAGAGAAGAACAGCGGTTCCGGGCGCTGGCGGAGCAGACATCCGATATTATCCTGATGGTTAACAGCCGGGGACTGATTACTTATGAAAATTCGGCCGTGGGCGTTCTGGGAATAGGCGCTGAAAAAAGAATCGGCCAGGACGTATTTGAACGTGTGCATCAAGATGACTTACCGAAGGTTATCGAGTCGTTTCAAAAATTATTCAGTGACAAAAACACTCCCGTTCAAAAAGCCGAGATACGCATCCGCAATGCGGACGGGAACTGGCATACTTTTGAGGCCATGGCCAGTAATCTGGTGCGCGACAATATGATTGAGGCGGCCATCGTGAATCTTCGTGACATCACCGAACGCAAAAAAGCTGAGGAAAAATTGCGAGAAACACTGGCCAATTTACGAAAAGCTGTCGGTACAACCATCCAGGTGATGATCTCCGCGGTCGAGATGAGAGATCCTTATACGGCCGGTCATCAGTCCCGTACTGCGAATATTGCCAGAGCCATTGCGACGGAGATGGGATTATCCTGTGACATCATTGACGGGATCCGCATGGCCGGTACCATTCACGACATCGGGAAGTTGTCCGTACCCTCGGAGATCTTAACCAAACCCTCAAAATTAACAGCCATAGAATACTCTATTGTTAAAGAACATTCCCATAGCGGATATGAAGTCATGAAAAATGTGGAATCTGAGCTGCCTCTGGCGGAAATCATTTACCAGCATCATGAGCGAATGAACGGCACCGGTTATCCGAGAAATCTCAAAGGTGATGAAATTATTCTGGAAGCACGCATCATGGCCGTTGCCGATGTTGTGGAAGCCATGGCTTCACACCGCCCTTATCGTGCCTCCCTGGGTATTGAAAAGGCACTGGAAGAAATCGAGCAAAATAAGGGAATTCTCTACGATGAAGCAGTTGTGAATGCCTGTTTAAATTTATTTCGCGAGAAAAAAATGCATCTTTTGTGATATCGTTCATCACACGAATGAACAACCCCGCCGCAAGCAGCGGAGTATCCAAAAGAATTTGCGCCCCAAGGGGTGGGGAATTAGACCCACATTTATCCCGCTCGGCCTATAGTGACCTTTAGGTTATTCGCCCCGGGGATAATTCGACCATCAAATTTCAGTGCACCCTTAGTGACCTTAGCCGGATTATCCGGCCGGTTTCTTGGTGAAGTGCTGCTTCATTCCTTTCAGTACGGAGACGCATCTGTTCATTTCTCGGAAAGCGGGCAGGCCGGCGTTTTCCGCAATGCCGCGCAGATATTCCGCGAAATCCTTTCTTCCTTCAATCCACAAAACAACGGGCTTGGCGTGCTTCCTGACAAGATCATTCAGCTCGTTGAAAAAATCCTGTGTAATGAGCGGTGTGGCATAACTGTGGAAGATGATGGAATCAACCGCCGGATCATTGAACACGGCATTCAATGACCGCCGGAAGACTTTTTCAAAGCCGTGCTGTTCGATGGCTATCCATAGATCAAGAGGATGGTCCGGTTTATTCCACACCGGGAAAAGCTGTGCAATGTCAGCCAGCGTATCGTCGGACAGTTTTGCCAATCTCAGTCCGCAATCGTCCATCAGATCCACGGTAATGGTTCCGGCGCCACCGGAGAACGTGAGAATGGCCGTTCCTTTTTGTGCCTGCGGATGGAAAGGCATCTTTTTGGAAAAAGCCCGGGCCATATCCGTCAGTTCCGCCGGATCAAATACTTCGATGATCCCCGCCTGCCGGAATGCGGCTGTGGCGATCTGATAGTTTCCCGAGAGGCTGGCCGTGTGGCTTTGCGCGGCTTTTGCGCCGTGCACACTGCGGCCGCCCATTAAAACAATAATGGGTTTTTTTGTTTTTTTGGCAAGGTTGATAAATTTTCTTCCGTCAACCAACGATTCCAGATAACAGGCGATGACTTCCGTTTCCCTGTCGTGGATCATATATTCCAGCAGATCGTTTTCGTTGATATCGCATTTGTTGCCGATGGAACATGCTTTGCTCACACCCATGACGCCTTCCTGCAGCGCGTGCAGCAAAAATCCGGCGGAAAGCATACCGCTTTGGACAATCAGTCCCACGCTCCCGCCCCGGAGCACGTCAGGCCAGACAGCTGAATGAATGAATGAAAAAACGTGTGTTCGGTTACCGTCGATGAAACCCATACAGTTGGGTCCCCATAACCTGATACCCGCTTTGGCCGCGTTTTCCAGAGCGCGTTTTTGAATTCTTCTTCCTTCTTCACCGGCTTCATTAAATCCTCCGGATTCAATGATGATTCCCTTCACCCCTTTTTTCGCGCATTCGTTGACCGTGTGCGGTAACTCTCTCGAAGGGATAAAATAGATGGCGAGATCGATGTTTCCGGGAATGGAAGCGATATCGGGATAACAGGGCAGTTGGAGAATTTCGGTATAGCTTTTGTTGACCGGATAAATTTTGCCTTTAAAACCGGCGGTGATATTTTTAATGATATGATAACCGCCTTTATTGACATTATTGGATGCGCCGATGATCGCGACACTTTTAGGGTTGAAAAAATAATCAAGCATTAAACTCTTCCTTTTTTCTATTCCGTTCCGCGAGAGGAAAAACTACCGGGAACGAACAGGATATCGATGAATTTCATAACGTCAGACATCTTCACGGTTTTTCCGCATTCCTTCGCCTCAAACGTGAGGATTCCTGAGTCACCATTTCCGTCCTTGTGGCGGCCTTTCACTTCAGCACAACCAGGGCATCGACAGCGACAGGTTTATCTCCGCAGACAATCAGCGGATTAATATCTATCTCGGCGATGGCATCGTGCTTGACGCCCAGCTCTCCCACGCCGATCAGCGCTTTGGCCAGGGCTTCGCGATCCACGGCGGGGCTGCCGCGAAATTCACCCAAAAGCTTTTTGGTTTTGATCTCGTCGATCATCTCCAGCGCGTCTTCCCGGGTCAGGGGCGCCACGCGGAAAGTCACATCTTTAAGGGCTTCGGTAAAGATTCCGCCCAGACCGAACATCACACAGGGTCCGAACTGCGGATCGCGCGTCAGACCGATAACGAGTTCACGATTTCCGCGTACCATTTTTTCCACAAGAATGCCGTCAAGATTTTTCACCCTGCCCGTGAAATCGTCAAAAATCCGCGCGACCTGTTCAGCGTCGGTTACATTTAATGCTACCATGCCCGCTTCCGTTTTATGGGCCAGCTCCGGGGAACAGCCTTTCATCGCCACGGGAAACCCCATCGTTTCGGCTGCCTGAATGGCCTGCTCTTTTGTTTTGGCCAGCTCCGCCGCCGATACAAAAACACCGGCTGATTCAATAACCAGACGTGATTCATATTCGGAAAGGGTTTTTTGACCTTTTGCCATCGCTTTTTTAATTATCTCCAGCATAACGTCTCCTATTCATTGAATTGTAAGTGATTAGTTTATTTTCACGAATATTGTCAAGGAAGAGTTTCGTGTTTAAGACAGTTGGAAACAATGATATGAAAAACAATGTTTTATTTACGTTCAAGAATCTTTCAGCTCATAGGTGAAATAAATCTCATTGTCCCCTGATGCAATACTGCGGATCTGTTTCGCAACAGACTTTTTGCCGAAGACCTTGATGGCCTGTTGAAAGTAACCCCGGATACATTGTTCAAAATAAGTGTGTATGATTGGAATTCCGGTTATTTTGACATGGGCAACATTGTTTTCCAATTGTGCCGTGATTTTGCCGCCGTCGAAATAGGCCGACCAGATTTTCGGTAATGTGAACTCGATGAACTGCTTTGTATCCTTCGTATTCATATAAGAACCATAGGGACCTCCCGGCGACAGCGCGTATTTTGCCCCGGTTTTTCCAAAAAGTTCATACCGCGTTTTGTCATTGTTGAAAAATTCCCTGCACATTTCATCAAAGATAACAATTAATTTATCCGCCGGAATAGGGGTAACAGCCATCAGTGTCTTATTGGCGAAATAGTTATCCTTTTGTGCTAATTGCGTCATAAAGGCTTTCCAGCGCTCCTCGCCGAAGGCTGTGTTCATATAATTTTTAGTTACAACGTAAAAAATACCTTTTATGTTCATATGAAAAAAACCTCCTCAGACATTCTGTTGAGATATGATCGGGTTCAAGCCTGATTCACGTCGGCTATTTTCTGTCTTACCAGCCATTCGACGGCATCATTTCTATTGGTGAAAATACGGACACGCCAGCCACGATTGACGCAGGTATTTTCATAGAATTTTGCGTCTTGATGAGATTGGGGCTTGTTTTGAATAACGAGGGCAAGGACACTGCCTCTGTTGATATCAGAGGTTTCCCATTCATCGGGTATGGCATATATTTCTGTCGTCGTCAGTGTCGAAGTGGCATCGATCCATTCTGAAAGAAATTTCTGCGGTCCTTTCCCGGAGAGTATTTTCAGGGTCTCGGTCAAGGAATCAATTATATCATTTTTCGTGACGATACCGCTGTATATGGTGTGGATAAATCCATGATCAGCATCCCGTTCAACTTTCCAAGCCATAATTTATCTCTCCCATGATACGTTAATGCTGACTATAATTACAGTGACTGAAGAGAACCTTACGCTTTTGGTTGAGTATAGAAAACTAAAACCGGAGAGTCAAGAATTTTTGATTGTATGAAAATGACTTCTGCCTAAAAAAGGGGAATAAAAAACTGGACTATTACGCAGCACTTCTTTATATGTTTCTTGAACAATCAATCATGAGGATTATCGATGATGCTTCATTCCAAACTGCCGGATGTTGGTGTCACAATTTTTACCGTGATGTCCAAACTGGCCAACGATGCCGGAGCCATCAATCTTTCGCAGGGTTTCCCTGATTTTGATGTGTCCGCGGAACTTCGTGCACTGGTCACAAAATACATGGCGTTGGGGTATAATCAGTACGCGCCCATGCAGGGCGTCCCATCTTTAAGGCAGCGCATTCATCAAAAGACAAAGGACCTTTACGGCGCTTCGTACGATCCGGACACGGAAATCACGGTAACCTCCGGGGCGACCGAGGCCATCTTTTCGGCCATCGCGTGTGTGGTGAATTCCGGCGATGAGGTGATCCTGTTTGAACCGGCCTATGATGCCTATGCGCCTGATGTTCTGCTCGCCGGTGGTGTGCCGGTGTATGTGCGATTGAAGTATCCTGACTACCATATTGACTGGAATGAGGTGAAGGACGCGATTACCCCAAAGACACGGCTGCTGATATTGAACTCGCCCCAGAATCCCACGGGCGCCATACTTGACACAGAAGACATGAAAGCGCTGATGGATATTATTTCCGGAACGGACATCACCATCGTTTCCGATGAAGTGTATGAGCATATCGTCTTTGACGGACAGCGTCATGAAAGCATGGCCAGGTATCCGGAACTTGCCGCCCGGAGTTTTGTCATCAGCTCTTTCGGAAAAACGTACCACACCACAGGCTGGAAACTGGGCTATTGTCTGGCGCCCAAAGATCTTTCCGCGGAATTTCAAAGGGTACACCAGTTCGTAACGTTTGCTTCTCATACACCAACCCAGTATGCTTATGCCGAATTCATGGAGAAAAAAGAAAAGTATCTCACGCTTCCGGATTTTTATCAGAAAAAAAGGAATCTGTTCCTCTCGCTGATTAAAGACTCACGCTTCAAGCCTCTGCCCTGCCTCGGAACCTATTTTCAAATGCTTTCGTATGCGGACATTACGGATGAGAGGGATATTGATTTTGCCAAACGGCTGACTACGGAACATAAAGTGGCGTCCATTCCTCCATCGGTTTTTTATGTCGGAGGAGATGACCATAAGGTCTTACGCTTTTGCTTTGCCAAGAAGGAGGAAACTTTGATTGCCGCGGCGGAGAGATTATGCAAGATTTAACAGTAACGCTGATCCAGACAGAAATCATTTGGGAAAACATACCGGCCAATCTTGCCATGTTCGATGAGAAGATAGACCGTATTTCTGAAAAAACAGATGTGATTATTCTGCCCGAGATGTTCACGACGGGGTTCACGATGAATGTTGAAAAAGTGGCAGAGCCAATGACCGGTTCGGCTGTGTCATGGCTCGTTGCCAAAGCAAGGCAAAAGCAGGCGCATATCGCGGGAAGCGTCATCATTGAGGAAAATAAAAAGTATTTTAACCGGCTGGTCTGGGCAAAACCGGACGGCGAAATTGTGACGTACGACAAGAAGCACCTTTTCAGAATGGCCGGCGAGCACAAGGTGTACTCACCGGGAAGCCGTCATCTCACCGTTGAGGTCAAGGGCTGGAAGCTGCGAACCTTCATCTGCTATGATTTGCGTTTCCCTGTCTGGAGCCGGAATATCGGCAATGTTTATGATGCTGGAATCTATACCGCCAACTGGCCCGCCAGACGCGCGCACCACTGGAAGCTTTTGCTTCCGGCACGAGCTGTGGAAAATCAGTGCTACGTGATCGCCGTAAACAGGGTAGGGGAGGACGGCAACAACTGCGCCTACAGCGGCGATTCATCCATCATCGCTCCGACGGGAGAAATTCTGTTCCAGAAGACGGAGGTTCCCTGCATTCACACGGCAGTGCTCAATTATGAAAGAGTAAAACAGTTCCGTGAAACCTTTGCTGCGTGGCAGGATGCCGACAGCGATGCGGTGAAGTTTCCGGGCTGATTATAAGCGGGACGTGCTTGTGATTACGGAGTAGAATAATATCTTAAATTTACTGGTATTTGCGATGAATGAATTTACTACCGTATTTGATTTAACATCGAAGAGTGTGAGAACCGAAGCCATCCCTCATTTCATTGGCAGCATTGTGCTGATTGTCGGCGGCCTTGCCGGAGTCATTTTTCACAGATGGATCATTGAAAAATTAAAAATACGGTTACCCAGAAGCATATTCGGCATTTTAATATTTTTTGGGCTCTGGTGGTGTGTAGGGCATATCGATGTTATCAATTATGCAATTATGAACAATGCGAAAAACGCTCAAGTGGTAGAAGGCATAGTTCACGTTTCTCACATGCAGCCTTACCAGGGACACACGTCCGGTGACAAAATTACTGTGGAAGGTCAGTCGTTCGAGGTGGATTACTTTAGCGCTGCTCCGGGATATAAGGATACCATTGCACATGGCGGAGTTTTACATGAAGGAGCTTATGTAAGAATTCACCACTCCGATGGAGTCATCGTTAAAGTCGAAGTCAAAAAATAAAGAAAATCAGAGCCTTCAGGGCTGGTTCAAATTTACAGGTTTACCGCAATATCCAACATTTCACGAGATCATAAATGATTCAGTTTGGATAACCGAACGAGCAGGCGCGTATTTCAGGATGGCTTTCAGGTGTCCTTCATGATCTTTGTGGCTTCTTCAAATATTTCTATAAAGCATCCGATGATGGACATGAAAAGCAAGCCCAGCGTAAATATCGGAGAAGTGCCCAGCTTTTCATCCAGAAGATAACCGAGCCAGAGGAACAGACAGGAAGAAATCACCAGCGCAAAACCCCAAGCCGAAAATATTATAATAAAGTGAAATGGATTAAAGACGGGTGGGTGAGTTTTATGGGTGACCGCCGACATAATGATTGCCTCATTTCATTTTAGACCTTGTGGACAGATTATCCCGCGCAGCTCTGCACGTCCCGAAAATAGTTGCTCTTTACTTATAAAATAGTCATAATTCCATTGTTTTCAAGATTCGGAATATGAAAAAAAGGTAACTCCATATATTTTTACATATAGAGAGGCCATCAGCGAATCAAAAGATTTCTGCAAAAATCAGGAGTAATGAATGAATCCGGTTTCCACTTTACTGGGAATGAAAAATGTCTTTCCCCGAATCATCTCCAATGATTTCATCAACAGCATGCCGCGCTGCGAATTGACGCCGGAAGAAAAAACGCTGCCTTATGCCAAATATTATTACAAAAACATGGCGAACGTTCCGCGGGAGGATTTGGACATTGTCAACCGCGGGCCGGTTGATCCGAATCTGGCGCTGCCGATATCCGGAAGAAGCAAACTGATGAATCCCGGATATCTGCCCGTGGAAACCGGTTATTGTCTGATGCCGGACGGCAGCGGATTCGCGGCAACCAAAGTGTTCATGCCGGGTGTGACAACGAAAATGATCGACTGGTGGTTTAACTGGCACCCTCTTGTGGGATTACGTTACGCCATATGGTGTCCGGTAGCGCATAAGAGTATTTCGGCGCTCACCCCGGAAGCGCATCTGGACCGCAGCGGCGTTGATCTGCATATCAGAAACATCGGCAAGACTCATTATCCGGTGGAAGGATTTAATCTGCAAGGCGCGCAGAAACTGGCAATTGTATTCAAGTCGGCCCGACAGATGGGATTGGATGAAAAATTGCTGCAAAACGGTTCGGTGAGTACTTTTGCCGCGGCAACTGTCAAAAACGTCTGGCCGCCGGTGCCGATTAATATATTCTTTCACGTCGTACGCGAAGTTGACGGCGGTGTGGAATATCGCAGCCGTTATTGGCTGACCTACACGATGGACGACAAAGGCAACATTGTGAAATCAAAAGTTCCGCTTCCCGGATCCATTGTGCTGGCGATGTCCAGAAATAACTGCATCCACAGCCTGATGGAATACAACAACCTGGCATCCATCCTCCCTTCATTGTATCAGGAAATGAACGGGAAAATAGAGATGTAATCTTTGGCAAGTTTTCATTCAAAATTTAATTCCTCTATGGTATGAAAAAAATCGGTGAAGCAGGTAGGCATTATTTCAATACCGGAGTAATAATAGATATAAGGAGATAAAATGGTTGTTCGTATTCCGTGTCCGGAGATGGAAAGCATGACTCCGGAAGTCAGATCTTTAGTAGAGTCGTTTCCCCTGAATGTGGCGAGAATGGTTGCCAATGCTCCGGCGAGCATCAAAGGTTTTCTAGAACTCGCGCAATCCATTTTGTTTAACAGTGAATTCGATCCCCGAAAGCGCGAAATCGCCATATTGAGAGTGGCTCATGTGACGAAAGCGATTTATGAATGGACACATCATGTTAATGTGGCGAAACATTACAACGTGACTGATCAAGAGATAGAAATTATTTGTACCGAGATGCCGGTTAAATCGCTGGACGAAGATGGCAATCTACTGTGTCGCGTGGCTGATGAAATCAGCCGCGATGTGCGGCTCAGCGATGATGCCCTTGCTCAAATTCTTGAACGCTATGGGACTCGCCAGGCGACCGAATTGATTCTTTGCGTAAGCTTTTTCAATTTCGTGAGCCGCTTCCTGGAATCGACACGGGTGGAACTGGAAGATTCCCACCTCCAGATATAGAATTTTAAATCATACAAATGAAAGGGAGGTAATTATGTTAAAATTATCAAAAATATGCTTTACCATTTCAGGACTTCTCCTTATTGCAGACTCTACCTTAATGATTCTGAATAAACCTAATCCCCTTGGGCTTCCGCTTCCCTGTCCCATAACACTGATCATATTAGGGATAGGTTTGATTTTATTTTCCTTTGCTAAAAAATAATACCAAGCTGCTTTCAAAATCAAAATATGAATTCATGAAAGCTTACTTGGTATTATACCCGATAAATCAACCTTTTATTTTCTGATAGCGAATCAGTGAGCGCTTGTAACAGCCGGTATTTTTTTCAAAAAGTGTTTCATAATCATTTTGTGAACCAGTACAATTTATTTACGATATCCACCATGCCCATCGTATCCAGACCACAATACTCCTCCAGATCTTTCCTGACCTTGTCCCGGTCTTTATTGTCTTCGGTAAATGTAATCCGGTAATATTCTGCGCTGGCCGTTCCGCCGTCGCCGATTGCCATATCGTCATAGGATTTGCCTGTCAGCGCGGGTAATACTTTCTTCAGGGAGCAGCTTCCGTCCTGTTCGGGATGATAATAAGCAAAATCCCTGAAAGGCTGAAGCAGATCAATCATTCTTTCCCCGATGGATTCCACCCACGTCTTGTATGCCGGAAGCCATTCGGCACATTTCCTGAGAATGCCTATTTCAAATCCGGCATTATAGGCGATTACCGAACCATTTGTTCCCATCACTTCCTTTAACTTTGCCATGAATTCCGGACGGGGATCACCGGTGCCATCCGCCAGAAATGAAAAATGTTCCGGCTTGGCGCCTTTTTCTTTGACGACATGCACCGAGAACTGGAAGGGAATCTGCTGGTAAGGACTGGAACCGTCAAACAGCGGAATGACCGAAGCGCACGTTTCAAAATCCATATAATAGGCCGGATACTGAATGGTATCCAGGAAACCTTTTATCTTGTTATGATCAATATGATGCTTGCCGGTTTTTTCACAATCAACCTGTATCTGATTCTTTTCATTGAGCTCATATTTTTCAGGTATTGCAGTCAATTCAAGAACGCCCTCTTGAATCAAAGACAGGGGGAGTTTCTTGTTTCTGTAAAGCAGGAACACATTTCTTTCCGGCAGGAACGACCAGCATTTCTCTGTTAACGGACACGGATATGGATCACTGCAGTGTGCGCCAATCCCTATTTCGATAAATGTTTCAGATGAAATAGCTTTGACCATTTCGGTCACGTTGTCTTCTACCGTTTTACTGTATGTATTCCTTATCTCGTCCGTGACATCAATCTTCTGAAATAATTTATCCGGTTCAATTTCACCGTCGCGGACATACGTGTTGTCAATGCACATCAGATAGCATTTATCTATTTTGAGCCCTGCGCCGGTATAAAGATAATATTGAAAACCAATGTCATGATAATTAACATCTTTGAGTTCTGTGGAACTTTTGACTTCAATCAGGTTCCATTTGTCTTTGCCGACCGGTTCCAGAATATCCGCCCGAGCGTAGCAATTCTTATACGCCAGCGCCGCTTCAAAAACAGGAACTCTTTGAGAGATCAATTCTTTTGTCTGCCGGAGTCCTTCTTCGAATGATCTTGTATGATCAACTTCCACACCGTTTGGGAACAATTTCTTTGCATAATCCCCAACCAGATGCCCCTGATCAAAGATCGCCTGCGTGGCTTCATCCGGTTCGGGAATGGCTTCCGGCTCATGATAAATATACCAGAGCAGCTTCTTGCACTGGAGGCCGTTTAGATATTTTGATTTGGATATTCGAATATTCATCGCTTTTTTTTATCACTTTCTCCGGTTTTTTATGATAACTAATCAACAACTTCAAAATACGCCGATCCAATGACGGCGCCTGTCTCTTTGATTGTATAGGTGGCACCATTGAAATCAATCGAGTGATATATATTTCCGTAGATATGTGCCTCATCCCGCATCTCTGACCGGACAGATTCATCAAAATTATCGAACCCAATGTAACGCAATTTCCTTTCACACGGTCTTCGCTCAAAAGCCTCTTCGCACAAGCCGGGATTAATCACTCTGGCGACCGCCATGAAGTCTCCCCGTTTATAGAGCCGCTTCCTAACTTCGGGGTGCCTATGCATTTCTTGGAGGGCGGCTTCTTTTTCAAACCCTTTCATGTGCTTTTCACAGTTTTCCATATTTTTATTCCCTCCTAATCAATCATTATACTTACCGTTCCCAGAATTGCATCGTTGATCTTCTTGTTATGATAATCACATTTTGCTTCCATGAAGGCCTTGATAAATCCAAAATCAAATCTACAGGACTCGCCGAGTCTGTTTTTGAGATTTTGATACATGAATTCTATAATGGCATAGTTCTCTTTATGTTCCTGATCCCATCTTGGGATATCGGTATTCCAGGCACGCCATAGATCTGCAATTAACTGGTAATCATTGGTATATACCTTTGTGCCGAATGGTATTTTACTTTTATTAAGCAGACACATTATTTTCCGGATTGTTTTCCCATAATCGAAGTAATCGGATTTGCAGTATTTCCAAACATTTTTTATGAAGTGGAAATGGTGTTCACCCCAGATATCCACTTCATCAATGTTGGGAGAAAATATTTCTTTCAGATATTCTTTTTCTTCGGTTGTAAATTCTTGGAGTGAAGTCAATCTACCGATGGTAAAACTTCCATCGAATTTTTCTGTTATTATTTTGACCGCTTTGCTGATCGTGGCATGGTAAATGTTTTTATCTTCAGTAAAAATTGAACATCTTCCCATAAAAAAGACCTTTTTTTAAACCAAGTGCTTTTTGCAAATTATATCTCATAGCATCGTTCCATATTACGGCACGATTTTTATTTTTTGTATTTACATAACTGTTTCGATGAGTTATGTTCTCATAAAATATAACTTTTATACGGAGGGACCATGCCGGAAAAAATTGATCCTTATAAAAGCTATGGCGAAAAACTGATCGGATTGTTTGCCCGTCTGCTCTTTTCGGGTGAAAGTCATTCTCTGACGCAATTGGCGAAGATGCTTGATTGCTCCAAACAGACGATTCTGAGGTTGCTTGATGACATTCAGAAATCCTATGGGATCAATATTGAAGTCACCAGGCAGGGAAACAGAAGCTTCTATCGGATCAAAAAATCCGTCGCCTCGCTCCAGAATATCCCCATCACCGGAGCTGAACTTCAGTCCCTGCAGATGTGCAAGGCCTTTACGCAGCATCTCATCGGTAAAAAACTCTATGAAGAAGCAACGCAGGCGATCTTCAAGAGCAAGGCGGCTCTGGCCGGCGGCGGGCAAGTGAGTGACTGTCATTTTGCCTCGTTTCGTCCCGGCACGATTGATTACACGTCGTATCATCAAATTATCCACACATTAATTGAGGCCATGGAAAAGCATAAAGTCTGCAAGCTTACCTATCAATCCATAGAAGCGCCGCGGCCAAAAACGTACTACATCAAACCGCTGAAACTCTTTTCCCATCATGACGCGATTTACCTGCACGCGCAGAAGGCCAAAGAACCGGGCAAACCATACAGAGCGCCGAAGTATGATCCGCTTCTTGCCGTCCACCGCATGAAAGAATTGTGTATAACAGATATCAGTTTTCAGCCTGATCAATTTGATTTTGAAAAAAGTTTCAATCAGCAGTTTGGAATAATCAAGGATAAAGCGTTTGATGTGGAAGCCGAATTTACCGGCTGGGCTGCCTCCTACGTTTCAGAGCGAATCTGGAGCCCTGGTCAGAAAATCATTAAAAAAGGCAAAAACAAAATCCTTCTGAAATTTACCGCCTCTTCGGAACCGGAACTGATCAGTTGGCTGCTTTCCTTCGGTAAAGAAGCCATCCTCATCAAGCCCGACTGGCTGGTCAAAAAACTGAAATTAACAATAGGGGAAATGGCAGCCTGTTATAGTTGAAAAACAGGTCTATTATTCCTAAAGTTTATCTGATGAGGATCAGCGTACGCTATCTGCTTTTTAAATACCCTTTCAGGTCACGATAATAGTTTTCATGCGGTCCAATCATGATGAGTTCTAAATCCGGGCCTGCCTTTCTGTATGCTAAAAGGTATAAATTTGTTTTGAGCTTAAATTTATGGACGAAGACACCTTTCAGATCACCCTTCTTTTCTTCACCAACATTAGGGTTTTCGGCAATGTTTTTTCTTTTCGATCTAAAGCGGTTTTTTCAGCTTTAGACATCTTCTTAATTTTTTTTCGAATAATCTTGATTGGTAGATTTTCATGAGAATCTATCCAAACCGGTATTCAGTTTTATCGCCTTGATCCAACTCATCAAGTCCGCATAGGATTTCTTTGATGAGGGAATACGACAAATCCGGATTTTCCTCCGCGCATTTTCCCATTCGCGCCCAATGCTCAATCTGACCGGCAAGAGAACGATGGTTTATCCGGCTAAATCTCTTCGCCGCATCAACAAGTTCTGATGATATTCTGACTGCTGCAGTCATGCTTATCCTCCATGCAAATTTCTTATGGTTGAATTACATATCAAATTGCAACATTATGCAACGATTCATTGTATATCGTTATACGGGTAACATTTTAGAGATAAAATTATCACAGCCATGGATATCTACCTTTCCATGTACTTGTAATCACTCGATGATCAACAAAACACTTCAATCAATAAAAAATAAGATAATCGTTCCTTCATATGGAATGATCGCATAATAATCTATTCCCGAATTCAGATAGAAAGAAAAGGGAGGGACATTCTATGGCTAAAGACGAAACCAAGCGGGAAGACAAGGCGCTTGCCGAGTACGGCATCATCTATTTATCCGGCGAGATCAATAATTCCAGCGCCGAAACAGTCTGCAGGGAGATCATCGAACATAACATCAAGGGGGATGTAAACCAGATGCAGTTGATCATTAACTCGCCGGGCGGTGTCTGTTCAGCGGGATTCTCGATCATTGACATCATGGAATGGTCGCGGATTCCAATTTATACCACCGGTCTCGGAATGATTGCCTCCATGGGGCTGTTGATCTTTATGACCGGGGAAAGCGGGCGCAGGGTAATCACGTCACGCACGTCGGTGCTTTCCCACCGGTTTGCCGCGATGAATGCCGGTAATCACAGTCAGCTTATTGCCGGCCGGAAAGAGGAAGATATGATGCATGAACGGGTTGTTCATCATTATGAGACCTACTCCAACGTCAAGGATCGTGCGGAGTTGGAAAGTTATCTTCTGCGGGATGTGGACACCTGGCTTACACCGGAAGAAGCCGTGCAGTATGGCCTTGCCGATATCGTTGAACCCACTCGAAAAAGAGCCTAGGAGGGAATCAGCATGCGAGAACCGGTATCCACGATGAATACGAGCCATATGGCCACGGCACAGGCGGGACAGCTTGTTTCCCTTGCCGAATGCCGCGAGCATAAGATGAACGAAACCATATTTTCCGACAATCTGGATTATCTGGAAGCCCTGGAGAGGGAAGGGCAGTTGATACTGGCGCAGGCATTATCACGGCAGCGCGGGACGGATTGGCAGGCCAATCCCAATTACGTTCAGGCGATGTCCGTTGCGGGACTAACACCCGCGGAAAGCAGGCCGGAAAGGCTGGCAGAGCTGATAGCACTTACCGAGCAGCAAAACCGGCAGGGGGCCGCGTTGGCAGAGCAAAAAGGAGTTGAGATTTATTTTATAAAGTTCTGCCGCGACAATAAAATGGAAGGCTTTAACAGAAAATTGCTGATGCTGTTGCTCCTGCTGGCAACCAATGAGCGGTTCGCCGAGATGTTTGATCTTTGTAACTTCGGGGAAAAAGCGAGAAATGACAGCGCCGTGAAGATCGGAACCATCCTCCATATTATCTGCAGCGATTATCGCCAACAACTGGTCAACCGCAAATCTTTCAGTATAGAGTCCACGCTGATCCAGCAGGACATTCTGCAGATCGAGTGTGATAAAACCAGCATCGTCGAAAGATATGTCAGTCTCAATGACCGGTATGTCCGTTACTTTGTCGGCGACAATAATATTTATAAGAGCACATCCACCCTGATTCAACGGGATAACGGTCTGGTGCGTCTGGATCAGGTCATTATGCCGGAGGAAACAAAACAGGATATTGTTTCGCGCGTCGGTAATTACCTCGCGTGCCGAAACAGCGAGGAATCAGAAATGATCGATACGTTTTACGGCTACGGCACCGGCCTGACGCTGCTGTTTCACGGGCCTTCCGGAACGGGAAAAACCATGATGGCTCAAGCTTTAGCCTGTCATTTCAACAGGACGCTTTATTCGCTCAAAATGAGTAATTTTCGCAATGAGCGCTATACCGTCGTTGACGATGCCATTAAAGACCTTTTCCTGGAAGCCTCTCTGAATTCCGGGATCGCCTATTTTGATGAAGCGGATGATTTCTTTGAAAAAGACAGTTGCCTTTCAGGTTCGCTCTTAATCGAAATTGAAAAAGCCCGCTGCATCGTAATTTTATCAACAAACCGCCCTTTGCATCTGGATCCGGCTCTGGACCGCCGCTTATCCATGAAGGTCTGTTTCAATATTCCGGATGCCGAGCTGCGCTGTAAAATGTGGAAGGCATTAATGCCCGACTTTGTAAGATTATCACCCCATGTGGATTTCAGAAAACTTGCGGAGCGTTATAATTTCACCGGAGGGCTTATCAAAAACAGCATCTTTATGGCGGTGGTTTCATCCATGCGGTCCGGCAGCAGCGAGAAATCCCTGATCACGATGGAAATGATCGAACAGGCTTGCAGCCTGCAACTGCAGCAGATGTACGATATGAAAGATCTGTATCAGGTCTATACGCCGCAATGTAAATACGGTGATATCCCGATAAACATCGGTCAGGACATTGACCTGAAAAATGTTGCCAACATCTATCAGAGTCTCAAGGGGAAAAAAACAGGGCTGAACATTCTGGTGACTTCCAGCAATATACAGAGCGGTATCGACGTCGTCGAAGCTCTGGCCAATGAATGTCATCTCAAAATAAAAAAGGTCAATTACACGGATTTATTAAAAAGCACCAATGAAGGCAGTAGCGGCGCCATATTTGATCCGATAACGCAGACCAAAAAAGAACCCATGGAACTGGCTTTCGCTGAAAGTACGGGTGATGCCGCATTGCTTATGTTTGTTGATTATTACGGGGATACAAAATGGACGGAAAATGAAAAGAGTTGGAATGGAATCGAGAGACGATTGCTATACTATGACCTGCTTTTCAATATGAACCAATACCAGGGGCTTTTTTGCATGGTTTCGCTGCCGGCCGTTCAGAAGATACCGCGGCAATTCAATCTCTATTTTCAACTGGAATACCCACCGGTGGAGATCCAGAGGCGGCAGTGGAAAGAGTATCTAACGGATGGCAAATGTTGTGATGATGAATTGATGTCATTGGTGAAAAATAACCCCATGCATATTGCGGAAATAGATTATTTTGCCAAACAGGCCTTGATTCAAGCAGCGATCGAAGACAGTTCCAGAGAAATGACGGTAAAGGACATCCACAAAGTCATTGAACGCCATCACAAGAACTGTTCAAAACCGCCTTTGTTTGGAGGAACAAATAGCAATTATAAATAGGAGACTCTAATGACAAAATCCGACCAGCACATCGCTGATAAAGATTCTTATGATCCCGGAATAGATACAAGGGAATATTTTCCGGCTCTACCGCCATCCGGCCGGTTAATCATTAAACGAGGCGGGCATAGTATTACAAGGCAAATTCCTAAACCTATTGTACTCGTTGATACCCGTGAAAAAAATCCTTTTGATTTCAGCCGATTCAAAAACTGGATTGCGGGGGAAAAACGGACAGCCCTTAAAGCCGGCGATTACAGCATAGAAGGAATGGAATCACTGCTTGTTCTGGAGCGTAAAACTCTGACTGATCTTATAACAACTGTCATCCAGGAACGGACCAGATTTTTTAAATTATGCGAGAAAATGACAAAATACCGTTGGCGTGCTTTGTTGATCGAAGCCAGTTATGAAGACATCAAGACGCCATACGATTATGATGAATACAACACCATGGCTCATCCAAACGCTGTTTCGGGTACTCTCGACGCGCTGGAAGCACGTTACGGCATCCCGGTAATCTACACATCTCTTCACAGGCCGTTGGCTGAAGAGAAAGCCGCAAGTTGGTTATCGAAGCATTTTACGTATTGGTACTTGGAAAACAACGGATTAGGCCGTGTTTTGCAGGAAGGTGACCTGTAAGAACTTGCAATATTGACCTTTTGGCTTCATAATAATTAGCATTAATTTATCATGGAGGATATGGAATGAAAACCAACTCTGATGAATGGATAAAATCCAAGTCTTTTAAGAGAAACTTGTCATCCGATTTGATTAATAAACTTCAGAAAGAGCCACTATATATTGATTACCTAAAGGCTGATATTTTTGACCATTATGTTTTCCCGACAATTCGTATTAATAATATTGGTTTCTATTACAGAGGAGGATTGCTTTTTAAATATGATAAAGAAGGGTTCCATACCCACATAAAATATGCGGCGGCAATTGAGAAAGAGAACAAAAACTATTTGACTGAAAAGGAACTGGGAAACTACAAGTTGGCAACTAATTTCTCCAAGAATTATTCAAGAATAAAAGAGAATTGTTCAGTCTATTCCGGAGTAGAGGCAACTGGAGTATCTGATATTTATAACAGATATTCTTATGTGGGCAGAAGTTCTGGCATTGTCGTTTTGGATATTGAAGTATCCCTGAAGTCTTTAAATCAAGATAATAATCAGGACAGAATAGACATTCTTCTTTATAATATAAACGAAAGGAAATTGAAATTTGTTGAAGCAAAGCACTATTCAAATTCAGAAATATGGTCAAAATATGAAGCAAAAGTGATACGTCAGATCAAAAGATATGAAGAACAAATAAAGATTAAAAAGGCTGAAATAATTTCCGAATACAACCAATACATCGGAATCATAAATAACTTGTTTGGTGGTGAGCTTCCATTAATTGAAGATGTTGCACAAAATGTCGTTTTATTAATATTTGGCTTCGATAATGATCAAAAAAACGGAAGGCTGAAAACTCTTATTACAAAAAATTCGAGATTCAAAGACATGCTGACTTTTCCTATTGGGAATGTAGATCAAATTAAACTTAATAACCTCTGGAAGAAAACTCGATAAAAAAATGAAACTTATTATTCATCGAGGAGCAAATCAGGTGGGAGGGAGTTGCATAGAGCTTAGCCATGAGGATTACACAATTCTCATGGATCTAGGGCTTCCGCTCGATAGCAGCTTTGATGATGACATGGAATCCCGCCTGCCGCAGCCGCTTTTCAATGAAATCAGGCAGGGTAGCAAAAAAATAAAAGCTGTACTCTTATCTCATGCCCATGTTGATCACTTTGGTTTGATAGGAATCTTGCCTGACGAAATCCCGATATATACTGGGCAGGCGTCAGCCGATTTAATCAACCTGACACAAAAGGTTAGTTACCGTCCGAAAAAACCGATTGCACCTATATTCTTTGAAAACAGAAAAACGTTTTTTGTGGGACCCTTCGCTATTACACCTTACCGTGTAGATCATTCAGCTTTTGATTCCTATGCTTTTCTAGTATCTGCCGGCGGGAAAAATATTTTTTACTCCGGCGATTTCCGTGCCCATGGAAGATTGACAAAAGTATTCGATAAACTGATCAGTGATCCACCCAAGGTAGATGTATTGCTGATGGAAGGGACAATGGTTGGTTCCCGATGTAATGAACTCTCCCTGTCGGAAAGAAAACTTGAAGAAAAGTTTGTGCAATTGATTCAGGAAACACCGGGAATTGTAATGATCAGCACTTCCAGCCAAAACATCGATCGTCTGGTAACCATTTTCAAGGCCACAATGCGTTCCCAAAGGCTTTTCATTATAGACTTTTATACGGCAGAAATCCTTGAGACAGTGGGCAAATATGCAAAGATTCCGCAAGCCTACTGGCCTAGAATCAGGGTATGTTATCCAAATCGTCTTGAAACTTGGTTCAAAATGCTTGGATTGTCATATATTCCAGAAAAACATCGTCAAAATGTAATCACATGGACAAGACTGAGAGAACTTGAGGATAAGGCAGTAATATTGATTCGCCCTAATTTTACTGAAGTAAAGAAATCCTTAAGTCTCGAAGACGCCACCTGGATTTATTCCATGTGGCCAGGTTATTGTGAACGGGATGAACGTTTAAAAGATTTAAGAAATTATTTTCAAGGGAAAGGGGTTCGGATTGAATCTCTGCATACAGGCGGACATGCTAAAATACCCGATCTTGCCAGACTTACGCAGGCTTTAAAACCGGAAGTGATCATTCCTGTCCATAGTTTTCATGCAGAAAAATTTAAAGAATATTTTACTAATGTAAAGATTGTAAAAGATGTAGAGGCAGTATCAATAGATTAAATTGTATTGACCTACGAACGCTGTTTCGGGATACCCGTCATCTATACAGCGCTGTATCGTCCTTTGGCTGAAGAAAAAGCCGCAAGTTGGCTATCCAAGCATTTTACGTATTGGTACTTGGAAAAAAACGGTTATGGTCGCGTCCTGCAGGAAGGTGACTTGTAAAAAATATAATTATAAAACAAGGATACGTCCTTCCCGTTTTTTGGTCCGGAAATTACGGCAAACGGTTTTTTCGAATCAATAAATTCAGTTTGCGCCCGCAAGGTGCAGGACAAACCTAAAACAATGTATGAGATTATTGATTGAACGCCTCACCCATTAAGGATAAATGCCATAAAAGAATGACTGTAAGGATTATCTGCATAAAACAACGAAAAGTGTTACTTTACGCACACAATAAATACAATAAGAGGGTAAATGCTTTCTGAATTTGTTCAAAATATGCTGGCGCAGGGTCGCTTTTCGTTCACCCTTGCGGATGTGACGCAACGGAAAGATTCCTCACCCGTTGTTAGCTTGGCGTGCGGCTTTGCCGGAACGAATTCGCTTTTTTTACTGATCTTCATGAGTCCTCAGTCTTCAGCGTTATTTCACGCCGCTTTCAGAGGATGGATTTTCTGTATTTCAGCTTGATGCGCCTGCTGAGCTTCCCAGAGATCATGAGCGCGTTGTGCGTTTAACCAAAATTCCGCCGTATTACCGAACAAACGGCTAAGGCGTAACGCCATAACCGGTGTCAGCGCGCGGCTTTCCCTTAATAATTCATTTACCGTCTGACGCGATACGCCCAGCGCTTTGGCCAAGCTGGCAACATTGAGATTATAATCAGGCATGAAATCTTCCTTAAGAATTTCACCCGGATGCGTCGGCTTTACTTTTCTTTTTCCATCATATTTTATGCTCATGTTTTTACCTCTTTTAATGATAATCGGTTAGTTCAACATCATATGCATCGCCGTTAACAAACCGGAAGCATATTCTCCATTGGTCATTCACGGATATTGCGTATTGACCTTTTCTATCATCTTTCAGCGCATGTAGATGATTACTCGGCGGCACTTTTAAATCATCTAAACAGGTTGCCAAATCTATATATTCAAGACGCCTTATCGCTCTTTTAAGAACATCAGGCTGAAACTTCTTTGATTTACCGATAATGTACAAATCACGCGTATTTTTGTCGGCAAATGTTTTTATCATGGGTATTGTGTAACGTGACTCGTGACATTTGTCAAGAGCAAAGATTTGATTCTAATAATGTTTCTTTTCAGTTATTGCCCAACTTGATTGGGCAATCGAGTATTTTAATAATTTGCTATACTGTCACTCGAATACCATCGAATACCATAAAATTATTCTCCCTCTAACGAGGGGGTGTGGAACTAATGGAAATATTTCAATTTTATACTTGCAATGTTTTTAAAAAGTTGTATCATTTTTAACGTTTATAAAAATAATCACAACAATTTTTTTTAAAATCTAAATTAAGTTCCAGGAAATGATTTGACAAATGAATGTATTCGACCTCCGAAATCGTCTTGTTGCAGATTATAGAAATTATACCAAAAGTTTCATCAAAATCGCAGACCGCCGCATCTCTGAAATGGTTGATAATAACCTTGACGCAGGTGCGTTTTGGCCGGAACCGCTCCTGCAGCTGAATCCCATGTTTGAACCCGGTGGCACCATAGATGGATTGGTTAAAGAAAATATTCTACACGCCGAATGCTCGCGGATTTTTAGAATTGATAAGTCTGATACGGATCATACAGGAAAACAGCTTTATCTTCACGCCCACCAGAGAGAAGCTATTATCAAAGCCAAAGAAGGCAAGTCATACGTTCTCACAAGTGGGACTGGATCAGGAAAAAGTTTAACATACATCGTTCCCATTGTGGATCATATTTTAAAACGTGGATCCGGACGTGGAATCCAAGCTATAGTGGTTTATCCAATGAATGCGCTTGCTAATAGCCAGGATGAGGAACTGGCGAAGTTTCTTAAGAAAGGCTATCCCGAAGGCCAATCACCCGTAAGATTTGCACGCTACACAGGACAGGAAAAAGGCGAAGAACGTGAAGCAATTCGACAGAATCCTCCCGATATCCTGCTTACCAACTATGTCATGCTGGAACTCCTCCTGACAAGAAGCGAAGATCGGGAACTTGTTCGCGCAGCGCAAGAACTAAAGCATCTCGTATTTGATGAACTACATACTTACAGAGGACGGCAGGGCGCAGATGTTGCACTTCTCATACGACGCTGTCGTCTTGCGTTTGGGGGGCAGGATATAATTTGTGTCGGTACTTCAGCAACGATGGCCAGCGAAGGATCAGTAGAAGATCAGAAGAGGGCTGTCGCGCATGTAGCCCAAACACTTTTCGGAATTCCATTTGACACATCGCAGGTGATTGGCGAAACGCTATCTCGTGCCACAAGAGAGATCGATTACAATGAAAAAGATATCCTTCTGTCTTTAAAAAATACTATTGAATCCGGCGAAAAGCCACCTGATGATTATAAAAGTTTTCTCGATCATCCTCTCTCTTCATGGATAGAATCCACTTTCGGCGTAAAAACTGAAGAAGGGACGGGTAGGCTTGTCCGTCAACTCCCAAGGCGTTTGGAAGGAGTCGATAGCGCCGCGGAAAAATTAGCAAAACTTACTTCAACAGATCAGAAACAATGTGCAGACGTCTTACGAAGTTTTTTGCTTAAAGGTTCCTTATTACGTGTCAGTGAATCAAGCCGTTTCCCCATCTTTGCCTTTCGTTTGCATCAGTTTTTCACACGTGGAGATACGGTATGGGCGACAATAGAACCGGAAGCGGTGCGTCACTTGGAGATGTCCAAGACAGTTTCCAAACCCGGTGAGCCTGAAAAAACTTTATTTCCCCTGGTTTTTTGTCGACAATGTGGAACGGCGTATTATCGGCTGAAAGTAGTTTCAGAAGGTGAAGAAAAATATCTTCTTCCCAGAGAGGATCGCCGTGAAGTAGATGATGACGTAAATACCTATGCTTATTTGTACCTATCTGAAAATGCACCTTGGCCGCACAATATCGGACCGGAGCTCATGGGGCGCATACCTGATGCTCTGAAAGAAACAACAGCGCAGGGAGAAGAACGTATCCGGCCGGATGCCAGAAACGACATACCCGAAACTGTATATGTGGATGCAACCGGAAGATTGGTTCCTGAAGGTCAGGGTTGCGAAGCAGCACTCATCCGTCGCAATTTTCTTTTTTGTCTTGAACCTTCCTGCGGGGTTGCCTACACCAGAACCCAGCGGGCAGAAAAGACAAAACTTGCCACTCTTGGCGTGGATAATCGTAGTACGGCAACTACCATTCTTGCGATTCGTTCATTAATTGAGCTTCAGAGTGACAGAGACCTCGAAGCCAAAGCTCGCAAACTTTTGAGCTTTACGGATAATCGTCAGGATGCTTCCCTGCAGGCCGGTCACTTCAACGATTTTGCTCAGGTTGCTTTACTCAGATCGGCCCTTCATAAAGCTGCACAAAACAGTGGAGCAAACGGTTTAAGTCATCACGAATTATCCCGGAGTGTCTTCGATGCCATACAATTAAACTTCGACGAATACGCATCCGATTCGGACATAAGAGGTCCCGCAAGAAATGCCACGAACGACGCACTGCGGCGTGTAATTGAATACCTGCTTTATCGCGACCTGCAACGCGGATGGCGTGTCACGGCACCGAATCTGGAAGAGTGTGGCCTCATCCGCTTTAATTATGATGGGTTAAAAGGTGATGATGGGCTTTTAACAGAAAATGAGCTTTGGGAAAATGGTTTATTAATCAAGACAGCCAACGGAGAGGAACTGATCGAAATACCGGAGGCAGTTCGTTCCTGCTCGACCGAAATCCGCGAGGAACTCCTGTGCACGCTTCTTGATGTTCTTCGGCGTTCATTGGCTGTCAAAGTAGATGTTCTGGATCCGCAAAAGCAACTTGATCTCATAGAACAAACCAAACCACGGCTTCGTGAAGATACCGTTTGGTATCTGGAAGATGTCCGTGATCTGATCAAGGCCACCGTCGCTTATCCACGTTCGAGACTAAGAAACAACCGTCACGAAGAATACAATTTTCTGCCCGTTTCCTCATATAGCGGTTATGGTAGATATTTAAAAAGAACTCTTCAGAATTGTATTCCTCCGGGCAGGCCATTTGGAAGACAGGAAGTGGACGCAGTAATTCGCTTTTTGTTCCTGGCGTTAAAGCGCTATGGAATCGTCGAACAGGTCCGAAGCCGTCCGGATGGCACCGATCCCGGTTACCAGATTAATCCTGCGGCAATTAGGTGGCTGCCTGCTGACGGTGAAGTTCGGCCGATTGACCGGACGCGTCTGTTGGCGGCCGGTGAAATGCCGCCGGAAGTTAATCAATACTTTGTTGAATGTTATCGCCATTTTGTTGATCTTAAGTGTATGCTCGAGGCACGGGAACACACGGCTCAAGTTGCGGCAGAAGATCGCGAAAAACGTGAAATACGATTCCGTAAAGGTGCCGAGACAGGTGGCTTACCCCTCCTTTTCTGTTCTCCGACCATGGAGCTTGGCGTTGATATTGCGCAATTGAACCTGGTTAATATGCGCAATGTGCCGCCAACGCCCGCTAACTATGCGCAAAGAAGCGGACGCGCGGGACGCGGTGGTCAGCCGGCCTTGGTCTATACTTACTGCGCGGGTCGAAGTCCCCACGACCAGTATTTTTATCGCGAACCGAATCAGATGGTCTCCGGCGCAGTTATTCCTCCCCGTATAGATATCAGAAATCGTGATCTTGTAAGAACGCATATTCACGCTGTGTGGATGGAAATGGCCAAGCCGGATTTGGGCAAAACATTGACGCAGGTTATTGACCTTACACCAGTCGATGGCAAACTACCATTGCCTGTTAAAGATGCAATCTTAAAGGAACTGAAAAACCCGGCTCATCGTGCAAGCGCCCTCACAAGATCGAACCAGCTCATAGAAAGTATCATGGGAGAGTTGACAGGCGCACCATGGTTCCATGAAAACTGGACAAGGGATATTCTTGATCAAATAGAGCGCACTTTTGACGGTGCCTGTGAAAGATGGAGAAGCCTCTACCGTGCGGCAGTGCGTCAACGGGAAATCCATCATCGAATTATTGGCGATCATGCCCGTTCGGAAAGTGAACGCAGCCACTCCAAGCGCTTGCGGGCACAGGCGGAAAATCAGATAAAACTTCTCACAGAAGCGGAAGGCATTTATGAAGGAGATTTCTATTCATACCGGTACTTTGCCACGGAAGGTTTCCTGCCAGGATATAATTTCCCCCGATTACCGATTTCCGCTTACGTGCCGGCACGACGGCAGCGCACAAGCCGCGATGAATTTGTCTCTCGCGCGCGTTTTCTGGCAATCTCTGAATTCGGGCCGCGTGCCCTTATATATCATGAAGGGGCGCGCTACCGTGTTTACAAGGTCAACCTCGACTTTGGCTCGGATGATATAGAGGCGACCCATAACCTTGTGACTGTAACAATGAAGCGATGCCCCGGCTGCGGATACGCGCACATGGAGCAGGATAAAAATATAGCCGAAATCTGTGAAAATTGTGGTCAGGCACTGGATAGTTCATCACCCATCGATAATCTTGTTCATCTCCAAAACGTAAGCCTCAGATTGGCCCAGCGAATCACTTGTGATGAAGAGGAGCGTCAGCGTTTCGGTTACCGCATTGTAAGCGCTTACCGTTTCCCTGAAATAGGAGACAGACTGGACCGTCGTGATGCCGAGGTTTATTGTGATGGCGTCCTTATGCTGAAACTCAAATATGGGGATTCCACGGAATTGTTCCGTGTCAATATGGGATGGACCAACCAACTTCCGGGTCAACCCATCGGATTCAACCTCGATTTGGAAAGAGGCTACTGGTGGTCCAACAGAGCGGACGCGGAAGATATTGAAGACGCAAATACGCAAGGCCGCAGCCAGCGCGTTGTGCCTTACGTGAAGGATACAAAGAACGCGTTGGTGATGTGTTTTACGCCGGTGCCGCCGCTTTCCGAGATTGCCAGCCTGCAGGCCGCTTTTAAGGAAGCCATTCAAAAATATTTTCAGCTTGAACCGCGGGAATTTGAATGCGTCCCCATGCCGGCTAACGGTGAACGGCGCGAAATACTCTTTTTTGAATCGTCAGAAGGCGGGGCAGGCGTGCTTCGACAGATTGCTGAAGACCCGATCGTTCTGCCCAAATTAGCCCGAATCGCTCTGGAAATATGCCATTTTGATCCTGATACACTTGAAGATAAGGCAGCAATGACTTGTGGCAAGGCCTGCTATGCCTGTCTGCTTGATTATGGCAACCAGCCGGATCATAAAGATCTTGACCGTTATCTTATCCGCGATCTGTTAGCAAAGTTTGCCAAATCGGAATGCAGGCCGGCAGGTGGAACTGGTTCAAGGGCGGAGAGAATGACAGCGCTGCGAAAGAGATGTGACAGCAATCTCGAGAAACGCTGGCTTGATACGGTGGACAGGCTCATGCTCAACCTGCCCAGTGATGGTCAATACCTGATAGAGTCTTGTTCAACAAGGCCTGATTTCTATTATCGCGACTTCAACGCGGCAATTTATATTGATGGGCCGCCGCATGATGAACCGGACCAGATCAGAAATGATGAAACGATCACGCGCAAGCTCATCGAGAACGGTTATATCGTCATTCGTTTTCATCATACGGCGAACTGGGATGACATATTTAAAAAACATCCTGATGTCTTCGGGAGGCCTCAGGGATGAACGCTGCCAATCTTGCCAATCCGGGAACTCTCATTCATGCCAGAGGGCGCGAATGGGTCGTCCTGCCCGAGTCTTCAGAAGAGCTTTTGCTCGTCCGTCCGGTTGGCGGTCTTGATGAAGAGATTACAGGCATTATGCCTAAAATAGAGAGGGTTGAATCGAGTTCTTTCCCTCTTCCTTTCAGAGATGATGTAAGTGATTTTACATCCGGCCGCATTTTACGCGATGCGGCACGCCTGTCCACGAGGGCGGCCGCTGGACCCTTCCGGTCCTTTGGGCGTATTGCCATTGAGCCCAGACCATATCAATTGGTGCCGCTCATGATGGCGCTTAGGCTGGATCCTGTGCGACTGCTGATTGCTGATGATGTTGGAATTGGAAAAACCATCGAGGCAGCGCTTATCGCGCGCGAGATGCTGGACAGGGGAGAGATAAAGCGTTTTACCGTACTTTGCCCGCCGCATTTGGCTGAGCAGTGGCAAAAAGAACTATCACAGAAATTTCATATTGATGCCGAATTGGTAATGGCCGAAACTATTCATCGCCTGGAAAGTGATCTTCCCGTGGGCGTATCCATCTTTGACCGGATTCGCTTCACCGTTGTTTCCATGGATTTCATCAAGAGTTCACGACGTGCTGAAGATTTCATTCTCAAGTGTCCGGAGCTCGTCATTGTTGATGAAGCCCATGGTTGCACGCTTGCCGAAGGTGTCGGCAGGGGCCGCCAGCAGCGCTTTGATTTGCTCAGGAGGATAGCCTCGGATGAGAATCGACACTTGATTCTTGTCACCGCGACACCGCACAGCGGCAAAGAGGAGGCTTTTCGTTCTCTCTTGAGTTTGCTCAAAGACGAGTTCGCTCATCTTCCAACAGACCTCGATCGTGAAGAGCGTAGCGACATCCGCCGCCGTCTGGCGCGTCACTTGATTCAGCGTCGCAGGTCTGACATTCGCCATTATTTGGATGCGGATACGTTTTTCCCGGAACGCTATGACAAAAATCCCGAACCGACATACAAATTCAGCAAGGAATACAAAGAGCTTTTTGATGATATTCTTTCATTTGCCCGGGAATATGTTTCGGAGGATGGCAGTTCCAGAAGAAATCGCCGCGTGCGTTACTGGTCTGCTCTGGCTCTCCTGCGCTGTGTCTCTTCAAGTCCGGCGGCGGCAGCGGCCACGTTACGCAGCCGTGCGGCCGCGGATGAAGCCCTTGATGCAGACGTTGATGAAGTGGGACGAAGAACGGTTCTGGATCAGGATGATACGGACGACGTAGCCGTTCTTGATTTTAGCCCCGGCTCCGACACGGAAACCGGCGCGGCTGCCACAAGGCGCAAACTTCTCGAATTTGCCCGTCGTGCCGAGTCCATACCGCCTGAAGCGGACAACAAGCTGCTTGGCGTCATTCGTGAAGTGAAAGAGCTGCTGATGGATGAATTCCACCCCATTGTATTTTGCAGATTTGTCGATACGGCAGATTACGTGGCCGACCATTTGCGGAAAGCGCTGGGGGCAAAGGTTCGCGTCGAGTCCGTAACCGGTCTTCTGCCGCCTGCCGAGCGTGAGGCGCGCATCGAAGCGCTTGTTGCCGAAGAAGGAAAATTCGTGCTTGTCTGCACCGACTGTCTGGCCGAAGGTGTTAATCTTCAGGATCATTTCAATGCCGTTTTGCATTACGATCTGGCCTGGAATCCGACCCGTCACGAACAGCGCGAAGGACGCGTTGACCGCTTTGGCCAGAAAAAAGCGGAAGTAAGGGTCATTACTTATTACGGCATTGATAACCCCATTGACGGGGTCATTCTTGATGTTCTTATCCGCAAGCACAAACGCATCAAAAGTGATTTGGGTGTCACGGTAGCTGTTCCCGGCTCAAGCGAACAGATTGCCGAGGCTCTTTTTGAAGGCGCGTTGTTCCGTGAAAAGACGCATGAACATCCTGATCAACTGCGACTGGATTTCATCGATGAAATGGAGACAACAAAGAAAAACCTTCATGCCCAATGGGATAACGCCCGTGACCGTGAGAAGGCAAGCCGCTCAAGATTCGCGCAGCATACAATCAACCCGGATGAAGTGGCAGAGGAACTCCGCAATGTCCGCGCGGCCATCGGCCGGAGCGAAGATGTTTCACGTTTCTTTGGCGATGTTCTGAATATTACAGGCGTTCCCTTCGATCAAAAAGACAAGTCCGTTTGTGTCCATCTGAGCAACGAAACACCTCGTGCCTTGAGGCAGGCCATAGGTTTTGATGATCCTTTTGCCGGTCGCTTTGAGCTGCCTTTGGGAGAAAAGGAAATTTACCTTGCCCGCACCAGTCCGGTTATTGAGGGGCTGGCGAGCTGGGTACTCGATCAGGCCCTGGATTCCGTTGCCCGCGACGGCAAATCCATTGCGGCACGTATCGGTGTCATTTCAACATCAGCCGTCAGCACCAGAACAACTTTGCTTGTAAACCGATTTCGATATCACCTTGAAAAAACAGGCAGGGATGAAGCGATCCTCTGTGAAGAGGTACTGCCATTGGCCTGCACCGGTCCCGCTGAAGCTCCGGTTTGGCTCACACAGGAAGAAAGTGAACAGCTTCTTGCCGCGCGGCCGGAACGTAATCTGGTTGCAACAGCGATCAATCAACAGGTGGATTTTCTCCTGGATTTACTGCCCGAATTCCAAAAAGCCCTCGAAGCTGTGGCGCGAGAGCGTGCCGGCCTCCAGCTTTCAGCACATGAGCGTGTTCGGGCGTCGCTCAAGACAAAAGGGAAGATTGCCATAAACCCCGTGCTGCCTGCCGACATTTTAGGGGCCTACGTTCTGCTTCCGAGGTTAAGTTGATATGGCCAGAAAAGAGCAGACCTTTCAATCCATTCGCTCCGAAGGCGGACTGCTGCCGCCTGATATCCTCCGACGCATCCTTGACCCGCAGGAGAAAATTTTGGGAACATTGCCTGCTGATTACGGTCTTCCGAAAGGCGAGCGTCTCAATGAAGTCATTACCCAGTCCTGGAACCGTCTGCGCAGACACTGGTCTGAATTTCAGGATGCGGCTGGAAATCTTGCTTCTTCCGATGCAGGAACCGGCCTGACCAATGAGAAATGGTCACTGCCGCTTTTACGTGAGCTGGGTTTCGGTGTTCTGCCTGCCACCGCCGGACCGGAAATAAACGGCCGCACATACGCCATTAACCGGTTTGCCGGACCGGTGCCGGTGCATCTGGTGGGTTGTAACGTTTCACTGGATCGTCGCGCCGCCGGGGTCCGTGGCGCGGCCGCGGCCAATCCCCACGGCCTTGTGCAGGAATTTCTCAACCGAAGTCCGGAGAGTCTCTGGGGCATCGTATCCAATGGCCTTCAACTAAGGCTTTTGCGCGACAATCTGGCGCTTTCCCGCCAGTCCTTCCTTGAGTTTGACCTGCAGACGATGTTTGCGGGAGAGCTGTATTCCGATTTTGTTCTGCTCTGGCTTGTTGCCCATGCCACGCGCTTTATGCCGAAGGAAGAAGGAAAGCCGGAAACCTGCATTCTTGAAGAATGGACAAAAATTGCCGAAGAACAGGGAACACGCGCCCTGGGTGAACTGAAAATCGGCGTTGAAAAAGCGCTGCAGATCCTGGGAGAGGGATTCACCAGCCATCCCAAAAACACTGATTTGCGCGATGCCTTGCGCACGGGAAAACTTTCACCTGCCGGACTTCACAGCCAGCTGCTTCGTGTCATTTACCGCCTGATTTTCCTTTTCGTTGCGGAGGACCGCCTGCTGGACAATCTGCCGCTTTTGCATCCCCGTGATGATTCGGATGATGCCCGTCTCGCGCGGGAGCGTTACGCGGCCTATTACAGCACCTCACGGTTAAGGGAGCTTGCCGGCAGAATCAAAGGCAGCCGTCACGGCGATCTCTGGCGGCAGTTCCAAATCCTAGTCAATGCCCTTTCAGGCGACGCGGATTTTGCCGAAACCAGACAGATGCTCGCCCTGCCGGCATTTGGAAGCATGCTGTGGAATCCCGCCGCGACAGCCTATCTCAATGAAGCGCAACTGACGAATTACGATTTTCTGGAAACCCTGCGAAATCTTGCCTTCACCCGTCAGGGCAAGATTCTCCGCCCCGTGGATTACAAGAATCTCGGCGCCGAGGAACTGGGCGGAATCTATGAAAGCCTGCTGGCCTTGAGCCCGCAGATCAGCGCCGACGGCGCGCGCTTCACCTTCGCCGAATTTGCCGGAAGCGAACGCAAGACATCGGGTTCATACTACACGCCGGATTCGCTTGTTCAGTGCCTGCTCGATTCCGCCCTCGACCCGGTCATCGAAGAAGCCATCAAAGGCAAAAAGGGCAAGGATGCTGAAGAGGCGATATTATCTCTGAAGGTCTGCGATCCGGCTGTCGGCTCCGGCCATTTTCTCGTGGGAGCGGCGCACAGAATGGCGCGCCATCTGGCCGCCGTGAGGGCACAGGCTCAGGGCGAAAGCGAGCCGTCGCCTCTTGCGCATCAGCAGGCCCTTCGCGACATCATCGGTCACTGCCTCTACGGTGTGGACGTGAACCCCATGGCGGCGGAACTCTGCCGCGTGAGTCTTTGGCTGGAGGCGCTGGAACCGGGAAAGCCCCTTTCCTTTCTTGATCACCATATCCGCGTCGGCAACAGTCTGCTGGGAATAACACCGGAACTGATTGCCAAAGGACTTCCTGAAGAAGCGTTCAACCCCATTGAGGGGGACGACAAGAAAATTTGCACGGTCCTAAAAAGGCGAAATCGGCAGGAACGTGAAGGTCGTCAGACGGATATGATGCACGCCATGGTTGCCGAAAGCTCCGAACAGTACAACACGCTTGAATCCCGCAGCCGCTCCATTGATGGCGCCCCTGATAATACACTTGAAGACATCCGGCAGAAAGCGGAACAGTTCAATCGCCTCATGGTCTCACCGGAATACCGCAATGCCCAGCTTCTGGCGGATGCCTGGTGCGCGGCGTTTGTCTGGAAAAAGCAAAAAGGCGCGCCAGAGGCGATTACCACCGATACCATCCGGCGTCTGGAAGGCAATCCCGAAGCGCTGACCACAGCGCAGAGGCAGGATGTGGAGAAACTTGCCGGTCAGTACCGTTTCTTCCACTGGCACATTGCTTTTCCGGAAGTGTTTGCCAGAGGCGGATTTGATTGTGTTTTAGGCAATCCGCCATGGGAAAGGGTGAAGCTCCAGGAAAAAGAATGGTTCGCCGAGCGCAGTCCCGCAATCGCCAATGCCCCTAATGCCGCCGCCCGTAAAAGAATGATTGAGGAGCTCAAACAAAATGATCCGCTGTTGCACCGTCAGTTTTTGGATGACTTGCGAACAGCGGAAGGAGAAAGCCACTTCCTGCGCCACAGCGACCGCTACCCCCTCTGCGGCCGGGGTGACATCAACCTCTATGCCGTCTTCGCCGAGGGCATGCGCTGCCTGCTCAACGACCGGGGCCTCATGGGGGCCGTCCTTCCCACCGGCATCGCCACGGACGACACGACGAAGTTCTTCTTCCAGGACGTGGTGGGGAAAAAGTCGCTGGTGAGTCTGTATGATTTCGAAAACAGGCAGGGCCTTTTCCCAGACGTGGACAGCCGTATGAAGTTCTGCCTCTTCACCGCCGGGCAGGGGTTGAGGCCTTCGTCCGGGATGGCCGAGTTCGCCTTCTTCCTCCACGCTGTGGAGGACTTGGGTGACCCCGAGCGCCGCTTCAGCCTGTCGCCCGAGGACATCGAGCTTTTAAACCCCAACACCCGCACCTGCCCCATCTTCCGCTCCCGACGGGATGCCGAGCTCACGAAGGCCATCTACCGCCGCGTGCCGGTTCTCGTCCGCGAGGCCCGCGACGGCCGGCCCGAGGAGAACCCCTGGGGGATCAAGTTCAGCACGATGTTCCACATGTCCAACGACTCCCACCTCTTCCGCACCAGGGAGCAGCTCGAGGCCGACGGGTGGGTGCTGGAAGGAAATGTTTTCCGGAAGGATGGCGAGGAGTACCTGCCGCTGTACGAAGCGAAGATGATCCACCATTTCGACCACCGCTGGGCCACCTACGATGGACTTGACACGCGCGAGCTGACTCTTGAGGAGAAACAGGACCCGTCCTTTTTTGTTCTGCCGCGCTACTGGGTGCGGAAAGAAGACGTCGAAGAGGCCCTCAAGAACACCGGCTGGACCCGCCGCTGGCTTTTAGGTTATCGGAATATTACTAATACAACAAATGAAAGAACAGCTGTTGCAGCGGTTTTTCAGACTGTAGCTGTTGGGCATTCAATGCCTCTTTTGCTTATATTAGGCGACCACATTAAGCCATCTGTATGTGCACTAATCAATGCAGTTCTTGGTACGTTAATATACGATTATGTAGTTAGACAGAAACTTGGTGGAACCAATTTTACTTTTGGCTATTTCAATCAAATTGCCATTCATTTTCCCAGTAATTTTGATAATCAAAACACGCAGACATCAAGTATTAATTATCGACTTTGGATTTCTTTCCGCATCCTCGAACTCACCTACACGGCCTGGGACCTTGCGGCCTTTGCGAGAGACTGCGGCTGGGACGGCCCGCCGTTTCGATGGAACGAAGAGCGGCGGTTCCTGCTCCGCTGCGAGCTGGATGCCGCCTTCTTCCACCTCTACCTGCCGGCCACCCCCGACGGCCAGTGGAAGCCCGCTCGCGTGGCCGAAGGCGCCGTGCGCGACGAGACCCCGGAGGAACTTGCCGAGCTCAAGAAGCATTTCCCGACCCCCCGCGACGCCGTGGCCTACATTATGGACACCTTCCCCATCGTCCGCCGCAAGGACGAGGAGAAATACGGCGAGTACCGCACCAAGCGCGTCATCCTCGAAATCTACGACGAAATGGCCGAAGCCGTCCGGACGGGCAGGCCCTACCAGACCCGCCTCAACCCGCCCCCGGCCGACCCCCGTTGTTGCCATCCACCACGTGAAATAAAGGAGACATAATAGTGAAGAATAAAAGGGTGAAAATAAATAAAAAAAAACAAAACAAAATCAGCACAAAAAGCCGTCGTATATCTTCCGTTTTAAATGACATGCTGGCCGGGAAATACGCGATACCTCGATTGCAGAGAGAGTTTGTATGGGACGGACCAAGAGCTGCAAAACTCATGGATAGTATTTATAAGGAGATGCCCATCGGAACATCTCTGATATGGGACACTACCAAATCTAAAAAGCTTTATCTCAGGCAGCAGTACAATGTTTTGCCGCATTTCAATGACAAGAACAAGCGCGTCTGGTTTTTGATTGATGGACAACAGAGAATGTCCGTACTTCACGGTATTCATCAAGGAGGAACAATAAAAAATTCAAAAGGCAAGGAGATAAATTTCAGGAACATCGTCTTTTCTCTAGAAAAAAAGAAAAAATCTCCTGATGGGAAGGGAATAGAGCAAAGAATATTTTACCGCAAACCACAACATGGCCGATTTGTTTCTCTAAGCGAGATTCTTTCTCCGCAATTCAATCATCACTTCAATGGATTAAAAAAAAGTGATCGTATTGCCTTGAATGAATGCCGGAGACGCATTTTGAATTATAAGTTGGTGGTTATAAACACGCGCATGTCCAATATCAACGAAGTTAAGGAATGTTTCCTAAGAATTAATACGCTTGGGATGAAAGTATCGTCGGCAGACGCAATATTTACGAATGCCCAAGTGCTTGATTTAAGAGATTTTGCACATGAGGTCAGAGATTGTATCGGCACCTTCAAGAACATAGACGAAATGCCTATCCTTTGGGCTATGACCGCAATACACGGGCAATGTTATCCGGGCAAAAATAAAATACAAGCGTTTGTCAATAAGATTGAAAAAGAAGCTCAAAAAAATAAACTTTTAAAACAAAAACTGTCCAAAGAATGGCGATTATTGAAGGAGTGTTTCAAAAAGTCCGCAGTTTACCTGGGAAATGAGTTCCGTGTTTTGAGTGCCAATTATCTGTATTCACCATATATACTGTCCATGCTTGCATTGTTTCATTACTTCAATAACAAAAAAAGTCCAAATCAAAAACAAAAGAAACAGATACGTAGATGGTTCTGGGTAACGACCACAGCAAGGTGTTATTCAGGACAGGCATTCTACAAGTCTATCCAATATGATTCAGGCTTCTTTAAACGATTGGCAAAAAATGATAACGCACACTTTCCGTTGGATGCGGATGCCGATTTTCGCGAAATCCGAAACACACAGTATGATAAAACAAAATCTGGAATGGGTTCCTCATTTTATTGTCTTCTCTTCAAGAAGAAACCGGTTAGCCTTCTTGATGACGCACTGAATGAAACATCACTGGAAAGATACCTTACCCCTGTAAATAAGGATCGCCATCATATATTTCCCCGATCATTACTCCAAGCCATTGGGATTAAACAGTCGGAATACAACAGCATCTGTAACATCTGTCTTCTTACCGCTGATGAAAACAAGATAATCGGTAATAAGCGTCCATCAAAGTATTTGAAAGCCGCAAAAAAAGACAAAAATCTTTTTTCTAAAAAGATGTCGCATCATCTGATTCCATGTTTTGACAATGATCGTGGTTTATGGGCAAAAAATATCAAGAAGGGTTTCCGTCAATTCATTAAAGAGAGACAAATCTTTATTAAGCAAAGCCTTGAAAAAGAGGCGGGCATTAAACTTTTCAGGGTTGATTAATGGAAGTAGTGAAATTTAACGGTAATTTGTAAATCGTGACAATAAATTGAGCATGAGTAAAATGCAGTAGATACATTTGTTTTTGTAATCGCGGCGGCTGATGCCCAGACTGGCACCGCATAGCAAAGGGAAAGATGTAATTGTTATGATGGTCATGGGAAAAATTAATATATAGTATTTTACAATAGCGCATAGAAAGCAAAGGAGGCCTCATTTGAAATCTGATGATATTACCGTCCAGCAACTATTTCAGGATAGAAGACAGTATATGGTGCCTTTTTATCAACGCGCTTATGTCTGGACTCGAACAAGGCAATGGGAACAGCTATGGGAAGATATCCGTGCTAAAGCTGATGCGAGATTATTGGAAAATAAAAACATACCGCATTTCCTTGGTGCAGTTGTTTTAGATCCACAACCACGTGCGGGGTTAAAAGGTGTTGATACATTACATATCATTGATGGGCAACAACGCCTTGTCACATTACAGTTTATCTTAAAATCAATTCTATTATTACTGAAAGCAAACAATATTACATCAATAACGGAAATTGTCGCTGGCGCCTTAAAAAATAGTAACCCTGATACCATGCTGGATCCGGCTGTAGAAGTTTTTAAGGTATGGCCAACGTTTCGCGATCAGCAAGACTATAAGTTTGTTCTTGAAACAGATGACAGGAACAAACTTAAAGATATTTTCCCAAAAAGTTTTACGCAGAGAGGTGATTTGCGTAGAATCGGCGTCATACATCCACCTGCCCTTGAAGCGCTATGGTATTTTACTGATTGTTTTGAAAAATGGATAGCACAAGGTAGCGATGGAGAAATATCTCTGCGTTATGAAATATTGGCAACGGCAATTTTACAAGATTTTAAAATAGTATCTATTGTTCTAGGCGAAGATGATGATGCGCAGGTAATCTTTGAAACCCTAAATGGTCGTGGTGCACGACTTTATGCAACTGATTTAATACGAAACTTTATCTTTATGAGAGCGGATAAAGAGAGAAGCAACTCTGAAGATCTTTATAATTCTATGTGGGCCCAATTCGAGAGTGCCGATTGGAACAAGATACAAAAACGAGGACGAATGAATAAGCCAAAGCTAGAATGGTTCATACATTCAACCTTGCAGGCAGAGTTACGTGAAGAAATTGACCTAGGTCGTCTTTATTTTGAATATCGCCGTTACGTTTTCAATGACCATGAAGCAAAAACTGCAAGTGATCAATTGTCCATGCTTACCAACTATGCAAAATATTATCAGGCATTAGTTGAGGGGATTGGTGAAGACCCTATATCAATATTTGGCCAGCGTATAGCTGCATTTGATATTACCACATTGCATCCGTTAGCACTGCTGATAGCTGTGTCCTCAATAACATCTGAGGCAAAAAAGGTAATGCTAGATTATCTGGTGTCTTATGTAGTGCGCCGTGCTATTTGCGGCTTATCTGCAAAAAATTACAATAACGTATTTATCTCCGTTATGCGGAACTTACCTGAAACAGGCATTTCACCAGAATCGCTAATGAAAATATTAGGCGATTTAAAAGGTGAAGCATCACGTTGGCCCAGGAATCCTGAATTTAGAAATGTTTGTATTAATGGATCAATCTATCCGGACCGATTAGAAGCAGGAAAGATGCGGGAGATACTTGCGGAAATTGAATTAGAATTGCGACAGTCAACAAGAGTCGAAGACTCTTTCCCTCAGAATCTAAGGCATCTTGATATTGATCACATCCTTCCGAAATCTTGGTATGAACACTGGCCATTATTTGACGATAGCAAGACCAGCTGGAGTGAAAGTTACAGAACAAACGCCAAATTACTTGCTGGTGACCAATTAAGTGATAGAGAAACGGCCATATTAGCGCGAGAAAAAAGCATCGAAACATTAGGAAATCTAACGTTACTCAATCTTAGTGTAAATCGAGAAGCGCAAAATAAATCATTTCAAGTAAAGCGGGATTTATTGCTTGCAAATACCAATCTAAGACTTAACATTCCACTGCTTGGTTTAAATGAATGGAATGAAGAAACTATTAAAACACGTGGCGAGCAGTTAGCCGACGTAGCTCTTAAAGTTTGGCCTGGGCTAGATGCGGAAGAAATAAATTAGTCTTGAGGCTTGAGGTATAGATAAAATTATTATTTTCACATTCGGTCTGCTCGAACCGACAGGTTATAATAAGTAGTATAAACATATGCGGCCAAAGAAAATCGTCTAATTCATGATGAATATTGTGATGATATTACTCTTTAGCATCGGTACGTTGCACCTGCCCTGTATGGCATAAATTGTTAAGTTAATGTTATATTTCATAATATTTATAAAAAAGTGCATGAAAACTTTACGATGACAATAACCACCCGACAAATTTTTACAATAGGCCATTCTACACACAGATTTGAAACCTTTATAGAGCTTTTGCAAAAGCATAGCATAACAGCAGTGGCTGATGTGCGGTCACATCCATACAGTAGCAGATTGCCGCAATTCAATCGTGAACCATTGATAAAAGGTCTCCATTTATTTGGTATTCAATATGTTTTTTTAGGAGAAGAGTTAGGCGCACGACGAGTTGAACCTGAATGTTACGATGGCACACGAGTTATTTATCAACGGATTGCTACATTACCGAAATTTCAGGAAGGTTTGCAAAGATTACGAAGAGGAGCAGAAGAATTTCGCATAGCTATGATGTGTGCAGAAAAAGAACCTCTGGATTGCCACAGGACGATTCTAATTTGTCGGGCGTTGCGAAAAGAATTCAAAATTCTCCATATCCTCTTCGATGGTTCGATAGAAGAACATTCGCAAACCGAACAAAGGCTTGTTCAAAAGATGAAAGTTGAACGCACTCTTTTTGATGCGGATATTAGCGATGATCAACTAATTCAAAAAGCATATGATAAAAAAGCAGAACAAATAGCCTATCATAATGATGATGAAGGAGTAATATAATGTGTGATTCGGCAATAAATAAGAAAGACAAAACAATAAAGCTGTTCACGATTGGTTTTGCTAAAAAATCTGCAGAAGAATTCTTCGAGAAATTACATCGCGCAGGCATAAAATGTCTTATAGATATAAGACTTAATAATGTCTCACAACTTGCCGGTTTCACGAAAAAAAACGATCTTGAATATTTTCTGCGTGCTATAGCGAATATAAAATACAAACATGAAGTGTCATTAGCTCCAACCAAAGACATCCTTGACGCTTATAAGAAGAAAAAAATTGATTGGAATGAATATGAACGTCGGTTTTTCGAACTTTTAGAAGTTCGCACACCTGAAAAAAATCTTTGTTCAGATGATTTTGACTATGTGTGTCTTTTATGTAGCGAGCCAAGACCAGAAAAATGTCATCGCCGTTTAGTTGCTGAATACCTCAAGAGGAAATGGAATAACGTAGAAATTCATCACTTATAAAAAAAGGGTGATTAATGACACGCAACCTTATAATTCTTGCCAATTCCCGTAAGATGGGAAATCGATGCATTGCAGGAATAGATGCAGAATCAGGCGAATGGATACGGCCATGTTTTGAAAACGGAGATAGTGGTGTGCCTTGGCATATTCGGCAAGTTAACGGCGTCGAACCTCAATTGCTGGATATAATAAAAATACCTTTAGCCGACGATGGCCCACATCGCGACATACAACCTGAAAATCGAACCATCCTGGCTGGCGCATGGCAAAAAGTGGGGGAAAAAAGTATTCAGGATGCTCTCAAATATTGTCAACAGACAAATTTGATCCTATTTAATACTGATCGTAAAGTACATGTTAATATTTTGCGAACTGTGCCCAGTAGAGATAAGCGTTCACTTTTCTTGATTCGCACACATGTTTCATTCTCTACAGAAAGTGCTTACCGGGGAAAGCGGGTAAATGCTCGATTCATACATGAGGCAAACGCATATTGTATTCCTGTTACTGATTATGAGTATGAAAGACGATTCCCTGCTTATGGCACGGCAGAGGCAGAATGTCTGCTGACGATAAGTCTTGGCATTCCTTACGAAATAGATAATTACTGCTACAAGTTTGTTGCTGGTGTGATTGAATTATGTCCTTTTTAAGAAGGAATATGTGCCAAATCCTCAGCAGGCTTTCAAAATATGATTGCGCTTTTAAAGGTGTCAACATATGCCTGAAATGAAAAAAGTATTAATAACGGTAATGACCTATCCAACTATTTCCAAAAAGTACGATGAACTTGTGTGCACAGCCGGTATGCAGGAGGACGGGTCATGGATCAGGATTTATCCATTGCCCTTTCGTAAGCTTGACGATCAACAGCAATTTAAAAAATATCAATGGATTGAAGCACCTTTTGAAAAAAACGACAAAGACCCCCGTCCAGAAAGTCATCATGTGATTGACATCACAAAAATAAAGCTTCTAAACATAGTTGACACAGATAATAATTGGAAGGAACGTAAAAAAATTATATTTAATAAAGAGCCAATATTTACCAATTTGGCTGAATTAATAGAAAAAGCAAAAAATAATGAACGGTCATTCGCTATTTTTAAACCAAAAAGCATTGATGATTTTATATGCAAGAAAACCGATAAAGAATGGCCAGCGGATAAACTGGTTTTATTAAAAGAAAAATCAAAGCAACTATCATTCTTCCGGCCGGCAGAAGAGATTGAAAAAGAATTTCATATTGTACCTAAATTACCTTATAAATTTTCATATAAATTCCGTGACGATCAAAATAAGAAATCTACACTGATGATAGAGGATTGGGATGTCGGCAAATTGTATTGGGATAGCCTGAACAAATGTCAAGATAGGATTAACCCAGAGCGATGTGCCGTGAATATGGTGAAGCATGAATATTTTTATAAATTAAAAGAGGAAAAGGAAAAGAATTTTTATTTCATACTTGGTACGCTTGCAAAATTTCATGGAAGATCAAAAAACCCCTTTGTTATTGTTGGCACATTTAGTCTGCCTAAAGAATAAGATGCGTCTTAGATATTGGCAACACATTATTCGTAGATGATTATCAGGTAAAATATGGCCACGATGATTCCCGCTGACACAGAGGAATTTACCACCGAAGGTGAGAAGACTTTCTATCGGTTTCTTCACGCAGTTGCCAAGCCTGATCATAAATATCTTTGCTGGTATTTGCCCGACATTAATGGCCGCGAGCCGGATTTCCTTCTCTACTCTGAAGACGTGGGGCTCATTATCTTTGAGGTCAAGGATTGGCGGTTGGATCAGATTATCTCGGCCGATTCCCAGTTCTTCACGCTATCCATTGCCGGCAAGGCGGAAAAACGGCAGAATCCTCTTCATCAGGCCAGGGATTATTTTCATTGGGTCATGGACAGGATCAAGGAAGATGCCGTTTTGATTTCTAAAGCGCCTTTCGCGCACGGTAATGTCAAGATCCCTGTTAATTGCGGCATCGTATTTCCCAATATCAATAAATATGAATACGCGCAGAAAGGCCTGGACAAGATCATTGCGACGGAGATGATTTTCTTTTGGGATGATCTGCATCCCCAGTCTCCATTATGCGCCGATTCAACGGGTCATTGTTTTTCTGAAGCAATGAAAAGGATGTTCAGCCCCCGATTTGAATTCCGGATTACGGGGCGGGAACTGGAACATCTGAAGCAGTTGATCTTTCCTGTGGTCCGGATTGATTTGCCGTTGCGGTCTGCCGCTGATCAGCAAATAGAAAAGGCGCAGCGGTTGAAGCTTCTTGATCACCACCAGGAAAGCATTGCCCGGCAGTATGATGGAGGGCATCGCATTATCACAGGCCCCTCCGGGAGCGGTAAGACCTTGATTCTCATTCACCGGGCTGCACTGCTGAAGCTTTACAATCCCGCCATCAATAATATTCTCTTCGTCTGTTACAATATCACACTGGTTAATTATATTCGCCGTCTCCTTTCGGATAAGCAGGTGCCCCTCGGCAGGAATGGCGTGGAGGTTGTT
>Ga0116187_1000198_pt1 | contig 75080 bp, 63 predicted proteins | sample AD_JPNNA6_MetaG_FD_89755 | JGI IMG/M metagenome (GOLD analysis project Ga0116187, IMG submission 89755) | Active sludge microbial communities of municipal wastewater-treating anaerobic digesters from Japan - AD_JPNNA6_MetaG | ecosystem: Engineered > Bioreactor > Anaerobic > Digestate | place... | reverse complement strand
TTGCCTTCGGCTTCCTCCAGATTCGCAGTCACCCGCGACACCCTTGCCGTTTAGCTAACTCTTCCCCTTGCCGGGTGAGTAGTGGACTTGCACCACCAAGTCTGTGCGCCCTGCCGGGCGCACAATAAAAAAGGCCGGGAGGATATTTCCCGGCCCTCTCAATGGCAGTTTTTTACTAAAATTTGAAGCTCAGACCCAGCTTAAAGGCGGACATATCAACCTGAATATCTGGTTTGGCGTTATCTATCTCTTGTTCAGATCTGAAGAAATAATAGTAGTTGTATTCGACGCGCAGCAAAAGATTATTCGTAATGGCAATCTCAAAGCCGACACCCGGTACCGCCCCGAAGTAAAAGCTGCTGTCCGTGTAATCGATGCCATATATTAAATCTTTTATCTTGTTTTCTCCTCCACCGTAGGCCCAGCCTACCGAGACAAACGGCATGAAGCGGTCAATGGCGTAGCCCAGTCGGAACTTTGTCGACCCCAGCCAATACAACTTGGATTCGCAATTAAATTCCGGGTTGGGACAGGAAGATGAACCGTCGGCCTGTCCAAAATTCAGTTCCGTCTCCGCGCCAAGAACCAGATTGATGGGCAACTGGTAGTTGTATCCCAGGAAAAATCCGCCCATGCCTCCGTTCACATTGTGGTTGATGCTGTTCCAGCTGGAGCCTATCTCCCAGTCGCTGTTTCCGGTGAGGTACATTCCCTGCCCTCCGGCATAAAACCCGGTCCAGCGATAGGCTTTACCCTGGGCCATAGCACTGGTTGAAAACAGCAACGACGCCATCACAACAACAACAAATAATATTTTCCTCATTTTTGGCCCTCCTTTTTGTATATCTATATAGTCTGCCGGCCGGGATTTCAATATATAAATCCCCTTTGGAGATCGGGCGAAAAAAATGCGGCCTTTGGTGCAATATCCGTTATTTTCGCTCTCCGAGCACAGCTGGCTTCTATTGTATGTTTAAGCAAATTACACAGCCGCCCCGCCAAAATCGTTTTTTTACATACGGCTGTTTTTATGTTACAAATTAACGTCATTACCGTCTGAAAGGACCATCATGTTTGGCTGGTTCACAAAGGCAAGAAGGCTCAGACTGACGCAAAACCCCTTCCCCCCGGAATGGGAGGAGATCATCCGCTCGAATGTCAGCTATGATGCGCTGCTTAATGAAGATGAACGCAGAAGACTCCGGGATATGGTGCGGATATTTATCTCGGAAAAAAACTGGGAGGGTTGTGGAGGCCTGGAATTGACCGATGAAATGCGCGTCACGATATCCGCCATGGCCTGTATACTGATTTTGAATGTCAAACACAATTTTTATAAAAATGTTGAAACCGTGATTGTCTATCCCACAGAAGTGATCCCGCCCCAGCGCCGACCCGGTTTTTTTGAGGTGCCCCTGGAACCTCTGGATGTGCCGGCGCCCCTTTCCGGCGAGGCCTTTCATCAGGGACCGCTGATCCTGGCCTGGGACACAGTGCTCGAGGCTGTTGACTATCCCGACTCCGGCTACAATGTGGTCTATCATGAATTCGCGCACAAACTGGATATGCAAGATGGCATCGCCGACGGCACACCGCCACTGGCTGGACGCAATAAATACCGTGACTGGGTGAAAACTTTCTCCGGCGAATATTTAAAGCTGCTCGACGATATAAAAAAAGGCAGACAAACGTTTCTTGATCCATATGGCGCCACCGATGAAGCAGAATTTTTCGCCGTGGCCACAGAGCATTTTTTCTGCCAGCCTGTCGGGATGAAAAATGTCATGCCCGAGCTGTACCGCGTGCTCAAAGATTTCTATCACCAGACACCGGCGGAACGCACCATTAATCAATCAACATAAGGAGAATAGTATGGGCCTGAAAAATAATATTGTCCGTATGATTTTCACCGTGGTCACCGGCAGCCGAAAAATGAGGATGTTGTTGACACCGGCAACCGCCCTGTCGTTCTTTACTGTATCGTCGCTTCTGGTGTTGGCGTCCTGGGCGCTGGATCGTGCGATTGGACTGCCGATTTTTCCTCCCTGCCCCTTTAATCTCTTTGTGGGCATACCGCTTTTTTGCGTCGGGCTGTTTTTAGTTTTTTTATGCGCGGCGGCCTTTGCCCGCGCCGAAGGCACCCCCGTCCCTTTCAGCCCCCCACCTGTTTTGGTGGCCTCCGGGCTCTACTCTTACGTGCGCAATCCGATGATGAGCGGTGTTTATCTTACGATGTTCGGCCTGGGAATTTTTTTGCAGTCTATTATCGTGACCTTTATCTTCACTCCCTTTTTCATTTTGATAAGTGTTTTGGAAATAATAATGATCGAGGAGCCGGAGCTGGAAATAAGACTAGGGAAAGCCTACCTTAACTACAAGAAGAAAACACCCATGTTTATTCCCAAATTAAAAAGATCGCCCAGGCGAGGAAAGGACGGAGATGATCACTTACATGAAAAGACATGAACAATATGTGAGAACTATTCTCAACAGCAGTCCCTCCCCACAGACACTTGCCGGGCTTTTGGCCCGCCACGAAACACAAATCATTCGGATGCAGCACGAGCGACTGGCCCATCTGATCACGATGCTGTTTGTGTGTCTTTTTTTTCTGCTGTCCTTCGGCTGGGCAATCACTCATTTCTCAGCGCCGTATCTTGCCCTTTCCGGGCTATTGATGGTCTTGGCGGCCGCCTACATCCTGCATTACTATCGCCTGGAAAACGGTGTGCAGGCCTGGTACCGGCTGTCGGACGAAATCAGGGAAAAGCTGCCGGAAGGCGTCACGGGGCGCGATGAACCAGGAGATTGAAAACACAAAATAGGCACGCCCCTGTGTTATCTGTGCCCTATTTCCAGATACTTCAGAATCAGCCCGACACACCCGTCGAGCCCTGTCTTTCCCGTATTGATCACCAGGTCATAACGTGACGCATCGGTCCATTTCTCGCCGGTCAGAGTGCGGTGGTACAGAGCTCTTTCTTTGTCGCTTTGCGCGGTCAGTTTCAGTGCTTCATCAGGGGACACGCCATAGAATTGTTCGAGCCGCTTTTGGCGGAACTCTTTGTCTGCGTGCAGAAAGATACTCACGTGGCGGGGATGGCCTTTGAGGACATAGGCGCCGCAGCGCCCGATAATCACAACGGAGCGCTCGCGGGCAATTCTACGCATGATCTCACTTTCGATTTTGAAAAGCTCCCGGTCGGTGGGCGGCAGGGACTGAGGCTTGACGTAAGCTTCCGGTGTGCAGGCCAGTGAGCACATGAAAGATTGCCAGAACGACAACCTTTTTTCATCGCGTTTTTCCAGATCCGCATCAAGCATGGAGAGCCTTTGCGCGGCCTGGTCGATTATCTCGCGATCAGCATAGGAAATACCCAGCGCTTTGGCCAGTTCCTGCCCGACAAACGCCCCGCCTGAGCCGAGCTGGCGGCTGATCGTAATTACCAATGGCGTGTCTTTTTCCATAGCTTGCCTCCCGTCGTTCAATCTGTATTTTCCGCATCGTTCAAAACTTGCATGGTTTGCCGCACCGGTTTGGTCAACCCCTTTTTGGAAAGCAGAAGATAATAAAGCAATATCGAGGCAAGAACCACCAAAGTCATCGTCAGATACAAGCCACGATAGCCGGTATGAGGAACTAACAATCCCAGTACGTAAGGTCCCAGGCCAAAACCCAGGTCGACAAAAATAAAATAGGTGGTCACCGCCAGCCCCATCCGGTGGGGAGGCACGTCTTTAATGGAAAGAGTCTGGGCGCAGGAAAAAAAATTTCCATAGCCAAGTGCCAACAAAATAGCCGCCGCCAGGAGCATTATCCCCGTTACGGACAGGCCGAACATCAGCATACCCGCGGCGTATAGAAACAAACAGGGGTAGGCGACAAAGTCCGCACCCTTGATGTCCATCAGTCGCCCGGAAAAGGGGCGCGAAATCATCAGTGTGACTGCATACACCAGAAAATAAAAACTTGCCGCTTTTTCCAGTTGTATCTCTTTGGCGTAAAGCGAGATGAAGGTAAGCACGCCGGAATAGCTGAATCCCGCCAGCAGAATAATGATGGAGATCGGTATCGATCTGTATTCCAGATAATCGGTCAGCCGAAAGGCACCGTCAGGCACAGAATGGCTACGTGCCGGCGCCTCGTAAACCGGGTTGGAGACGGTAAATGACAGGGCAAAGCTCATCACGGCCAGAACCAGAGTGCAGGCAAAGATCATATTGAAATCTGCGTGATGAATTAAAAAAATACCGATAAAGGGGCCCAGCGCCACCGCCAGAATCGCCCCCATGCCGTAAAAGCCGATGCCTTCACCGCGACGCAACGGCGGGATGACCTGGGCAATCATGGTGCCTGTGGCGGTACTGATCACTCCAAAACTGATCCCGTGAAAAAATCTGAAGGCAATCAGCAGAGGCAGACTTAGCGCCGCGAAATACAAGGCGGAGGTAAAAATGCAGGAAAGGGCACCGGCTATTAAAACCTTCCTGCTGCCGATCCCCTCAATGAAACGACCCGTCACTACGCGTCCGATGAGCGCGCCGATAATAAACATGCCGGCGACCAGCCCGGCCAGATCCGTGGTGGCGCCAAAAGCGTCGACGGCAAAAGACGCGATAGTGACAAACAACAGAAAATGCGCCAGAAAAATCAAAAAATTGATTACCGACACAATGATAAAATCTTTGGTCCAGAGCTTTTCTCTTTTTTTGAACTTTTGCACCGAGGCCGTCCTTGGGGGAAAAACATTTTATAATCCGGCAGGCTGCCTTCATGTATAATGCGCGAGGCCGGCCTTAAACAACGATAGATTACAAAAACTAGCTCAATACCTGTCCCGCGTCAATGATTTGTGTAAAAAACACGGCATGAACAGACAGTTATAAGGGCAAGCCGTCTCTTTTGTTGCTCTTGCGGAGATTCCGGACTATAATACGCGCACTTTAAGGCAGCCGGGGAAATTGACAAAATAATTTTCATACAGATTTACAGCTTCACTTCTCAGGCACACGCATTTTTCCCGGCCAACTGTCGCAGGTTATACCGGTCAACAACATTAAAAGGGAGGGATACTTATGAAGAAATGGTTCATTGGAATTATCGTGGTGCTGGCCTTGGCCGGCGCGGTAATCTGGGGTACACTCGACAAAGACATGCGCGGTTTACTTTTGAATATGCCCACCGACAAGGATGTTCTTTTCTGGTCCACCAGTCAGCGTGATGCCACTTTCCGCGCGCTTGACCGGATACCTTTTCTTTCTAAATCGCGGCCAATCAAGGCCGGAGAAAACGCTTACCCGCTGCCGACGGGCGAGCCGCTGCCCGCGGGCCTGGACATTGACGCTTTTATGAAAGAACAGCGTACCGCCGCACTCATCATTATCCAGGACGGCAAGGTGCGCCTGGAAAAATACGGTCTGGGTTTCGGGCCGGAGGGACGTTGGACAAGTTTTTCAGTCGCTAAATCCCTGACCTCGACACTGGCGGGAGCCGCCGTCAGGGACGGCTACATTAAAAGCGTAAACGATAAAGTATCGGACTATATTCCCGATCTCAAAGGATCCGTATATGACGATGTGACGGTCGAACAGTTGCTGACGATGACTTCCGGCGTAAAATGGAACGAAGACTACGGAGACCCTAAGTCGGATGTCGCCATGTTCAACTCCCACAAACCGGAACCGGGATTGGATGCCACGGTCAGTTATATGCGCAAGCTGGAACGTGAGGCGCCTGCGGGAACAAAATGGGTTTACAAAACAGGTGAAACAAATCTCCTGGGTGTGCTGGTGAGCTCCGCCACCAAAAAAAGGCTGGCTGATTATCTGTCCGAGAAAATTTGGCAACCTTTTGGCATGGAGCAGGACGCCACCTGGCTGATCGGCTCCACAGGCCACGAGATCAGCGGCTGCTGCATCCAAGCCTCCACCCGTGATTACGCCCGCTTCGGCCTGTTCATGCTCGGCGGAGGCATGGCGGCAGGCGAGGCAGTGCTGCCTGAGAACTGGATTAGCATGGCCACAACGAAAAAGGCCAGTACGGGTGACCCGGAATATGGATATGGTTATCAGTGGTGGACTTTCAATGACGGCAGTTACACCGCCCGGGGAATTTTCGGCCAGGGCATCTTCATCGACCCGGCGCGCCGGCTGGTCATCGCACTCAACAGCAACTGGCCACAGGCCAGCGACAAGCAGGGAGGCAATCAGGAAAAGATGCGCACCGTCTTTTTTAAACAGGTGCAGCAGTTGCTGGATACAGAAGCAAAATCAACAAAATAAAAAGAAGCCCCCTGCCTCAGCAGGCAGGGGGCTTTCGTTTAACTGTCAGTTTGAAAATTTACATGCAGCCGGGCTGCTTTCTTTCTACATTCCCATTCCGGGGTAGCCGCCGCCCGGGGGCATACCGGCCATGGCGCCTGCGCCCTTCTCTTCCGGCTTGTCGGCGATCATGCACTGCGTGGTCAGAAGCAGTCCGGATACTGAAGCCGCGTTCTGCAGGGCGAAACGCGTGACCTTGGTCGGATCGATGACGCCGGCCGCAATCATGTCTTCATATTCATCGGTGCGCGCGTTGAAGCCGTAGGCGCCCTTCTTCTCTTTAACTTTTTCGACAACGATGCTGCCTTCAAAGCCTGCATTGGCGGCGATCATCTTGATCGGCTCTTCAATTGCCTTTTTCACGATGTTGGCGCCGATCTGCTCATCTCCGCCAAGATCCATCTTTGCCAGCGCCGGCAGGGTACGCAGATAGGCGACACCGCCTCCGGCCACAATTCCCTCTTCAACGGCCGCGCGTGTCGCGTGCAGGGCGTCTTCCACGCGGGCTTTCTTCTCTTTCATTTCTGTTTCGGTGGCTGCTCCGACTTTAATCACCGCCACGCCGCCGACCAGCTTCGCCAGTCTTTCCTGAAGTTTCTCTCTGTCGTAATCAGAGGTGGTCTCTTCGATCTGGGCGCGGATCTGTTTCACCCGTCCCTCCAGCTCGGCACGTTTACCGGCACCGTCGATGATCGTGGTGTTGTCCTTGTCAATCGTGATTTTCTTGGCACGGCCGAGATCTTCAAGCTTCACGTTTTCCAGCTTGTAGCCCATGTCTTCGGAAATCATCTTGCCGCCGGTGAGGATGGCGATGTCTTCGAGCATGGCTTTGCGGCGGTCGCCGAAACCAGGGGCTTTCACAGCCGCCACATGCAGCGTACCGCGGATTTTGTTGACCACGAGCGTTGCCAGCGCCTCGCCTTCCACGTCTTCGGCGATAATCAGCAGCGGACGCCCCATTTTGGCGATCTGCTCGAGAATCGGCAGCAGGTCTTTCATGCCGCTGATTTTCTTTTCGTAGATGAGAATCAGCACGTCCTCGAGAGCGACGATCATTTTATCTGGATTGGTGACAAAATAGGGGGAGAGATAACCCCGGTCGAACTGCATACCTTCGACGATTTCAAGTTCGGTCTCCAGTCCTTTGGCTTCTTCGACGGTGATAACGCCTTCTTTACCGACCTTGTCCATCGCGCCGGCAATGATATTGCCGATGGTCTCATCGTTGTTTGCCGAAACTGTGCCGACCTGGGCGATTTCTTTCTGGTCCTTGGTGGGCTTGCTCATCTTACTGAGTTCTTTGACGACAACGTCAACGGCTTTGTCGATGCCGCGTTTGACATCCATCGGATTGGCACCCGCCGCTACGGCTTTCACGCCTTCGCGGTAAATGGCCTGCGCCAGCAGTGTGGCGGTGGTGGTGCCGTCGCCCGCGACATCACTGGTCTTACTGGCGACTTCCTTCACCATCTGAGCGCCCATGTTTTCAAATTTATCTTCCAGTTCGATTTCTTTGGCAACCGTCACACCATCTTTCGTCACGGTGGGAGAACCAAAGCTTTTGTCGATAATCACGTTGCGGCCTTTGGGGCCGAGAGTAACTTTAACCGCGTCACTCAAAGCGTTGACGCCTTTCAAAATAGCTTTCCTGGCTTCTTCATCGTAAAGAAGTTCTTTTGCACCCATTGTATATACTCCTCCTTATGTTTTCTTATTTTTCAATAACACCCAGAATATCGTCTTCCCTCATGATCAGGTACTCTTCACCGTCGATTTTGATGTCTGTTCCGCCGTATTTGCTGAAGAGGACCTTGTCGCCGACCTTGACATCCAGAGGAATAACCTTGCCGTCTTCTGTTTTCTTTCCTTTACCTACGGCAATGATTTTGCCCTCGATCGGTTTTTCCTTGGCTGTATCAGGGATAATAATACCGCCTTTGGTTTTCTCCTCCTCTTCCAAACGCTTGACAATGATTCGATCCTGTAAGGGTCTGATTTTCATACTATTTATCTCCTTTCTTCCTCTTTAAGTTTATAATTGCTACATAAGCGGCACTATTTTATACATGATTTCCCCTGTGTCAAGGTTTGGGGATTCTTTTTTAAAAAAGATTTTCGAGCAGTTCGCGCAGTGAACTGATAGGCCGGATTTCCATGTCCGTCGGCGGGGTTACGGAAGTGTGAACCGTACGTGGGATGATCGAGCGGCGGAAACCAAGACGCGCCGCCTCTTTTATCCTCGCCTCCATCTGTGAAACAGCCCTCACCTCGCCGGTAAGCCCTACCTCACCGAAAATAACCGTCAAATGATCGACCTTCCTGTCCAGAAAACTGGACGCCATGGCCGAAACGATGCCCAGATCCACAGCCGGCTCTTCGACTTTCACTCCGCCGGCCACATTAAGGAAAATGTCCGAGCCGCCCAGATGAAGACCGCAGATCTTGTCAAGCACCGCCACCAGAAGCGACACCCGGTTGTGATCCACACCTATGGCCGTGCGCCTGGGCGTGCCCAGATTCGAAGGGCTCGCCAGCGCCTGAATTTCGACCAGAATGGGCCTTGTGCCCTCCAGGCTGGCCACAACTACCGAGCCGGGCGCATCTTGGGGCCGCTCGCTGAGAAAAAAAGCGGACGGATTGACCACTTCTTTGAGCCCCTTGTCCCGCATTTCAAAAACGCCTATCTCATTTGTCGGACCAAATCTGTTTTTAATACCACGGATAATCCGGTAGGCATGGCCGGAATCGCCTTCAAAGTAAAGGACCGTGTCCACCATGTGCTCGAGCACTTTCGGCCCGGCAATCGAGCCGTCTTTGGTTACATGACCGATGAGAAACAGAGGGATGCCGTTTTTCTTGGCATGATGAATGAGACGCGACGACGATTCCCTCACCTGACCGACACTGCCCGGCGCGGACATCAGCTCTGCAGAATAAACGGTCTGAATCGAATCGATGACCACGACAGACGGATCGCAGGCTTTTATCTGCTCGATGATTTTTTCCAAAGACACCTCCACCAGCACGAGAAGGTCTTCGGCCTCGGCGCTGATACGGCGCGAACGCAGTCTGATCTGATGTGCGGATTCCTCACCTGAAACGTAGAGCACCTTCGCACCGCTGTCCGCCAGATTTTTCATCACCTGGAGCATCAGCGTCGATTTGCCGATACCCGGCTCGCCTCCTACCAAAATGGCGGATCCTGCCACAATGCCGCCTCCCAGCACCCGGTCAACTTCCACGATACCGGTCCCGATCCGTCTGCCCTCTTCAGCCGGTATTTCAGAAATGGGCATGGGCTTACCGTCAAATCTCAACTCGTCGCGGCCGCCCGGTTGCGCGGATGGGGCAAATTCTTCGACAAAGCAGTTCCAGCAGTTGCAGGAGGGACACTTGCCCAGCCACTTGGGCGACATATACCCGCACTGCTGACAGACAAAACTGGATTTGTCCTTTTTCAAACCAGCCCCCACTCTTATCCTTTATCCTTTGCCTTTATCCTTTAGCCTTCAGCCTTTAACCTTCTTTCAACGCCTGCCTGATTCTTTTTATTGCCTCGTCCACCCCCAGAATTGCAAAGATCTGGCCCAGCTGCGGACCTGCGAGCCTGCCGGTCAGGGCGGCGCGCACCGGCATGAAAACATCTTTGCCTTTCAGGCCGGTTTTTTGTCCGGCATGTTTCATCGCTTGTGTGTAGATCTCAGCCGGCTCGCCGCGGGCCCCATCGAGGTATTCTCCAAAAGCAGTGATCACCATGCGTGCTGCCGGCATGGCCAAAAACTGTCGTGCCTCCGGTGTGATCTCATAGTGACCGGCAAAAAACACATCAATGTGCGCGCCGATATCCGTTAGAACGACAAGCTCGTCACGCACACATTCAATGACTGTCCCAAGCCACTCCGGATCGAGTGATTGAGTTTCATATCCCGCCTGATTTAAAAACGGCTCCAGGCGGCGGACGAGCTCACCGGCGGGCATATTGCGGATGTAGCCGGCGTTCAGCCAGCGGAGCTTGTCCTCGTCAAAAACCGCCCCGCTTTTTGAGGCGCGCTCCAGTGAAAAAGCTTCAATCATCTGGTCGCGTGAGAGCACTTCCCGTCCGCCGGCAAACGAGCTGCCTAAAAGGCCCAGGTAATTGATGAGCGCTTGGGGCAGATAGCCGCGGCGGCGGAATTCATCCACGGAGACGGAACCGTGACGTTTGCTGAGTTTGGTATGATCGCGCCCCAGAATCAGGCAGTGATGCGCAAACAGCGGAGGCTCAAACCCGAACGCCCGGTAGAGCATGATCTGCGAGGCGGTATTGGACAGATGATCTTCACCACGTATGACATGAGTCATTCTCATCAGGTGGTCATCGATCACCACGGCGAAATTATAAGCCGGCATGCCGTTGGAGCGCACAATGATGAAATCGCCGATGGCCTCGCCTTCAAAGCGCACGGGACCGCGAATAAGATCGTCAAATTCAATTGTCGTCTGCGGTACCTTAAAGCGGTAGGCAGGTTTTCTTCCAGCCGCTTCCAGACCGGCACGCTCCTCGTGGGTGAGTGAGCGGCACTTCCCCATGTAACGCGGCATCCTCCTGCTCAGGATGAGCGATTGCCTTTCCTCTTCAAGTTCCTCCTCCGTGCAGTAGCAGGGATAGGCCATGTCAGTCGCCAGGAGCTTTTTTAAGTGTTCCTCATAGATGTGCAGTCGCTGGCTCTGCCTGTACGGGCCATACGCACCGCCCTGCTCCGGCCCCTCGTCCCAGTCAAGCCCCAGCCACTTTAGATCTTCAGCAAGACTCACCTGATAGGCGGTGTGACTGCGTGACTCGTCCGTGTCTTCAATGCGTAAAATAAAAGAGCCGCCGTTGTGGCGGGCAAACATCCAGTTAAACAGTGCGGTACGTGCATTGCCCACGTGCAGCCATCCGGTGGGGGATGGCGCAAAACGAACTCTTGGTTTGTCACTCATCTGCAATTATCTCCATACCGCCGGCCACTGCTAAAACGGCCAGCCCCTCCCCGCGTCCTACAAATCCCATGCCCTCGTTGGTCTTGGCTTTGATACTGACCGATGAAGCCGGGATTTTCAAAACACGGGCGATATTTGCTTTCATTTCTTCGGCGTAAGGGGCAAGTTTGGGCAACTGAGTTATCACCGTGACATCGATGTTGCCGACAGTCAGGCCATCGCGGGCAATAATTTCTCCGACACGCTCCAGCAGAAGCAGGCTCGAGACCCCCCGGTAGGCCTCATCGTCGTCGGGAAAATGCCGACCGATATCGCCGGCACCGGCCATCCCCAAAAGCGCGTCGCAAACCGCATGCAAAAGAGCATCCGCGTCCGAGTGTCCGGCCAGTCCTTTCGCGGAAGGAATTTCAACACCGCCCAGAATCAGTTTTCTGTCCGGCACGAAGCGATGGCTGTCGTAGCCGATACCCGAACGAAAAATCGTCTTTGCCGTCACAGTTTCACCAATCAGCGCCTCTGCAATCTTCAGATCTTCCGGCGTGGTTATTTTTATGTTTTCATATGAACCGGCAACCATCCGTACCGGCAAGCCGAGACGCTCCACCAGCGAAGCGTCGTCCGTCCCATAAAAACCTTCTTCCTTTGCCCTGGCATGCGCACTGACGAGCAGATCATAGCGGAAAGCCTGCGGGGTCTGTGTAATCCACAGATTACTGCGCGGCACGGTGGTCTTCACCAGAAGCTCATCGTCCGTTTTCTTTATCGTGTCTTTGGCCGCGACGCCGATGGAAGCAGCTCCCGTGATCAGCGCCTCTTCAATGACCTTATCAATCATCCTGACGCTGACAAATGGACGCACCGCATCATGCACCACCACCACATCACATGGGCCGTCCAGCGCCGCCAGCGCGTTGCCAACGGAGTCCTGACGCTCGGCGCCTCCGGCGACGACCGCACGCACTTTCCTGATCCCGTACTTATCCACGATCTTTTCACGGACAAATTCCATATCGCTTTGCGGGACGACCAGCATAATTTCGGAAACCGCCGCAGCATTTTCAAACACCCTGAGCGTGCGGACGACAACCGGCAGCCCGCTCAGTGACAGATACTGTTTGGAAATATCCGTGCCCAGTCTTTTGCCAAAACCACCAGCTGCGATAACAGCTATTGTTTTCATAAATAATGTCCGTGCCCTGGTTTAAGTCGCCGCCACCTTCATGCACGGCAGCTCAGCCTGTATCAAACCGGCCGGAACATGCCGGCAAAACACATGTAAAAAGGCCCGGAAAAAATATTTTTTCCGGGCCTTTGGAAGTGTCAACATCTTTTCCCGGCCAAAACCAGCTAACATCTTTTACGAGTTGCCGGCTCTTTTTTCAGCCGCTTCCTTGAGCTCGGTAAAGATCATCCTGCCGGCTGTTGTCTGCAACACACTGGTGACGACCACTTCGATGGTCATGTTGATCATTTTCTGCGCTCCGTCTACAATGATCATCGTTCCATCATCCAGATAACCGACTCCCTGGCCCGGCTCCTTACCCTCACGGATAATTTTAACCAGCATTTGCTCGCCCGGCAGAACAACCGGCTTCATCGCGTTGGCCAGTTCGTTCAGGTTGAGTACTTTGACACCCTGGAGTTCCGCCACCTTGTTCAAGTTATAATCGTTGGTCATCAGCTTGGCGTTTAATTTCTGCGCCAAGGCGACGAGCTTGCCGTCCACACCTTTAATCTTCGGGAAATCCTGCTCGACAATTTCGATATTGATTGTGGTGCTTTTTTGCATCCGGTTAAGAACGTCGAGCCCCCGCCTTCCTCTGGAGCGCTTCATGGAGTCGGACGAATCCGCGATGAATTGCAGCTCGTTGAGGACGAAACGCGGTACGATAAGGCTTCCGTCGATAAAACCGGTGTCGCAGATATCCGCGATTCTGCCGTCAATGATGACACTTGTGTCCAGCAAACGACGTTCGACGTTTTCCTTGCCCTCGGCGGCACGTAAACTGAACTCGTCAGCTTTTTTCGAGCCGAGCACCAGGCCCAGATAACCTAAAATACCGGTCAGGAGCAGATAAATCCAGGGAACGAACTGCTGATTCTCCTGAATCCTGACGACCAAATTCAGGCCGAAACCAAGCAGCAGTGCAATGACCAGCCCGATGACAATGCCGACGACACCTCCTGCGATGACCCTCAGAGAGAGCTTGCGGATATCTTTCTCCACCATGATCACCAGCAGCGCGACGACGAGGCCTATAATGAAGCCGACAGAAGCTTTCAAAAAATCGTATGAGCTGGGCGCCGCCAGGTAAAAGGCAATGAAGTAACCGCTGATACAGCAGGCTAATACCAATAATGTTCTAACAATCAAAGAATTCACCTCCTTAAATTATATACGATCGGGAATACCGTCCGTTGAATATGAATAAATAAGATAATAAACGACCGGGAACATGGAGGCCTGTTTTCCCGGCACTAAAAACCTGACTTTCTTTTGTTTTCAAAGAACAGCGGCGCCTCCCCCGGAAGCGCCGCATTACCGTTTATTGAACCGTAAAAATCATCTGCAGGTCGCGTTCAACCTTTGATTCCTGCGCATTGGAGGCCACGGAGATTTCTTTGACCAGCAGGTTTTTTGCCGTGTCCATCATCTTCCGTTCGCCGAAGGATAGATTTTTGTCGCTTTTGAGGATGAATAAATCTCTCAAAACGCTGGCAATTTCGAAAACAGAACCGGTTTTGATCTTTTCCAGATACTCTCGATAGCGTTTATTCCAGGTCTGCTTGTCAATGGTCACGTCTTTGTTGCGGAGGATCTCGTAAACCCTGGGTATCTCTTTTTCCATGATCACCTCACGCAGCCCCACCGCCTTGGCAGAATTTGTCGGGATCATGATTTTCATGCCGTTACCCATAATTTTCATCACGTAAAAAGGTTGCTTTTTACCCATAACTTCTTTATTTTCAATAGCTTCAATAACACCGACACCTTGGGCCGGATATACCGCCAAATCGCCTACTTTAAACATTTTTTCAACACCTGCCTTTCTTTAAGAACAAACGATACTACCATCATCCGGTAAAAAAGTCAATAACTAATGTAAGATATAGATATACTTGAGGATTGTCTGAAAATGCCGTCTACGGCAGATAGATGAGCGGATCTTTTGGTTTGCTTTGGTGACGGATTTCAAAATGGATAAAACAGGCTCCTTTTTCATCCTTTTCCCCGGCCCGTGCAATGACCTGGCCTTTTCGAACGGCCACATCACATTCGACTTCCCTTTTATTAAGGTGGGTGTACACCGTGGCAAAACCGTTGGAATGACGGATAATGATCGTCTCGCCATATGCGGCCAGAGTTGAAGAATAAATGACCGTTCCCGCCGCCGCCGACCTCACCGGCTCACCATCGGTACATGAAATCCTGATCCAGTTGTGAAAGGTCTTATTGGGCTGGATGCCGAAAGAGGTCTTCACTTTTCCCTGCACAGGCCAAACCAGCTTTCCTTTTTCGGTTACAACCACATCGTCATTTGTCACGGGAGGCTCCCTGGCCGCTTCGGCTTTCTTTACGGGCGGTTCTTTAGGGACGGCAATCGGCGTGGAGGGCTGTTTCGGGGAGGTAACTGGCCCGGGGGTGACAGACGGTTTTTTTTGTGGCGGTGTTGCAGGAGGCGCACTCGCTTTCGGCGCCGGTTTCTCGTTCAGAGCACCCGTTTTACGCGCCTCGGCCATTACATCATCAATAACCTCCACGGCATCCGGAATAAAAATCACCTGTCCTTCCTTAATTTGTGCAACATCAGAAAGGCCATTAACCTGCGCCAGTGCCTCGAGGCTGATGGAATAGGCACGCGCGATACTGTAGGCTGTTTCTCCTTTTTTTACAATGTGATAGACACCTGTTGAGGTACTCTGAGGAGACTGTGGTCCGGCACAGGACATCAGCATCAGGACAAGTCCGACCACCAACATCGCCATCTGGCGATGCCGGCCGGCAATCTTCTCGCACACGGTCATTCTTTCCATCCGCTTTCTCCAATGAGGCTGACAAAACGGCAGCCGCCGAGATCTTCTTTGTCTATACGGGCAGGCTCGTCAGCCGAACGCGTCAATTTGTAGAGTGTCTGGACCTCCCGGCTGCCGACCGGCACAACCATCCTGCCGCCGGGAGCAAGCTGCTCAAGCAGGTATGAAGGAACGTCCGGAGCCGCAGCCGTGGTGATAATTGCATCAAACGGAGCTTCCTCCCGCCAGCCATAGGAGCCGTCTCCGACCCGGATAGCAACATTGTAACAATTTAACTTGTCCAGCACTTTACGTGCACGCGACGCCAGTGAAGCGACTCGTTCCACGGAAAAAACCCTGTCCGCCAGCTTTGCCAGAATCGCCGTCTGATAGCCGGAGCCGGTGCCGATCTCCAGAACTCTTTCTTTACCGGTGAGTGCCAGAGCCTCCGTCATCAGCGCCACAATATAGGGCTGGGAGATGGTCTGTTTCTCGCCGATAGGCAAAGGATTATCATTGTAGGCCTGATCGATCAGCCCCTCATCCACAAAAAGGTGGCGCGGCATGGTTTCCATAACTTTCAGCACGCGCGGGTCTTTAACGGAGCGCGCCCGGATTTGTGTCTCCACCATGCGCACGCGCTGTTTTTTGTATCTGTCCATCAGGATGTCTGCATCTTTTTCTTTTTCGGCGGAATCGCGTAGAGTTTCTGCACAGTTTCATGCCGCCTGAGGCCCAGGGCCTCGCGGGTAACTATGAGATAGTAGTATTTAACTTCCGCGTTTTGTCGTTCGGCGTTGAACTTGTCGATAATGGCGTTGATTTCTTCAAATATCAGGCCATTGCCGGGCGGGGTCTGCTCTGTACTACCCAAAAGTGTAATCTTTTTATGGATTTCACGATCGATGGCCTGCAGTTTTGCCAGCGCATCCTCCACGGCAAAGCCGGCGCGCGCCAAAACAGCCGCCCGCTCGCGCAACATCTCGTCAATGAGCGTTTCGTGTTGGTTTGCTCTTGCCGAAGATAAAGATCTTTTTCTCCAGTCACTCACGATCATGACTATGTTCTGTATCATTTAAGTTTTCAATTTTCAACAGCGAAAGGGTATTGTCGCGGACAGGGGATCTTTTTTCCCTTTACAGACCTTGATTATTTAGCTAGCGTAGCTGATAAAAAAGGACAGGTTCCCTTCTGGCGAAACAGATTAATGACTTCCGACGTTAAATTCCCCATGTCACAGGCTGTGCGCGCAGCCTATGTCCGGGGCGAAGAGGATGAAACTCTGCTGCCCCTGGTTCTGGCCGACGAATGGCAAAACCCGGTCGGCAGAATCTCTCCGGGTGATTGTGTCATTTTCTATAATATCCGTGGCGAGCGCGAAATCGAACTGACCCGCAGCCTCACGGAAAAAGACTTCGATGAATTTACGGTTGCCCGCGGCCTTGATTTGCACTTCGCCACGATGATCGAGTACCACAAAGGGCTTGCCTGTGAAGTCGCCTTCCCTCCTGCCGGTGTTCTGGAAGATACGTTGAGCGATATAATCGCCGCCAATGGCCTGAGACAGGCCAAAATCACGGAGGCGGAAAAAGCCGTTCATGTAGGCTATTTCTTCAACGGTAAAAAAGAAACGCTGCTTACGGGAGAAGAAAGGATTGTCGTTCCGACACGCAAGGATGTGCGGCTTTTCGACGAGGCACCCGAAATGTCCATCGACAAAATAACCGCCGCGGCACTGGACAAAATAAACAATGACTCCTGTAACTTCATCGTCGTCAATTTTCCCAATGTCGATGTCCTTGGTCATATCGAAAATCGCCGGGCGATCATCGAGGCAGTAGAAGCGGTTGACCGGCACGCGGGGACTCTGATTGACGCGGCACGCCGGCAAAATATAACCGTCATCGTCACCGCGGATCATGGCACGGTGGAAAAATGGCTCTACCCCGACGGAGGCGTGGACACGGGCCATACCAACAGCCCTGTTCCGTTTATTTTACTGCACCCGGATAAGACTCTGGCTCTGCGTCCCGAAGGAGAACTTACCGACGTTGCTCCCACCATCCTTCACCTTCTGGGACTTGCCGCCCCCGCGTCGATGACCGGTCGCTCTCTTGTCGCGCAACATGGCGGGGCAATTCCTCCCGTAAACCGCTTACTTTTGCTCATTCTCGACGGCTGGGGACTAAACGAAAACAAGCACGGAAATCTGATTGCCGACTCCGCCACACCCGTCATGGACAGCCTCGCTTGTACATATCCCTCGGCTCGTCTGGCCGCCTCCGGCCTTGCCGTTGGTCTGCCGGACGCTACCGTGGGCAATTCCGAGGCCGGCCATCTCCACATGGGAGCGGGCCGCCGTATCTATTCGGACCGCGTGAACATCGACCAGGCCATCACCCGGGGAACTTTTTATAAAAACGAAGCATTTCTCCGGGCTATGAAGCAGGCCAAAGAAAACAAAACCGCCCTGCATCTGATGGGCATTATTTCTTTTTTCAGCTCGCACGGCTCCATCGCGCATCTTTTCGCCCTGATGGAAATGGCAAAAAGACAAGGGGTCAAACAACTCTTTATCCACGCCATGCTGGGGAGGCGGGGCGAGCAGGCCAAAAGCGGCGTGAATTATATTCGTCAGGTCGAGGAAAAATGCCGGGACATCGGACTGGGACAGGTGGTCTCCGTGATCGGCCGCTACTGGTCCATGGACCGCGAAGAGAACTGGGACCGGATTGAAAAAACCTATCGTATGCTTGTTTACGGGGAAGGAAGGAAAATTTCAGCATAGCACAAACAATGAAGGCCAAATTCAACGAGACAATTATCGAGCTTGCCACAGGCGACATCACGCTGGAGACGACCGACGCCATTGTGAATGCCGCAAATGAACGTCTGGCCGGCGGCGCCGGCGTGGACGGAGCAATTCACCGCGCAGGAGGCCCGGACATCATGGCCGAGTGCCGCCGGATCGGCGGATGTCCGACCGGACAGGCCGTCATCACTACCGGCGGCCGTCTGGCTGCCCGTTTCGTCATCCACACCGTCGGCCCGATCTATCGGGGAGGAACAAAAAATGAGGCGAGGCTGCTTTCTTTGGCCTACCAAAACAGTCTCACACTTGCGGCAACGAAGGGATTGCAAAGTATTTCTTTTCCGGCTATAAGTTGTGGTATTTACGGCTACCCGATCCATGAGGCCGCCTCTGTGGCGCTTTCCACATGTATTGAATATGCCCGTAAAAACAGCAACATCAAACTCATTCGCCATATCTTGTTTGATCGGGGAATATTTGAAGTTTTTGACGAGGAATTTAAAAAGCTGATCTGACCGAAGTTGAGGACACAATGGAAACAAAGCCGACTTATGCCGAGCTTGAAGATAAATTTTCCGCTCTGTCCAAAAAAATCCGCGAACAACTGTCGCTGGGAAACCAGTACCGCGACCTGGTGAATTCCACCAATGATTCACTTTATCTGGTGGACGCAAACGGCCGCTATCTTTTTATGAATCCCGATCATGCCTCGCGCATGAAAATACCGCAGGCGAAATCAAGCGCCTATTCATACAAGGATTTTCACACTCCGGAAGAGACGACCGATTTCACAGCCAAAATAAGAACCGTATTTGAAACAGGTAATTCCCTCCACGACGAACATGAAAGTTCGCTGGGCGGGGGATATTTTCTGCGCACCTTCAGCCCGGTGAGAGATCAGGACAATAGCGGCAGCATCATCGCGGTTGCGGTCGTCTCCAAGGATATCTCCAAAAGAAGAAAGATCGAAAAGGACCTGCTCAAGTCGGAGGAAAAATACAGACAACTGATCGAATATTCCACCGATGCGATTTTCATTATCAAAGAAGGAAAAATCACCTTTGCCAACAGCCGTACGGAAACAATGCTGGGACACACGATGGATGATCTGGAGCTCATCTCCTTCATCAACTTCGTGCTCAGTGAAGACCGCGAGATGGTCTTCGAAAGGCAAAAGGCTATTTTGTACGGAGATACATCAGCCGGCAATTACAGCTTCCGGATAACAAATAAAAACGGCGGCACCATTTGGGTATCGCTAAACAGCGCGGCCATCCTCTGGGACGATGAACCGGCCACTTTAAACTTCATGCGGGATATTACCAGCCAGAAAAAGAACGAGGCCCGCCTCCTGCAAGCGCAAAAACTCGAATCACTCGGCACGCTGGCCGGCGGCATCGCCCACGATTTCAACAATCTGCTGATGGGCATTCAGGGGCATACCTCCCTGGCGCTTTTAAAACTAAGTAAAGATGATCCTAATTACGATCATATCAAAACCATCGAATCGCTTGTCGCCAGCGGTGCGAATTTAACCAAACAACTGCTGGGCTTCGCGCGGGGCGGTAAGTATGTAGTCAAAAAAGCCGACTTAAACGAACTCATCGATAAAACCTCACGCACACTGGAGCGCACAAAAAAAGAGATCCGCATCCAACGCAACTTGGAACGCAATCTCTGGCCGGCCGACATCGATCAAGGACAGATCGAGCAGGTGCTGATGAATCTTTTCATCAACGCGACGCAGTCAATGCCCGGCGGCGGAGAGCTGTTTCTGGAAACGAAAAATACATATCTCAACGAGAGCTATTTCAAAACTTTCGCAGGCAAAAGCGGTCATTACGTCAAAATTTCCGTCACCGACACCGGCATCGGCATGGACGAAAAAACAAAAGAAAGGATTTTCGAGCCGTTTTTCACGACCAAAGAAATGGGACGGGGCACAGGCCTGGGGCTGGCCTCGGCCTACGGCATTATCAAAAATCACCACGGTTTTATAAATGTCTATTCAGAGAAAGGCCAAGGCTCCACCTTTAATATTTACCTGCCTGCCGCCATCAATGAAGATGACACCAGCATTGAAGAAACGCCCGGCGGATTTAATAAATGCAAGGAAACGATCCTTCTGGTCGATGATGAAGAAGTCGTTCAGGAAGTGGCAGGCGCCATGCTCAAAGCGCTGGGTTGCACCGTCATCGCCGCTTCCGACGGACCGGCCGCTTTGGATATCTACACAGAACGTCACGGCCGCATCGATCTTATCATCCTCGATATGGTCATGCCGGGTATGAGCGGCGGAGAGGTTTTTGACGAAATCAGAAAAATCAGCCCACAGGCGAAAGTCCTCCTCTCCAGCGGTTACAGCTTAAACGGAGAGGCCAGCCGCATCATCGCCCGCGGCTGCAACGGCTTTATCCAGAAGCCCTTTACTCTTGACGACCTCTACAAACATATCCGCAGAATTATGGGCGACACGCCCGCACCGCCCGGCCTGACACAATCCACCCTTCCCTTTTAAAGGCTCCGACAGATATGCGCAGAAAATTCCGTCAAAGACAACTCCAGCCCATCGGCGAGATACTTTCGCGTTCACTCAAGAGGAGAGGCTTTGCCCCCAAGCTTGAGGAAAGCAGACTCCTTGGGCTGTGGCCCGAAGCGGTCGGACCGGCCATTGCCGCCCAGTCAAGGCCCGACACGATGCGCGGCGGCATCATGTTCGTCCGGACAACTTCTTCCGTCTGGGTACAGCAGCTCCACTTCATGAAAGACGAGATAAGAAATAAAATAAATGAACTGAGCGGAAAGACATGGGTCCGGGATATCCATTTCAGCGTGGGTTATGTGCCGGACCATCACCCAATAAAAAACTCACCGGGCGGGGCGGCAGGAAAATATTTGCTCACGCAAAGAGACAAAAAAATGATTACCCGATGCACAACATCTCTGGCCGATCCCGAACTGGCGGAGATATTGAAAAGAGTGATGGAAAAAGAAATTACCCGCCGGAGAATCCTGGAGGCAAAGCCAGGCCGGTGAGCAAGTCCCGCATCGCAGGTGTATATTTTTTCGGCCCTTCATAAATATACAAAGGAGGCTCCACTTTCAGCTCTTCGCGCCCCGAACCGCGCCCCTCCAGAAGCACAAACTCCGCAGCCGATACCGCATCTGAAAAAACCAGTTTCATCCTTTTGGGCTCGATGGCATTTTTACGAAACAGGCTCACCATCTCCACAAGTCTTGACGCCGGATAAATCGCAAATACACGTCCGGCCGGTTTTAGCGCATATCTGGCGGCGGCCAGAAACCCGGCCAGTGAACCGGCCACCTCGTGACGGGCAATGGCCTTTTCCCCAGACGGATTTATGCGGCCCGATAAAAGCCTGCGATAAGGAGGGTTAAAAACGATATTGTCGAAGAAGTGCGGCTGATAAATGTTTTTTATGTTGCGTGCGTCTCCCTCTTCAATCTGCACTCGCCCGTCCAGTCCGTTGGCCCCGGCGTTTTTTCGCGCCAGCTCCGCCAGACCGGTCTGCAGCTCAAGACCGTGCCAGCGCGTCCGACCGAAGCGGTTAGCCAGCACCAGTGCGATGATGCCATTTCCACAGCCCAGATCCAGATTGACACTGCGCGGGCGGACACAAACAAAGTGGGCCAAAATGAGCGAATCCAGATTGAAGCGATAGCCGCGCCTCGTCTGCCGCAATGTCAAAGCGCCGCCGAGAATCTCATCTATGGTTTCTTCACCGCTCATTTCATCACGCTTTCCATAGCCGTTATCTGGCGTTTACAGGCGCTTGCTCGTGATACACGCTCCCCGGGCTGAAAAGAAAAGCTGAGGTTTAACATGACGAGGCAGGTCTTTGTCTGTACCGGTTTAAAAGTCCCTGGGGAGTTCTTCTAGTTCGGCCAGCGAGAAGACAGGCCCGTCGGAGCAGACATATTTGTAGCCGACGTTGCAGCGGCCGCATTTGCCGATGCCGCACTTCATGCGCATCTCCAGCGAGGTGAGGATGTTTTCCTTGGAAAATCCCAGGTCGAAAAATACCGGTAAGGTGAATTTGATCATGATCGGGGGGCCGCAAATCACGGCCACCGTGTTGTCCGGCGACGGCGCGACTTCTTTACAGATGGCGGGGACGAAACCTTCACGTCCTTTCCAGCCGGCGTCCCCCTGGTCCACGGTAATGACGGTTTTTATATCGCCCAGCTTTCCCCATTGGGCAAGTTCTTCTTTATACAAAAGCAGCCCGGGCGTGCGCGCGCCATAGATCACGGTGATATCACCGAAGCGTTTGCGGTTATCTCCATAGAGGATGTAGCGGATAAGCGATCGCAGGGTGGTAAAGGCAAAGCCACCGCCCACGACAACAATATTTTTCCCTTCCAGAAACTGAATCGGCCAGGAATTCCCCAAAGGGCCGCGAATACCTATTTTCGCCCCTTCTTCCATGTCGTGGAGCGCCGCCGTCACCAGGCCGGGCACGACCGCCCCCGCCCTTTGCACGGTAAATTCCACATATCCTTCGTCGGTAGGTGAGGAGGCGATACCGATGGGGGATTCGCCTCTGCCGTAAACGGATAGTTCGGCGAACTGTCCCGGCAGGTAGTTGAAGTTTTTGGCATCCTCGGGGTTGAGAAATCTCAGTCGAAATGTTTTCTGGTCGTGCGTGTCAACTTCGTCGATAATTTTTATAATCTCAACCGGCATGGGAATGTAGGGATTATTTGAACACATATTGATCCTCGAAAAGATTTATTTCCTTTTTGGTCTTTGCCGCAATCAGGCCCTCAGTGCCTCGTCCACAATGGAGAAGATGTCTATGTTCACCGGGCAGGACCTTGTGCAGCGTCCGCAGCCCACACAGGAGATCGGACCGTATTTACGGATATGGTACGAATACTTGTGGCATATTTTCTGGCGCAGCCGCTGATAGACTTTCGTGCGCGGATTGTGGCCACTGGCCTCCAGCGTAAAATCGGTGAACATGCAGGCATCCCAGACACGACGACGCGTGCCGCCGCCGAAAAGATTCTCGTCGCAGATGTCAAAACAGTAACATGTGGGACAGACGAAGGTGCATACGCCGCAGCTCAAGCATCCGTCGGACACCTTCTCCCAGAACTGGGCGTTGTGAAAAAGCTCTTCGAATTTTTTCGCAACAGCCTGGGCATCGATATTGATGAAACGGGTTTTAAACGAACGACCGTCCGCGACGGTTTGATCAAAATAGCTCGCGTCATCCGCCCCTGATTCGGAAAGAATATCCATCTGGGATAATATTTTTTCCCCTTTGGCGGTGAAGGCCTTTAAAAGGAGTTCGTCGCCTTTCAGGATCATGAAAACATCGCTGCCTTCGGGGTCTGCCGCACCGATACCCAATGCCGTATAAAAGTCCGTGGGCTCGGCGGGCCGGTTCAAGTCGAAGGCGTATCCGAAAATCGTGGTGGCTTCCCTTCTACGGCTCCAGTAGGGATCCACCGCACCTGTGCCGATAAAATGGATGTCCATGATTTCAAAACTCCGGACATCGCAGGGCCTCACGCCGAACAGGAATGTCGGCTCCGGGTTGAGCTCAATACATTTGGCCTCTTCAAGCGGCCGGCCGGCTATGTAGGTGACAAAGTCTTCCTTCTGCGGCAGGAAAACCGACTTGGGGCTCATCAGTGTATTGTAGTAGCCTAAATCCACCTGGCCGGCGTCGGTTATCTTACGGAAGTTATGTCCCGCGTCCTCCCGTACGGGGGCGACGAGCGTGCCCTTGTCCATCAATCGGGCGGCCAGATCGGATATTTTATCAACGGATATTTTCTTCAGCACAACATTGCTCCTTGCTTATGAGACTTGCTTCATTTTTTAAATCAGCCCTCTCAGGTTTGCAGTCCGTCATTCCAGAATCGCATCGGAATCATCCATCCGGAAATCGACCAGCGCCGGCTTTTCATCGATGCTCATACCCGCAGCTAAACCGAACATTTCCTCACACTCTTTGGCCACTTTCTTGTGGAACAAATGCAGAGGAATGTCCACCGGACAGGCGCGGTAGCATTCACCGCAATCGATGCAGCGACCGGCCAGGTGATGGAAACGTGTCAGATGATACATCAGGTTTCCGCCGGGGCCGGGCGCCTTCTCACCCCAGCGGGGCTTGTCCAGATCGATGAAGCACGGGTCGCAGTAGCACATCGGGCAGGCCTTGCGGCAGGCGTAACAGCGGATGCAGCGCTCCAGTTCTTTTTTCCAGAAAGCCCAGCGCTCTTCCTTATCCATAGCCTCGTACGGCGCCAGCACGTCGTAGGGAGACACGATCGGCTCGCCGGTTATTTCCTCGCCCAGCAGGATATCGCACAGAACCGGATTATACAGGCCGCCGGTGGTCCTGCTGTCGATAATTTCGTCCGTTTTGTGGTTTTTCATCCCGAGCACCGGAATCCCCAGGATAATCAGATCGTCGCGATGCACTTTCTCTTCCTGAATGAGGACGACCACGGCACGGCTGTCCGCCGGTTTGACGGCTATGGCTATTTTGGTGCCACGTGGATGGCGCACCAGATAACGAGCCAGGTTGGCGTTGCAATACTCATTAAAAATGATATTGTCCGCATCAGAGGCGCATTTGGCCGTGTAGGGCAGAGGGTGCCGGTCATCATAGCCTCTGGTATAGGCCAAAACCAGTGCGACCCTTCCGGACTCCAGAAGTGCTCTGGCTTCGTTTTTCAGGTTTTGCTCGATTTGCTTGAAACTCGTTGCCATATCTTCTCCCGACTCTAGTTAGTAATCTTGAACTTGGTCTGGGGCCCGAGTTCGCGGATCTGTTGGGTAAACTCCCGGACAACTTCGGCAAATTTATTGCCTTCGGAGGCGGATATCCATTCCACACGGAAACGCCCCGGCTCCATCCCCGAAAATTCCAGAATTTTTTTGACGACGGCCAGCCTGCGGCGCGCATAAAGATTGCCTGTGTTGTAATGGCAATCCCCCGGGTGGCAACCTCCGACCAGCACTCCGTCCGCCCCGAGCTGAAAAGCGCGGAAGATGAACGACGGGTTGATCCGGCTGGAGCACATCACCCGCACTACCCTGGTATTTTGCGGATACTGAAGTCTTGTCGTTCCCGCCAGGTCCGCGCCCGTATAGGTGCACCAGTTGCAGGCTATGCCCAGGATTTTAGGTTCAAACGACATGAATATTTCCTTTCTTTCACGGCTAAAATTCCATTAACCCTTCCACTTCCGCCAGCACCTGCTCGTTGGTAAAATGCCTGGCGACAATCGCCGATGGCGGACAGACGGAAGCGCAAAGGCCGCAGCCCTTGCACAGAGCTTCGTTGATTTCTGAGACGCCCTTATCCTCCTTGAAAAAAGGTGCGCCGTAAGGGCATACTCGTACGCAGTTCTGGCAGCCGCAGCACAGGGCCGGGTTGACCATTACCGTGGTGGCCTCAAGCTCCATCTTGTCTTTTTCCACAATGGTCAGTGCCTCGGCAGCCGCGCCGGTAGCTTGAGCGACGGTGTCAGGGATGTCTTTGGGGCTTTGGCAAACACCCGCGATGAAAACGCCTTCCGACATGGTGGACAAGGGCGCGAGCTTCGGGTGGCGCTCCATGAAGAAGCCGTATTTGTCGGTGCTCAGGTTGAAGAGCCTGGCGATTTCTTTGGCATCTTCACGTGGCTTCATCGCCGGCGACAGCACAACCATGTCCACAGGCAGCCTGATGAATTTTCCGGTGATTGTATCTTCCGCCTCGACGATCAGGCGTCCCGGCTCGTCGGCGCTTTCGGCCACGCGTGCCGCTTTGCCGCGGATAAACTTGACATCTTCTTCGATAATGCGGTTGTAAAATTCTTCATAGCCTTTGCCGGCCGCGCGTATATCGATATAGAACTGATATACGTCGGCGGAGGTTTTCTCTCTGAACAGGTGCGCGAATTTCAGCGAATACATGCAGCACACGCGGCTGCAATGCTCATAGTTGTTTTTATCGCGGCTGCCGATGCAATGCAAAATGGCGATGGCCTGCGGCTCGCTGCCGTCGCGCAGCGTCACCTTGCCGGCGGTCGGCCCGGCAGAATTGAAAAGCCGCTCCACCTCCAGCGCGTTATAAACGCCCGGATAACGGCCGTAACCGTACTGGACCAGCGGCTTTGTGTCCATCAGGTCATAGCCGGTGGCCACAACGACGGCACCAACTTTGACCGTAATGAAACTGTCCTGCTGCTCAAAGTCAATTGCCTTCTGCTCGCACACTTTCTCGCACAGGCGGCATTTGCCCTTCAGGAAATAGGTGCAGACTTCACGGTCGATGACCGGCTTTTGCGGAACGGCCTGAGGAAAGGGAATGTAGATCGCTTTTCGTTTGACAAGCCCTTCGTCCCATTCGGAAATCCCCTTCCCGGGACACTTTTCCATACACGCCATACAGGCGTTACACTTGTCGTGATCGACATAGCGTGCCCTCTGGCGAATTGTAATATCGAAGTTGCCGACAAAGCCCTTAACCTCGCTGACCTCACAGGAGGTCATAAGTTCAATGTTTTTATTTTGCAGCACGCTGTCCATTTTGGGCGTCAGGATGCACGCGGAACAGTCCAGCGTGGGGAAGGTCTTGTCGAACTGCGCCATATGGCCGCCGATGGTGGAATTTTTTTCCACCAGATAGACTTTCTTGCCCGTATTGGCCAGCTCCAGTGCGGCCTGAATGCCGGCGATACCGCCGCCGACAACCATTACATCGGGGTTTACGTCGATCTCACGCGAGGTGAGCGGCGCCAGAAGTCTCGCGCGGTTGATCGCCCCGTTTAACAACGCTTTGGCCTTGGCTGTGCCTTCGTCAATGTCATTTGTGACCCAGGAAACCTGCTCGCGGATATTCACAATGCTTAGCAGGTACTGATTCAGGCCGGACGATGCCAGCACCTTGCGGAAAGTCTGCTCGTGCATCAGCGGCGAGCAGGCGGTGACAATCACGCGGTCAAGGCGATGTTCTTTTATGTCATTGGCAATCATTTCCTGGCCGGGCGTGGAGCACATAAACTTGTAGTCTTTGGCAACCACAACATCCGGCAAGGTGGAGGCGAACTCGGCCAGCTCACTCACTTTTACTGTTTTGGCTATATTCAAACCGCAGTGGCAAACAAAAACACCAATTCTGCTCATAGTATCTCCTGGCTATATTTACTTCAACACTCCTGATTCCGCCCGCAAGAGTACAGCCCCCCCGGAGGGAACTTCATATTTGTCTATAAGGCGCACGTATCGATAACCGGTTCATCCACATTGATACCGAGGCTCTCTAAAAGAAGCTCTGTCACATCCCTGACTTTAATCTGCTCATCAGCGTTGAGCGTCCGGATACTATCTTCAAACATGGCGATGCAGTAAGGGCAGGCCGTCGCCAGAACCGCCGCGCCCGCATCTATCGCCTCTGTCAGGCGCTCATCGCTCAATCGCTCGCCCTTGGCCTTTTCCATCCACAAACCACCGCCGCCGCCGCCGCAACACATACTCTGCTCTCGGTTGCGCTCCATTTCGATGAAATCAAGCCCCGGAATCGCCTTCAGGATAGAGCGAGGCTCGTCGTAAACACCACTGTGGCGTCCCAGGTAGCACGGGTCGTGATAGGTAACTTTCAGTCCTCCGAAATCCTTTTCGGGTGTGATTTTGCCCTCACTGATCAGTTTCGCAACCAATTGGCTCAAATGCAGGACCTCACCTTCAACACCATAATCTTTTTTAAACGACACCAGGCAGTGCGGCGATACTGTGATGATTTTTGCGGCGGCGACTGATTTGAAATAATCGAGGTTTTTATCCCGGAGGCGGTCAAAAAGCTCCAGGTCGCCGACTTTACGCAGGCTTTCGCCACAGCAGTTGACCTCCACCGTGGGAATCCCCCAGCTGACACCGGCCAAGTTCAAAATCTCCGCCGTCGCTTTGGCCAGCCTTGTGTTGCGCGGGTCATAGCAGATTGTGCAGCAGGTCCAAAACAGATACTCCATACCCGACTCGTAGAGCGGGTACTTACCCTGCGCCCAGTCGTTTCGCTTATCCTGCTCACCGGACCAGGGGTTGCCGCGTGCGGAGAGGGAACCAACAAAAGCCCGCAGACTCAAGGGCAGCATGCCTCCGCTACTGTAAACGTTGCGGATAGCAGTGACGACATCGATAATCTCCACGCCCCGCGGACAGCGATCCACACAGAATTTACAGGTAGAACAGCCCCACATGAACTCCTCAATGCCGTCGAGGCCAAGCTGACCGAAACGGATCAGCTGCCGGATATTGAAATGCGTAATCGGCGTCCAGGGGCAAGTCCCCGAGCAGGTGCCGCACTGATAGCATTTTTTCAGCGCTTCACCGCCCGCCTCCATAATCGCCTGCGACATCTCCAGATATGGGGTAGCTATTTGTGACATTTAATCTCTCCCATGTTAAAAATCATTAGTGCCTCTGCTAGCACATTCATTTGCAATCGGCAAACGTAAATTTCCCCATGAATTACTATCACGATGTACCGGAGGCCTGTGTATCACAGGGAAATATACTCATCCAAACGAAAATATTTCTTGTAAAGTGAAAAAAGCATCTGAGTTTTCCTGGTTTACAGCCTTGAAAAAAAGGGAACCGTTGGTTCCCTTGTGTTTTTTTGTAGCTGGCAGGCGTTTTTCAGTATTCCGGCGTGAGCGCGTCGAGCTCGGCCAGGGAGAACACAGGCCCGTCCTTACAGACGTATTTGCTGCCCACATTGCAGCGCCCGCACTTGCCGATACCGCATTTCATGCGCATTTCCAGCGAGGTGATGATATTTTCCTTGGAAAAGCCCAGATCAAAGAAAACAGGCAGCGTGAAACGGATCATGATGGGCGGACCGCAGATCAGCGCCACGGAATTGTCTTTACTGGGAGCCACATCTTTGCACACAGCCGGCACAAATCCTTCGCGTCCTTTCCAGCTGGGATCCCCCTTGTCCACTGTGACGTTCATGTTGATGTCGGAGCGACTCGACCATGCTTCGAGTTCGTCCTTATAAAGAAGCAGGCCGGGGGTTCTCGCGCCGTAGATGACGGTGATGTCGCCAAAGCGCTTGCGGTTGTCTTCGTGGAGCGCGTAATTAATCATCGAGCGCAGTGTGGTGAAGGCAAAACCGCCGCCTACGATGACAATATTTTTCCCCTCCAAGTATTCCAGCGGCCAGGAATTTCCCAAAGGACCGCGCAGTCCCATCACTTCGCCTTCTTCCATTTCGTGGAGCGCCGAAGTGACCACACCGGCTTTCATCACGGTGAATTCCACATAGCCTTTCTGTGTCGGGGAAGAGGCGATGCCGATGGGCGATTCGCCTTTGCCGAAAATCGAAAGCTCACCGAACTGGCCGGGGATGTAGGCATATTTCTGTTCATCTTCCGGATTGATGAATTTGAATCGGAAGGTTTTGATGTCTTTGGTATCGACCTCGGTAGTGATTTTATCCACGACAACGGGATACGGAATATACGGGTTTTGCATTACGAACTCCCTGATTATAATTTTGAAATATCTTCAACCACTTTACGGATGTCAAGATTAACAGGACAGTACATCACACACCTGCCGCAACCCACACAGCCGATCGTATTGAACATGTCGATGTAATATTTAAATTTGTGCATCGTGCGCTGACGCCATCTCTCCTTTTGAGAGGGGCGCGGATTGTGCCCCGATGTTTCCTTCGTGAACAGTGGAAACATACACGAATCCCAGGAACGCAGACGGATGCCGTCGGAGCCGATGACTTCATCGCTGATATCGAAGCAATGGCAGGTGGGGCACAAATAGGTACAGGTTCCGCAGGCGAGGCACTTGGCATGAATCGTATCCCAGAAGGGATGGTCGAAATTCTTGTCCAGAATCGGCTTCACTTCATGGGCCGGAATTTTGGATTTGATCGCCTCTTTGGCCTTTGCAGCCAATTCGGCTTTTTTCGCCTCGGCCTGGGTATCTGCTTTCGTATCACCGAAATAGCCGGCCAGTTTCGCGCCTTTCTCGGTCACAATCTCCACCAGATACTCGTCGCCGATGTCCGTTAAAAGGATATCCGCCCCCTCTGAAGAAACCGGCTCTCCGTCCACCGAGGTGCAAAAACAGGTGACGTATGGCGGCTTGACGCAGGCAAGCGTTATCACGGTGGTGTTTTGCCTTTTGGCAATATAGTACTGGTCCCTATATTTTTCCTGATCAAAAAGCTTGTCCAGAACAACAAAACTGTGCGCATCGCAGGGACGCACGCCGAATAAAACCGACTGACCGGCCTCGTTGACCTCGGATGAAAACACCATGCCCTGGGGCGTGCGCGTGTATTTCATCATTGTTTCGGTGTGCGGGAAGAAAACATTCTTCGGCGCGTTTTTGGAATTCAGGTATGTGAAGAAAGGTTCGTCGCCGGGCCCCAGAGGCGCGAAAAGAACATTGTCCTCTTTTTTTACCGGCGCCCAAACAGCGAAATCCCCGGTCATTTTTCTGGCGATGCCCGCCAGCGCGTCTTTTTTGATCAAACGTTTTTCCATAATTATCCCTAATTTATTATTTTCTCCAACTTTTGTGGTTTATCTGCCTCCAGCTTCCCCGACCGTCTAGATCAGATGCAGCTGTTTTAAGAGCGGCTGCGGATCAATCAGGTGCGACTTGAATGTGTCTTTCGAGCCGGGCAGTCCCATGGCCAGCGAAATCAGCTCGGTAAAATAGAAAACCGGCATCTTCATGTTACGGCTGGGGCGCATCTCTAGATTGGCCATACACATCGGACAAGCCACCACCACGCAGTTGGCGCCGGCCTCACGCGCCGCACGCATCAGCTTGTCGCAAAGCTCGGTGACAATGGGAGTCTTGCTGACCGACAGGGATCCGCCGCAGCAGTCCGTCTTGTAGGACCAGTTTTTCACATCAGCGCCGAGCGCGCCCATAATCTTATCAAGCATGAAGGGGTTTTCGTAATTTTCAAACTGGCAGACCTCCGGCGGACGCAACAGCAGGCAACCGTAATAGGACACGGGCTTGAGACCAATCATCGGTCTGGTGACCTTCGCCGCCAGGGCGTCAATGCCTATTTCAGTGTAGATCACGTCGATCGGGTTGCGGATGGAAATGCCTCCCTGATATTTTGCGCCCAGCACCCCTTCAATGCGCGCCTTGAGGTCTTTGTTCGATTTCAGGTTATGCTCGGCCGTTTTGAAACGGTTAAAGCAGGCGGCACAGGGAACCATCACGTCCATCGCGTCTTTTTCTGCTGCGATCAGGTTCCGCGCCGGCAGAGCGACCGACAACTCGAAATTTGTGTTGTGCGCGGCGGACGCCCCGCAACAGGACCAGTCGTCAATTTCCTTGAGTTCGATGTTGAGGGCTCGACTGACGGCCTTCATGGACTCGTCATATTCTTTTCCCATACCATGCAGCGAGCAGCCCGGGTAGTATGAAACTTTCAAGAGAGTAGCCTCCTTCTATACTTGATGCCCCGCGTCAGGCCACAGGCCCGGCGCGTGACGCCTCATCTTCAGTTTTTAAGTTTTTTCAAAAATATTCTTCACCGACTTGAGGTCTTTGGTCCGCGGCGGCAGAAGCGAAAGCTTTCCTTTCAGGAACAAAGACGGCGCGATGTCCACATCTCCGAACAAATCCCCCGATTTGAGCTTGTAGTGCACGGTCATGAGCATTTCATGCACGCGGCCGCCGAATTTGATGCTGGAGAGAAACGCCTCGTGGAACTTCAAAACATTCGCTTCTTTTGCAGCCACGCCTTTTTCAATAGCCATCTGTCTTAGAACATCCATCATCCGCGCGATATCCACATTGTTGGGGCAACGTGTGATACATGTCTCACACGACATGCAAAGCCAGATGGTCGAGCTGGAAAGCACCTTGTCTTTCTCGCCGTTTTGAATCATCTTGATGACCCGGTTGGGGTTGTACTCCATATAGGGAGCGGCGGGGCAGCCTGCCGTGCACTTGCGGCAGTGGTAACATGCCTGCAGGGGCACTCCGTTTATTTTCCTGTTTACTTCTTCCAGAAAAGTTTCCATGTAAGCTCCATCGTCTTAGTCAATTACGGATTATAGACAAAGTCTCCCTTGTCGTGATGCTCATCGAATTTCCCCAGAGGCGGCAGATCCTCCATGCTCGAGCCGGCACGGTTGCCAAAAAAGTCCCAGCAGTCCTTGTCGAGTTTTTTGAGGAATTTGCGCAGGTCGACGCCCATCGGGCAGACGGCGACGCAGGAGCCGCAGTCCACACAGCGGCCGACCATGTGGTACAGGCGCATGAACTGAAACACCTGCGTGTCCGTTTCATCCTCGCCGATACCCACCCATTGCGGCATGCTCTGCTCGGCAAAGCAGGTGGGGCAATAGCAGGAAGGACAGGCCTGGCGGCAGGCGTTGCAGCGGATGCACTTTTCCATTTCTTTGGTGAAGTACTCCCAGCGCTCTTCAATCGTTTTGCCTTCAAACTCATTGACTTCATCGTATTCCGCGTCCGGGTTCATGGGCGGAGCCGGCGAGCCGACCATCACGTCGGAAATGACCGGGTTGTTGAAGCGGCAGGTCCGGCAGCAAGCCGCCAGCACGTCCTTAAGCGCGACGGTCTTTTCACCGGCGGACGTTTGCATCTTAATCTGTCCTGCCTCAAGTGACCCGTCAATAATGTCCGCACCGCCGATATTGATCTTCAGGGCCTTACCATCCACGTAACCGTCACAGGGAACGCCGATAATGTATATATCATCCCGACTGTACTGCCTTTCCTGGAGATGAATGACAATCGAGCGCGTGGTACAACCGCGGGCAACAACGCCGATGACTTTTTTCTTCCGGTCCTCCGGCTTGACACGCTTTTGAGAATTTTTATGAGCCGTGACCAGATCATGCACATATTTGGCAAGGTTTTGCGTGCACAGATTGTTCCAGACCAGCCGGTCGGCCTCCTCAGGCTTGGTGATAAAGCAAGGAGTGGCCGTCAGCGGAAGCGTGCCTTTCTCGTAGCCGACAATGACGTCGGCCTTTTTTTCCAAAAGCAGCCTTTGAGCTTCTTCCCTTAATTTTGTCTCGATGTTTTCCACAGTGATGATTTCCCCGTTTTTGTATTATTTTCTCGAATCAGATTAGCCAATCTTCTTGACCAGCTTTTTGGCCGGTCCCAGTGCGCGGATTTTTTCCGTGGCACCCTTGATGACCTGTGCCCATCTGTCACCTTCGGAGGCGGAAACCCAGGTGAAAATCGTCCGGTCGCCTTCCACTCCGATGTAGTTCAGGAAACTTTTTAACGTCGCAAACTTGCGCCGTGCCACCAGGTTTCCCGAGATATAGTGGCATTCCCCCGGGTGTCACCCCGAAACCACGACGCCGTCGGCGCCGGATTGCAGGGCTTTCACAATATAAAAGGGATTGATCCTGCCCGTACAGGGAACGCGGATAATGCGCACGTTGGTCGGGTACTGAATTCTGCTGATACCGGCCAGGTCCGCCCCCGCGTATGTACACCAGTTACAGACAAGGGCCACGAATTTCGGTTCCCATTCCTTGTTTTCAATGTTTTCGGCCATACATTACTCCTTCCACCGGCAATGCGCTCCTGCCGGATCGTTTACCCTAGTTTAGATTATAGATCTGCGCGAGAACCTCTTCGTTGTTGAAGCCGTTGAGATCCACCGCATTCATGCGGCACGATGCGGTGCAGACACCGCAGCCCTTGCACAAAACAGCATTCACCTCGGCATACCCTTGTTCGTTGACGCGAATCGCGCTGTAGGGGCAATTGATTTCGCAAAGTCCGCAGCCCGAGCAGCGTTCTATGTTGACATACGCAGTCTTGCCTTCCGCCTCAATGTAATTGAGGGTCAGGATCGTGGCGGCGCGCGAAACGGCCGCGTTGGCCTGGGTTACCGTCTCGTCGCTGAGCTTCGGCGAATGAGACATGCCGCACATGAACACACCGTCCGTGGCGAAATCGACCGGGCGCAGTTTGACGTGCGCCTCCATGAAGAATCCGTCCTGGTTGGTGGACACCTTGAGCATGTTGCCGATGACGGAGTTTTCCGGGTTGGGTACCACGCCCACACTGAGGACCAGTGCATCGGCCGGCAGAGTTACGGTCTCGTTCAAAATCGGGTCTAAAACTTTCACCTCCAGGCCATCACCTGCGGCAGTCACTTCCGGCTTGCGGTCTTCCTCATAGGAAATAAATTTGATGTTCGCTTCTCGCGCTTTTTTGTAATAATCTTCCTTTAAACCGTAGGTGCGGATGTCACGGTAGATGATCGTGATATCACGCGACGGATCGGCTTCCTTGAGGATAAGCGCGTTTCTGATCGCCTCCGAGCAGCAGTAGCGGCTACAGTAGGGTCTTTCCTTGTCGCGGCTGCCCACGCACTGGATCATGACGATGTTTTTCACCTTCTCCAGTTGCGGGTCTTTTTCGTAGATCAGCTTTTCCATTTCGCGCTGTGTTCTGACTTTGGGATTCTGGCCGTACAGGTACTCGGCGGGCTTGTTTTCATAAGCGCCGATAGCCACGATCGCCACACCGTGCTCGATGACTTTCTCCCCGTCTTTCTTGGTCTGCACGCTGGTCTTGTAGTTGCCTATATAGCCGTCGATTTTCGTAATCTCGGCGGAAGTAAGCACTGTGATCAGGGGGTTATTGTAAATTCTTTCGAGCAGCTCCTTGAGATGCGCTCTGGTGTCGAGACCTTCCAGAGTTCTATACAAATGATTGTAATTGCCGCCGAGGCGCTCCTCTTTTTCGACAATGGTGGAGGCAAAACCCTGGTCCGCCAGCGCCAGCGCCGCCGTAATGCCGGCCAGCCCACCGCCGATAATCAATGCCTCATGATTGACCGGCAACTGTCCCGGCTTCAGTGGCTTTAGATACTTGGCCTTGGCCACCGCCATCCGTACCAGGTCTTTGGCTTTTTGAGTGGCTTTTTCCGGTTCCTGCATATGAACCCAGGAATCCTGATCGCGGATATTGGCCATCTCGAAGAGATAGCGGTTCAGGCCGGCCTTCTCGCAGTTTTCCTGGAACAGCCCCTCGTGTGTGCGCGGCGAGCACGAAGCCACCACTACACGGGTGAGGTTCTCTTCTTTAATCACCTCAGCCATTTTCACCGCCGTGTCCTGCGAGCAGGTGAAAAGGTTATCCACGGTATAAACAACATTGGGCAGTGTAGCGGCAAAATCCCTCACCGCAGGCACATCGACAACTCCGCCGATGTTGATACCGCAATGGCACACAAACACACCCGTGCGAACCGCCTGGCCGGTGATGTCTTTTTCCTCCGGCAGTTCGGGCGCAGTGATCAGTGTGCCGCGCCGGGCCGCGAGCAGTCCCTCCGCACAGGCCGCCGCGGCGGAGGCTTCCATAACTGTTTCCGGAATATCTTTAGGGCCGCCGAAGGCGCCACAGACAAACACGCCCGGACGGGATGTCTGGACGGGGTTCTCCAGAGCGGTTTTACAAAAGCCGTGCTCTTCGAGCTCAATACCCAATCCAGCCGCCAGCTTCTGGGCTTCTTTGGGCGGCATGAGCCCCACAGAGAGAACGACCATGTCGAATTCTTCTTCTGTGAGAGTTCCATCGGGATTCACGTAGGTAATCAGGAGGTTGTTTGTCTCCTGCATTTCCTTTATCGTCGAGGGCATCGAACGTATATAGCGTATGCCGTATTCTTCCTTGGCGCGGTTCACGAAGCGGTCAAAGTCTTTCCCGTGAGCGCGGATGTCCATATAGAAAATTGTCGGCTCCAGTCCCTTGGCGTGCTCCTTGCCGATGATCGCCTCTTTGGTGGCATACATACAACACACGGACGAGCACCAGCTGTTGCCGCAATTGACGTCGCGTGACCCCACACACTGGATGAAGGCGATCTTTTTGGGTTCTTTACCGTCGGAAATTCTCTGGACGTGGCCGAAATAAGGACCGGACGCGGAGAGAATTCTTTCAAACTGGAGTGCCGTCACCACGTTTTTGTAGATACCGTAACCGTATTCGCCGCGCAGACCGGCATCGAACACCTGGAAGCCGGGCGACGCAATGATGGCGCCGACTTCGATGGTCTCTTCCTCCGGTTTCATACTGTGGTCAATGGCCTTGGCCACACACACATCGACGCAGCGGTAACACTCCGAGCAGATACCGCAGGATAAACAGCGGCTCGCTTCGGCAATCGCCTGCGCTTCGGAAAAGCCGATACCGACCTCTTCGAAATTGCTTTTGCGGATATTCGGGTCAAGATGCGGATACTTTTCACGCGGCACCTTGGGAACATTGGTGAGATCCGCCTTATTGGCCAGATCCTGTGTCCAGTCTTTCTCGCGGCCGGCCTTGATATCCTTGCCCTGCAGATACAGGTTGATGGATTTAGCCGCTTCCTTACCGGAGAATACCGCTTTGACCACTGTCTGCGGACCGGTGGAAACGTCGCCGCCGGTAAACACACCCGGCACGTTGGTAGCGTAAGTCACCGGGTCAAAATCGACATTGTTCCATTTGTTGATGGAAACGCCGCTTCCTTCGGTAAGGAAGGACAGATCCGCCTCCTGGCCGATGGCCGGCACAATCGCATCGCACTCGACAATGAATTCAGATCCCTTGATTTCCACCGGGCGGCGGCGGCCGCTGGCATCCGGCTCGCCCAGCTCCATGCGTGTGCACTCAATACCGGTTACCTTTCCGTCCTTGCCCACCACGCGTTTGGGGGCAACCAGGAATTTCATTTCAATGCCTTCTTCCAGCGCCTCTTCGATCTCCTCCGGCGAAGCGGGCATTTCGGCACGTGTCCGGCGGTACAGTACGAAAACATTTTTCGACCCCATGCGTACGGCCGTGCGCACCGCATCCATCGCGACGTTGCCGCCTCCGACAACGGCCACCCGGTCACCGAGGTTCACTTTTTCGCCCAGGTTGACTTTCATCAGGTAATCAACACCGTGCACCACTCCCTGCATGTCTTCGCCGGGAATATTGAGTTTGCTGCTTTTCATCGTGCCGCAGCCGATGAAAACCGCGTTGTAGTCGCTTTTGAGTTTATCGAAGGGAATGTCCTTACCCACGCGGGTATTGAGATGGATTTTCACCCCCAGGTCCTTAATGACCTGGATTTCCGCATTGAGGACATCTTTGGGCAGGCGATACTCAGGAATACCGACCGAGAGCCATCCGCCCGCCACGGGCAGAGCCTCGAAAACATCGACATCATAGCCTTCAATGGCCAGATAATACGCGCAGGTAAGGCCGGACGGACCGGCGCCCACTACCGCCACCTTCTGTCCTTTGGCCGGTTTCTTCTCCGGGATATAGCGGGTTTCACTGTTGAGATCGAGGTCTGCGACAAAGCGTTTGAGGTGCATGATGTCGATCGGATCATCAACCTTGCCGCGCATACATTCTGTTTCGCAGGGGTGGTTGCAGACGCGACCGCAGACGATGGGAAAGGGGTTGTCCTGCTTGATGAGCTTGAGCGCTTCCTTGAACTGACCCTGCGCAATGAGCGCCACATAGCCCTGGACACTGATGTGTGTGGGACAATAGGCTTTACACGGAGCGGTGCCGAGCTTGTCGATGGCAAAGCCGCTGGGTATCGCCTGTGGAAAGTGACGATAAATCGCCTGCCTTTCGCTTAAATCGCCGTTAAACTCCGCCTTGACATTAATCGGGCACACTTTGGCGCAATCGCCGCAACCGGTGCACTTGTCCAGATCGACGTAGCGGGGCGCCGAAAGAAGTTTCACTTTGAACTTGCCCGGCTCGCCTTCGACCGACTCCACCGCGCGGCGGGTTTTAATCGTCACGTTCGGGTGGCGGCCAACTTCAACGAGTTTCGGAGAGAGAATACAGGCGGAGCAGTCGTTGGTGGGAAAAGTTTTATCCAGCTGCGCCATCACGCCGCCGATACTGATTCCATCTTCGACAAGATAGACTTTCATTCCGGAATTGGCTAAATCAAGGGAGGCCTGAATACCGGCGATTCCCGCCCCGACCACCATTACCGCACCGACTTTTTCGTCATCTTTAACCACGTGATTACACCTCGTAAGTGATATATAAGTTGTGAAATGAGCCTTCATGAAAATGCCACTAAAGCGTCGCAGATTCAGCGTTCGACGGCTAGCATAATTTAAATATCGTGTCAAGCAGACAACATGAACAGCGGGAATAATTTATGCCCAAGCATTTGATATATAAGATCATTATTTTTTGACCGTCGTTCATCTTTTTCGCCCGGCCTGCTCGTCGCCAGCGGCGATATTTCCCGGATCTTTTCATTAGCTTTTAATATCAACTGCTTACCCGCTACAAGAGCGCCTAAGCGGCCTGCTGTTTTGAGAAAATGCGTTGGGGTAAAAATCGAAAATCAGATCTTTGTCTCTTCACACCGGAGGCGGCATGACCGCCGATCTGCATTATGAAAGATCTGCCCGGTGAACTTAAGCGTCTTCTCTGGGAAGCTTCATGTGTCCTTTTCAGTTGTGAAAATGACCAGAAAAAAGCAGGCTACCGGTTAAATAGACCACCAAAACCCCCGACATCCATCCGGGGCAACCAATTTTTTTTGCTCGCATCTGCCTCGGCTGCTCGCAAACAACAGGGGTGAAAGAGAAAATACATATTATTTTTATGTAATTACCCTGCTTAAAAATAATCCGTCGTTTTTGACGACAAAAATTCATTCTCTGGCATGACAATTGATTATGCGAGGTTGAGTAGAAAATAAAATTATAAAGATACATAAAGCAACCTGGAGGCCATAATGAGAGTGCAAAAAAACAAATCGATAAAGTCTAATGCCGAGCGTGCCACTCAGCAGCGCATAATGGTGCATCCGGAACTCAACGCTGATGAGTGTTTTTATAACAAAACCAAATTTCATCATTTGCTCCACGTTGAAAAAACACGTTCCGAAAGAGCACAAAAACCTCTTATCCTGATGATCATCGACATATCTTCTCTCATGAAAGAGCAGCATGCGCACGATCTGCAAAAACAAATCAAGTCCGTTCTAGAGACATCGCTTGCGGAGTCGGATATCCGCGGCTGGTATAATTACAATGAAAAAATAGGCATTATCTTCAGCGGGGTAACCTCTGCCGATTCCCGGCAAATCGGGGCAATTCTTAAAAAAATCAATGACAATCTGTCAAAAAGGATGGATGACGGTTTGAGCAATCAAATAAACATATTTTTTCATATTTACCCAAAAATGTAAGACGAAGGCAAATATGGAGCGTATCTTCAGCAGTCGTTTGCGGATTTGCCAAGCTTATCCAGATGTTCCCCGATAAAGCGCCAGGTTTCCTCTTTACCTTTTCGTGTCTTTGCAGAAAAAAGAATTATTTTACTATTTTGTGGAAGTCCCTTCACAATTCGGTCCCGTCTCGTGCTGATTTGGTTGTTGGAGAGCTTGTCGGTTTTGGTAAGAGTGCATAAGTAAGGCAGCCGGTGGTGCCCCAGCCATTCAAGAAGCGACAAGTCGTCGTCGCTGGGATCGCGGCGGATATCGAGAACGACAATGACCAGTGCAAGGTTTTGCCGCTCGCGCAGATAGTTCCCGATCATTTCCCCCCATTGTTTTTTCATCGAGCGCGATACCCGGGCAAAACCGTATCCGGGCAAATCGACAAATGATATTGTGTCGTTTACGGAGAAAAAATTTATCAGTTGCGTCCGTCCGGGCGTATTGCTGGTTTTCGCCAGCGCCCTGCGGTCCACAAGTGCATTAATCAGAGATGACTTGCCGACGTTGGAACGACCGGCAAACGCTACCTCCGGCATTACAGCCGGAGGATACTGATCCGGATGGACGGCGCTTTTGATAAAACTGGCATTTGTTATTTTCATCTTGTCATCGCCGGAAGCAGAAAAACCCCGGGGCGCGATAAAGAGCTTTTTAAAAAACTTCTTTAATCCCTCTCAAACGAAATTCCGTACTTGTCGAGCTTCCTTTCCAGCGTCGGCCTCGACACACCAAGTATTTCACAGACTTCCCCTTTGTTTTTATCCGTTTCCCTGATGATCTTGCGGATGTATCTCTCTTCCACTTGGTCGAGTGTCAAAAATTTACCCGGCTCGGGGTGTTCGAAGATCTCCGCTGTCGCTTCATCTGATGAAGAAGCTGACGGATCGTCTTTCCCTAGCTCGGGGAAATCATTGACCCCCAGCACCTGCCCCTTGGCCACGACAGCGGCTCGCACGAGAATATTTTCCAGTTCCCGGACATTGCCGGGCCATTGGTAAGCCATGAATTTATCCATCATTTCCGCGGAAACGCCGATAATTTTCTTGTGCAGCTCGAGGTTGATCTTCGATAACAGGTAATCAATGAGCGGCGGGATATCCTGGTGGCGTTCCCTTAGCGGCGGCAGGTTGATGGCGACAATGTTCAGGCGGTAGTAAAGATCGTCACGGAACTTTCCTTCTTTAACCAGAGCCTTGAGATCCTTGTTTGTTGCGGCCATAATGCGGGCATGCACTTTCACCCGGTCTTTTCCGCCGACCCTCTCGAATTCCATCTCCTGTAAAACGCGCAGCAGTTTGGCCTGCAGATTGAAGGACATCTCTGAAATCTCATCCAGAAACACTGTGCCGTACCTGGCCAGTTCAAATTTTCCCAGTTTACGGGCGATGGCCCCGGTAAAAGACCCCTTCTCATGCCCGAACAATTCCGATTCGAGCAATGTCTCGACAATGGCCGAACAATTAACGGCGATATAAGGTTCGTCCGGTGAAGTGTTGTTGTGAATTACCTTGGCGATCAGCTCCTTACCAGTGCCACTTTCGCCATGGATCAAAACGGTGGTGCGGCTTTTGGAAACAACTCCGATCGTCTTGAATATTTCACGCATTTCGTTGCCGGTGCCGATAATATCCCCCACACGGAAACTGCGGGACGGTTCCATCAGAAGGCCGTCAATTTTCTTTTCCATCTCCAGTGACTTGAGGGCTTTTTTGATCGCGATGTCGAGCTCGTCCACATTAACCGGCTTATGGATATAATCAAATGCGCCGCCCTTCATGGCGTTGATGGTTGTTTCCATATCATGAAAGGCGGTGATCATGATGACTTTGACGTTCTCATTTTCCTCTTTGAGCTCTTCCAAAACGGTAAACCCGTCCACATCCGGCAAACGGATATCCAAAATGACTACATCCGAAGGCTCCTGCACGTAAGCATTCAGGCCGTCCGTACCGGTCAGCGCCGTTCTCACCTGGTAGCCTTCTTCAGTCAGATACAGATCAAGCGTTTCCACAATGGATGCGTCGTCATCGATCACCAGAATACTTGCCATAGACATAACCTCTGCGATTTAGTTCCCCTGCGGCTTTTGGCCCGCTTTTTAAAAGTGATGCCTCACGACTGTTCAGCCGGCAAAAAACATCTTCCGCCAAATATGAAATCATCACTCTTTACAGGGCAAGGTTATACAAACCTTAGTACCCTTATCCTTTTCACTGATAATTTCAAGCTTGCCATGGTGTATTTCCACAATTTTCAGCACCTGTGAAAGCCCCAGTCCTGTTCCATATTTTTTTCTGGTAAAGAAAGGATTGAACAGGTGAGGCATGTCCGCCTCTTCAATGCCGCAACCGTTGTCTTCCACGACGACAAGCACCGCAGGCGGTACGCTGCCGATGCTGCGCGCATATATACGAATATGTCCCCCCGCCTCCAGCGCTTCGACAGCATTGCGGATAATGTTGACAAAAGTGTCGGTGACCATCGCCACATCGACGTTAACCGGAGGAATTTCCCGTGCCTCGAGTTTTATGTCAATCTGTTTATCCTTGATTATTTTCTCGGACAGTGCGAGCGCCTGCTCCAGAACCTTGTTGATATCGACAGATTCAATTTTCGGCTCCATCGGCTTGGCAAAAACCAGCACGTTATTTACGAGTTCCTCCAGGTGCTCAACTTCCTTTTGCGCGATTTTAAATCGCTTTAAATCATTGCCGTCCGGTTTCATCCGCTTTTCCAGTATCTGAAGACTCATCTTGATCGAGGAAAGAGGGTTGCGCACCTCGTGGGCAATACCGGCGGAGAGCTGACCGAGCGCGGCAAGTTTCTGGCTGTTGTATAATTTCTTTTCCAGGTTCTTGAATTCGGTGATATCGCGCTGCACCAGAATATAATGGTCGGAGCCGACAACCGGCGAAGTCGTGATGAGCAGATTCACTTTGCGCCCGTCTCTGGCCGTGGCCTCGATTTCATAGGGCTTGTAAATTCCCTTTTTCGCATCTTCCCATTTCGACATGAGAAATTCTTCATTTTCCGGGGCCACCAATTCCAGAAAGTGTTTGCCTCTTAATTCGCTGCGGGTGCCTTTCGTGCCCGGACTGACAAAAGTGACCATGCCGTCCTTATCGAGCTCGTAAATAATTTCCGGCAGACTTTTGATGATCGACTGCAGGTAATTATAAAGGCCTTCGATTTCACGCCTCAGTTCGATATTTTCAGCCAGTTCATTTTGGAGCGTCTCCGCGTATTCGCGCAAACTTCTGGCCAGTTCTTCCTCCCGGGACACATCCTGCAATGTTTCCATGGCGGCAATGATCTTGCCGTCTTCGTCGTAAATCGGCGCGGCAAGAAAATACATAAACCTGCTTCTTCCACCGAGATTTTCGAAGTGATCATATGCCTCATAGGCGCCCAGCACTTTTTCCGATTTCTTGACCCTCTTCGTTCCGTAAAATTGATTAAGACCGTCAATATCGTTGTCTACAATCAGATCCACCACCATCGGCCTTTTGACCGAATAGAAGGATTTGTAATGCAGATCCGTCCCCAGCATTTCTTCCGCCGAACAGCCGGTCAGCTCCACACAGGCCCTGTTCCATAAGATAACTTTATGATCTTTGTTAATGACAAAACTCGGTATGGGGGAACCTTCGATAATTCCGTCGATGGTTTTCTTCTCCCTGAGGAGCTTTTCCTGCCAATCCTCTCTTTCCTTGAGCCTTTGCCTCTCTTCCTGCATCCTTATTCTTTTGCCCTCACGGAAAGCAAAAGAAATGCCCACAAGGACCAGGGCCAGCATCAGGATGAACGCGCTGAAGGTCGTGTAAAGAAACGTGGTGCGCACCGGGGCGATTACATTACTGTAGGGCGACTTGACCAGCACAAACCATGTTCTTCCCGCAATTTGAAAAGGATAGTAGGAAATGACGCTTCTTTGGATCTTATTGTCGCGCCGCACGACCCGGGCATTGAAGTTCCGTCCGCCTTCCGCGTGAAAGACGATAGCATTACCCAAATGGTCAAAAACCAGATCATTAACATTACGGCCGATAAAGGGAGCATAGGGGTGCATGACAATTTTGCCCTCTTCATTCACCAGCCACATGTCTCCGAGCTGGTTCTCCCTGATTTGTTTTTCACCCGTGCCGACCAGCTCGGACAAGGAAAATGATACCATCCAGGCGCCGGCAAATTCATTATTGGCGTCCCATTGAGGGTATCCCCAGATCAGGTGCCACTGCTCGCTTTGCAGTGACGTATCTCCGGAAGGTTTTTCCGAGCGTGCCAGACTCAAATACTGTCGTTGCTGTTTTTTTAATATCCTGAAATGACCGGCCAGATCGACGCCTGTCTCGCCGTTTAAGGGCGTGATGTGCCTGGCCCTCTCCTGTCTGTCGAATACCACCGCCGCTTCAATCGTTTTGCCCCATACTCCATAGAGTATCTCCATTTCCTGATAATCACTGCTGGCGAGGAACTTTCCTTGCGGATCAAAATATGAAAACAGAATAATATTTCTTTCGACCTGCGCAAGAACTTCCGTCATTCTCGAAGCGGCACTTTGCGCGGAAGCAAGTTGCTGGCGGCTGAACAAATCTGCCGTATCTTTTTCGCGGGCGTTATTCACGGTCAGAGCCAGCAGGAGAATCAGCGATATCACAAGAATACTTGCCAGCCAGATGCGGATATTCAGAAGCTGATTGAGAAATAAGTATGCTCTGCGCAAGAAGTTCACTTAATTACTATCATCCTTTTCCTCGCCTTTTTTTGACTGCCAAATGCCGATTAAAACATAAACAAGGATGGCCGCTGTCAGCGAAATCAAGAGCTTTGCCAAACCGCTTTCAATTTTGAAAAGATAGGTGCAAATAAGCCAGACAACCGGGTAAGCAATAACAGTGAAAATTTCCTGCATGATAATCCTCTGTAACATGAACTCTTGATATTGCACAACTTTGCCAAGTCTTTCGATCGTAACGGCATTGGTGCAAAATTTCAACTTAAAATATATTATAAAGCCGCCGGTTTTATCACCTGTTTATCAGCTTTCTTTAAAAACAATTCATGCCAAAAAGCGAAAACAAACACCATTTTATCTTGCCTTCCCCGGATAGTGATTGCCCCACAAAACATCATGGTGTAGAATCAGGCGATTGTTTAATTAAGGAATGGCCACACCAAATCGCGCGACCAACTCGCCGGGAAGAGAATTAACATGACTGCTCTGTTAAAAAAACACTCAGGTTTCATAATCATCATGCTGGCGCTGGTCACCTTCATCGCCTTCAGCCCAATCGCCTTTAATGATTTTATCGATTATGACGACATCGCCTACATTACCGGAAACGATCAGATCAAGTCAGGAATCACTCTGGAAGGCATCCGCTGGGCATTTTCCACGACCCACTTCGGATACTGGCACCCCCTCACTTGGCTGTCCATCATGCTGGACTGGCAAATTTTTGGTGCCAATGCCTCCGGGCATCATCTGGTCAGCCTGCTACTGCACATCTTTGCCGCGCTTTTTTTATTTCTCTTTTTGTATAAAACAACCAATTCTCTTTGGGCGTCCGCCTTTGCCGCGGCTTTTTTCGCCCTGCATCCACTGCGGGTTGAATCGGTGGCCTGGACGGCTGAAAGAAAAGACGTGCTCGGCATGTTTTTCGGCATGGCCTGCTTATATGCATATGCTTTCTATGCGGAAAGTGTCAGGCTCTCACGATATATTCTTTGCCTTTTCTTGTTTGTTTTCAGCCTGATGTCCAAACCGTTACTGGTCACCGCTCCTTTCATCATGATGCTTTTGGACTACTGGCCTCTCCGGCGCTGGCAAAAAGCTATGAGCATGCCGGGAAGCACGTTTATAAACACGGCGAGACTTGTATGGGAAAAGGTTCCTCTCCTCTTGTTCTCCGGCCTGTTCAGTATCATCATTTACCGAACAACAGATAAAGAGGGGGCAATGGCCTCTTTGGCCGTCCTGCCTTTCGCCGACCGGGCGGCAAATGCAGTGGTTTCCTATATGGCTTATCTGGGTAAAATTTTCCGGCCCGTCGATCTGGCCGTATTTTACCCTTACGTGTATTCCCTCCCCGGTACAAGCGTCGTCCTTTCGTGCCTGGCACTCATCGCCGCCACTATCGCCGTTGTCCTGGCGGGAAAAAAAATCCCCCCTTTATTCACAGGCTGGTTCTGGTATGTGGGCGCCCTGGTGCCGCTCATCGGCCTCGTTCAGGTCGGTGAACAGGCCATGGCGGATCGCCACACCTACCTTCCCTCCATCGGCATCGCCATCATGTTGGCGTGGGGCGGAGCGCATCTTGCCCAACGGGTACGGCGCAGCCGTCTCATTTTATGGCCCTCTGCCATCGCCTGCCTCGCCCTGCTGGCCATTTTAACCTGGCAGCAATGCGGCCTGTGGGAAAACAGTGAAACCCTGTTTAGCCATGCCATTAGAACAACAAAAAACAATTACCCGTCTCATAATAACCTTGCTTTCTATTTTAACAAAAAAGGTAACTGGGAACTCGCTCTCGAGCACAGCACTGAAGCAATCCGCATCAAACCCCGTTTCGCACTGGCCTATTATAACAGAGGATATGCCCTGACAAATCTGGGTAGATATCAGGAGGCAATCAACGCTCTGAACGAGTCGATAAGGCTTAAACCGGATCATTACGAAAGCTATAACACCCGCGGCGTCTGCTACTATGAAACTGGGCAATACCAAAAGGCAATTGCCGATTACAGCGAGGCCGTCCGCCTCAAAAGCGATTTCGCACCGGCCTACTACAACAGAGGTAATGCCCTTGCCGCAAAGTCTCCAGATGAATGCCCGCGCGCCATTGAGGACTACAGCAGGGCGATATTGCACAAGCCTGATTACGCCGACGCCTACCATAACCGCGGCGTCTGCTACGATAAAGCAGGGCAAACCAGGCTGGCGCTAGCCGATTACAGCGAAGCCATCCGATGGCAACCCCGGTCAGCCGACTCGTATCATAACCGTGCCCTGATTTATTTGAATGAAGGAAGGCTAAAAGATGGCTGCTCGGACGCGCGCAAGGCCTGCGCTGCGGGCCGCTGCAAATTGCTCAATACCGCGCAAAAAAGGGGTGCCTGCCGTAACTGAGAAGCCTTGATAAAGGCGGACACAAGGATATAGCGTTGTGTCCGTCACGACAACTACGAAGGAAGCTGCCTCCATGTTTTTAAAAAATGTTCGCCAACCTCAAAATGTGCTTGCTATTCTTCTTGGCGCGGCCATCATTTTAGTCCTGGCAGTGGAAACAATCATCAACCTCACTCCGGTGATCGACCGCGACGGCCTCATCCACCATCTGGCAATCCCCAAACTCTGGCTGAAAAACGGTGGATTTTATGAAACCAGATGGGCGATTTTTTCCTACTACCCGATGAATCTGGATCTTCTTTATCTTATCCCCCTTTACTTGAAAAAGGACTTTCTGGCCAAATTCATCCACATGGGTTTCGGCGTGGGAACCGGGCTTCTTATTTATCTTTACTTAAAAAACAAACTCTCCCGCGCCGCGGGACTTTTGGGCGCCCTTGTTTTTCTCAGCACCCCAATGATCATCCGTCTTTCTACGCAGGCGTATGTTGACCTGGGGCTTGTTTTTTTTACCACCGCCAGCCTGCTGGCTTTAGTCCGCTACCGCGACGGCGGGTATCTCAAATGGCAATGGCTGATTCTGGCATCGGTGGCCATGGGTCTTGCGCTGGGAACCAAGTACAACGCTTTGGTTGCATGGTTTTTCTTATCCCTCGCCCTGGTCTTTGTTATTTCCAGAGACACACAAAGACAGGGGAAAGCCATCGGTTGCGGACTGATTTTCTTTTTGATTTCTTTTTTGCTCTTTTCCCCGTGGCTTGTAAAAAACCTGTTCCTGACGGGCAATCCTCTGTATCCCCTCATGCAGGGTTTTTTCAACTCCGATCAGTCTTTGGCGCGGGAGGGCACGTTTGCCGTTGTTTCCGGGGGAAAATATATAGGTATCTTTCAGTTACGGGAAGCGATGTATGGAGAAGGTTTTTGGGAAACATTGCTCATACCTGTCAGGTATTTCTTCCAGGGCCAGGATGACAACGCCCGCTACTTCGATGGAATATTGAGCCCGGCTTTGATAATTACTGTGCCCTTTGCCTTCATGAACCGGAAATTGAGAGCGGAAATGATTTTACTGGCCAGTTTTTCTCTTTTTATTCTTTTGATGGCTTCATTTTTGGACCAGACAAGGATACGCTATATTCTGAGCGCCGTTCCCCCGCTGGCTATTTTATCCGTCGTGGGTCTGGCAAATATCTGGAATTTCTTCGGCAGCAGGGCCGACAAAGTAAAATACGGCGCGACCATCGGACTGATTTTAATCTTCGTCCTTCTGCTGGGCCGAAACTTCAGCTACCTGGCCGACTATTATCAAAAAATCAGCCCCATGAACTATATTTGCGCAAAAGAAACGCGCGACGAGTTTATCTCGCGCTATGTAGGCAGCTACCCGGCCATGCAATTTGTCAACAAACATACGCCGGAAAACTCGCACGTCCGGCTGATTTTTCTCGCCGGACGAGGTTACTATCTGGACAGAACATATGAAGATAGCCCTGACATGGGCATGAGTTTCATTCGGGGACTCGCAAAAGCGGCGACGGGGGAGACCTCTTTTCAAAAATATCTTCATTCCTCCGGCTACACACACTTACTGGTAAGAACTGATTTGTTTCACTCATTTGTGCATGATAATTATCCGGAAACAAAAACACTCTTAATTGAGCGTATAGCCGAAACGATGGACGTTCTATACCGGCAAAACGGCTATGCAGTTTACCAAATACACAAAAATATCTGAACCTGTCACACCCCCCTTAGTGAGAACTTGCGAAGAGGGGAAAGAATAAACAGACTTTTGACAGAGCATTTCGAAAAAAAAAGGGCGGGAAACCGCCCCTTTTTTTTGTGTTAGCAATTTTTATCTGAGGTGATCAGTTATGGTAACTACACCAGAGGCACTGATGCTGACCACATAGTTTGCTGCTTCCAAATTTGCGTTCCATGCAGTTAAATCGCCTCCTGCAGCAATTACGACGGTATTTCCCTTTGAAGTTCTTGCGGCTGTGTACACAGTGCTAGTAGATTCGGGGCCAATAGTAATTGCCGGCGGTCTTGCACCCGGGAAGTCAACCATATAAGCGTTTACAGCCGTATGCGCATTTTTCGCGTCTGTCTGTACGGATGCTTTATAACCGCGCTGTCTGTACTGCATAAACTGCGGAATGGCGATGGCCGCCAGAATACCGATGATGGCGATAACGATCATCAATTCAATCAACGTGAAACCTTTTTGTCCTTCTTGTTTACTGAAAGCTTTTAACATAATAATCCTCCTTAATTCTAGAAATTCCTCTATCTGGTTGTTTTTTTGTTTAGTCGTCTTTTGCACATTTGGGTTTTTTTTGCAATCACCAGCTTTCTTTTTTTCACCTCCTGACAGTTTTCTCAAAAATTCTCACTTTTGTTTCGCTTTCTTTAAAGCAACGATTATGCCAGATTGTGCCTCAAAATTTTCACGTATCATATCCGTCGTTTATGAAATTGTCTGTGACACTCATCACCGCATGCTCGCCCGGCGAAATCAAAATGACCGGTCATTTTCACCATTTGGATGTTGATTTTCCCGAACCTATGCTTGCCTCCCCTGAAAAACATGTCATTAAGACCGGCGGCCGTGAGCTTTTATCGGCAAAACCACGCCTCAAGTTTAGTAATTATTTTTCTTTTTGCGTCAAAGAATTGGTAAATGACCGCCGGATGCGTCCCGCTATTGACACATTTTCGTATTTGACGGATAAGGGGCTGAAAACCGCCTCTGCCGGGGGCTCATTTTGAAAGGTGAAAAAATGTACGAGGTAACGATTATAAAATCATTTTCGGCCGCCCACAGGCTTTTGGATATCGGTGGGAAGTGCGAAGAGCTGCACGGCCATAATTTTAAGGTCGAGGTGACCGTGGGGGCGGGCAAACTCAATTCCGAAGGAATCGCCATCGATTTCCGCCTGGTAAAGAAGTGGCTGAAAGATATATTAAATGAAATGGATCACCGCGACCTGAACGAGCTTGCTTTTTTTACCGGCACGAGCCCCTCGTCGGAAAACATCGCCCGCCACATCTACCACGAGATGGCGCCAAAAACCCCCGGGGCTGGGGTAAAAATGTTGCGGGTCAAAGTGTGGGAATCAGAAAGCGCGGCGGTCACTTACAGCCAGGAGAAAGGATAAAGGCCAAAGGTTCAAGAAATAAGGAAGTGAGAAGGCAAGAAGTTAGGACGTAGACTAATGTAATTTTTAAACTCTTGCCTCCTATAGCCCATTGCCCGTTTTATTATGATCGACATTCAAAGCCAGAAAGATTTTCGCAATATCGACATTAAAAAAGTCGGGGTAAAAAATATCAAATACCCGATTACGGTGCTCGACCGCGAGCGCGGCACACAGCCGGTCGGCGCCACCATCAATATGTATGTCAATCTGCCCCACCATTTCAAAGGCACGCACATGAGCCGTTTTGTGGAGGTGCTCAACGATTTTCGCGGGCAGGTCAACATCAAAACCTTTCAAACAATTTTGGAAAAAATACGCCAGAAGCTGCGCGCCCAGTCCGCCCACATGGAAATCGAGTTCCCCTATTTCATGAAAAAAACAGCGCCCGTTTCCAAAGCCAGAAGCATGATGGAGTATCACTGCCTGTTTGCCGGGGAAAACAGCGCGGAAAAAAATGATTTCTGGGTGGGCGTGGTGGTGCCGGTGACCACCCTTTGCCCCTGCTCCAAAGAGATCAGCGCCTTCGGCGCCCACAACCAGCGCAGCATCGTCACGGTCAAGGTGCGCTTCAGGAAATTCTTCTGGATTGAGGATCTGATAAAAGTCGTTGAAGACTCGGCCAGTGGTGAGGTATATTCTCTTTTAAAGCGCGTGGATGAGAAATATGTGACGGAGAAGGCTTATAATAATCCGAAATTCGTCGAAGACCTGGTGCGCAGCGTAGCAATCAGGCTGAACGCCGACAATAATTTCACCTGGTACAGTATCGAGGCGGAAAATCTGGAAAGCATCCATAATCACAGCGCTTACGCTTACGTGGAAAAAGAATAAAAGATGGCCGCTTTGAATAAAAATTCATTTTTCAATTTGTACACTCACGGGTTTGTACGTGCCTGTGCCTGCGTGCCGCAGCTGCGTGTGGCGGATGTCGCCTTCAATACGGCATCCATCATAAAGCTGGCGCGCGGGGCGGCAAAGCAGGGCGCGCTCCTGGCCGTTTTTCCGGAACTGGGACTAACCGCCTGCTCCGCCGGAGACCTTTTTCACCAGCAGGTCCTGCTTGACCGCACTGAAGAAGCACTGGCGGAAATCAAAAAGGCATCTGCAAAAATAAATACCATTATTGTCTGCGGGGCGCCGCTTCGTCGGGAGAGCTCCCTTTTCAATTGTGGTGTCGTCTTTTATCGGGGAGAAATTCTCGGAATTTGTGTGAAATCCCTTTTGCCCAACCACGCCGTATCTGATGAGGCGAGGCACTTTACACCGGCAGCAGATGCTCTTCACCAAACCGTGAATCTGGCCGGACAAAAAGATATTCCCTTCGGTGCAAACCTTATTTTTAAGGCAGTCAATCTGAAAAACCTCAATATGTATTTCGAAATCGGCGAAGACGCGCCGGCGCCCGTGCCGCAATCGGCGTATGCAGCTTTGGCCGGCGCGACAGTTTTGGGTAATCTTTCCGCCTGCGGTGCGGCAGCCGGCAAACCACAGCTCCGGCGGCGTCAGATTGCCTCCCACTCGTCTCGTTGTTTGGCCGCCTGCCTGTATGCGGGGGCGGGTTTTGGGGAATCGACCACGGACCTTGCCTGGGACGGCCATGCGCTTGTCTGTGAAAACGGCGTGTTGCTCGCCGAAGGCGAGCTTTTTCCCATGGCAGAACAGATAATCACGGCCGATATCGACACGGAGCTCCTGGCTAATGAGCGGCTAAGGCAAACCAGCTTCGGTCAAAACGCGGCGGGGCACAAATACATGACGTCCTTATTCAGATCTGTGGAATTCGAGCTGCAAGTTCCGGCAGGACGCCTGCTTCCCATAAGGGACATAAACCGCTTCCCATATCTGCCTGCCGATCCGCAAACCAGCGCACAATACTGCCGGGAGGTCTGCAATATTCAGGTTCAGGGGCTTGCCAGGAGGCTTACGGCAACAGGTATCCCCAACCTGGTCATCGGCGTTTCCGGCGGGCTCGACTCGACACATGCCCTGCTTATTGCCGTAAAAACAATGGATCTTCTGGGAAGGCCGCGCTCCAACATTAAAGCCTACACCATGCCTGCCTTCGGCACGACCGACAACTCACGAAGCGCCGCCCTGCTTATGATGAAAGAGCTGGGTGTGGAAGCGCAGGAGATCGACATAAAACCTGCCTGCCGGCAGATGCTAAAAGACATCGGCCATCCCGCCGGCCACGGCAAAGAGATTTATGATCTGGCCTTCGAGAACGTGCAGGCGGGCGAACGCTCTTCCCATCTTTTCCGCCTGGCCGGTATGCTAAATGCGTTTGTGGTCGGCACGGGGGATTTAAGCGAGCAGGCGCTGGGCTGGAGCACCTACGGCGTGGGTGACCATATGTCGCACTATAACGTGAATGCCGGAGTCCCGAAAACACTGATTCAATATTTGATTCGCCGGGCGGCGCAATCAGGCGAGTTTTCACCACGTTTGTCCGGCGTGCTTCTTTCCATACTTGAGGCGGACATCTCACCCGAGCTCATTCCCGGCACGGACAAAAACGCCTCAGTGCAGAAAACCGAAGAGGTGATCGGCCCCTACGAATTGCAGGACTTCAATATCTTTCATATTGTCCAAGGCGGCTTTTCGCCGACGAAAACAGCTTTTCTGGCCTGGCTGGCCTGGCGCGATAAAAACAGCGGCACGTGGCCGGATGTGCCGCCGGAGAAACACCGCGCCTACAGCCTCGGAGAAATAAAAAAATGGATGAAGGTTTTTTTAACCCGTTTTTTTCAGACTTCGCAGTACAAACGCTCCTGCGCGCCGGGCGGTCCCGTAGTTACGGCGGGCGGGGGGCTTTCGCCACGCGGCGGCTGGCGCGCGCCGGACGATGGCGAGGCGACTGTATGGCTGGATGAGTGGAAAAACATCCCTGAGAAGGACAGCCCATGACCCGTCAATCATATAAAGACTTTGACGCCACAGAGCTTTATTGCCCGCAATGCCGGCGCGCCGTACCAGTTCGGAAACGGCTTTTGCTGGTTCTGGCCGAGGGCGACAAATACGACTACAGTTGCATCTACTGCGGAACGTCCGTGGGAGATAAACTGGTCAGGGAATGCTCATCAAATCAAATCATTTTTCGCTGAACCAACGCCAGAGCAAAATCTCTTTTTTCCAGCAAAAACCATCCGGACGGTATTTTGTGAAAAAGCTTTTGCTCTTTTTGTCGAAGGCAAACATCTTTGGTGGTGAAAAATCCAGGCATGACCTGTCAATATAGGCAACCACTCTGTTTATCGGGCGGAAAAATTGGAAAGAGTTTAAGGTTTCTTTTTTACAAGCGCCTGCCTGAGCTTTTGCGCCAAAAGGCCCTCTGAGGAAGAATCAACGGTGGAACCTCCGTCGTAAACGAGGGCGTTTTCCCGGACAGGCGAACTCCCCGATAAATATTCGGCAAGAACTCCCCGGCTATGAACATCCTCATGGCAGTACACGCAGAGATTTTCCCAGTTGCTGCCATCGGGCGGGTTGTAGTGATGATTGCCGTCTTTGTGATGGACGGTCAGCAGATGCCTTTTAGCTCCGGAGAAGTCTCTTCCGCAGCGGGCGCAGACGAGGCCATGAATGGCCAGTGACCTCTCCCGGTAGTCTTCGCCGACGGGAGGTTTCGCGGCGTTTTTCATCTCCCGTACGAGTTCTTCATCTGATTTACCGCTTGCGTCAGCAGCCGGTTTCTTCGTCATGGAAACGCGGCCCCACTTTCCGGAAAAAGTCATTTTCGCCATCGGCCCTAGCCTCTCAATTTTGAAGCAAATACGTTTATAAAAGCTCGTATCCCCTTCAAAAGCGGCATCAACTGCGATATTTTCCCGTAAAGCGGTGTCCGCATGGGAAGCCCGGCAACCCACTCGAGCCCCCTGACCGTTCCATCAACCATGCCGTGAAACCGCGCCGCCGTGTCGGCATACTGCTGCACCTGCGTGCGTACGGCGTTTGTTGAGGTATTTATGTCGACAGTTATTTCCTCGATGTTTTTCAAAATCCCCGGGAGCCGCTCGTTAAGAATTTGAAAGGTGTTCTTTGCCTCTTTCGCTGCTGCGCGGAGTTTAACCAAAGCGAGAATACAAAATAATACCAACAGCACGACAGCGGCGGCAATTACCACCCAGGCAATTTCGGAATATGACATGGACACCTCCTGACATGGTCATAGGGCGTGATACCTCTTGGTTGTCGCCGGAGAAAATTTGTCTCACGCCTGATGCTTGGTTAAATATTTACTTTAAACGAAGACGAACACCTGAAGAGCTCTGCCTGCGGGGCGGGGAAGTGACTCTCGCCCGCCTGTAAGCCAACGAAAACCGGCACGGGCCCTGTCCCGGAAACGTGTGCCGCCTTCACGCCTTCGAATATCTATTGGGACGTCACATTTCTTTATTTTTTTCCGCCCGATAGGCCTCTTTGCCTGCGTCGATCGCGCTCATCAAGCGGCTTTTATTTTCTGAGATCTTTTCCGCAAGGTCTGTAATTTTTTCGACCGCCTTTTCTTCCGCCTGTTTCACGCGATCGATTGCCCCTTCAAAAGCCAGTCTGCCCCGTCCGTCCTCTTTTTCAAATTCCTCACCAACTCTGGCCAGCAATTCATCTGTTTTGCGGGCGATATCTTCCCGTGTTTCTTTACCGCTTTTCGGAGCGAATAAGATACCCAGCCCCGCGCCGATGAGCCCCCCGATTACCAGCGCCTTGACCAGATCCCAGTCTTTTTCCGCCATAGGACACCTCCTTGTGGTTTTGATTCATTATTGACATCTATATGCGCCGTGTCAAGCGGCAAAAAAAAACCGGGTCGCCTCAAAAACCGAGGCAACCCGATTCACATTCCTGCAATTGATAATCTTACTATTCCGGCTGCTGTTCTGCCGCCGGAGCCTCTTCGGCTTCCGGAGCAGCGGGAGCCTGATCAGCCGCTGCCGGGGCTTCCGGAGCCGCCGGTTCCTCAACCGCCGTCACTGCCGGTTCTTCCGCTTTTTTGCAGCCAACCGCCGCGATGGACAAAGAGGCCAATAAAAGCATGCTGACGAAAATAGCCAATATCTTTTTCATAAAGCGTTCCTCCTTTCGATTATTTCGGTGTTTGTGAAGGCACCGTAGCTAGAGCGTGACTTTACCCTTTTTTTTTACCTTGTCAAGAGGTATTTAACAATATATAGGTAACTAAAACAGATGTCGTAAGGATAAAGAGATGATTCTTGACATTGATGTCGGAGGGACACACACGGACGCGGTTTTGGTTGAGAACTTCCAGCTGATTAAAAAAACTAAAGTCCCCACCAACCAGGCAGGCATCGTATCGTCACTTGTCGAAGCTTCCAAAGAACTGATCTCCGGCGCAGGCAATATTCAAAGAATTGTTATCTCCACCACTCTTTCGACCAATGCGATCGTGCAAAATAAAACAAACCGCGTGGCCATGGTCTTGCTTACCGGTCCGGGGCTCGCTCCCGGCTCCCTGGATATGAACAAAGACACTTTTTTCGTCCAGGGTTATGTCAATCACCGGGGCATCCCCGTAAAAGAAGTCGATCAACGTGAAATGGAAATTGTCAGCAACGACATTTCCACCAAAGGTATCCGGCATGTAGGCGTCGTCGGCAAGTTTTCAAGCCGCAACCCACGGCAGGAACTCGATGCCGCAAAAATTCTTCAGGATCCGTCACGCCACATTTCCCTGGGACACAAACTCTCCGGACAGCTGAACTTTCCACGCCGCATCGCCACGACATACCTCAACGCGGCGATCCACGATATTTACAAGGACTTCGTTGAAGATGTACGCAAATTCGCGGCCCGGATCGGTCCGGAAATCCCCGTCTATGTCCTGAAGGCCGACGGGGGAACCATTTTACTCGACCAATCGGTTGATTCTCCCGTGCAGACGATCCATTCCGGTCCGGCGGCAGGCATTATGGGAATTTTAGCCACCACAGACATGAAGGAAGACGCGATCGCTCTGGACATCGGCGGCACCACCACGGACATATCCGTGTTTGCCGATGGTGTGCCGCTTTTGGAGCCCTCCGGAGTGACGATCAACGAACGCAAGACTCTGATTCGCGGCCTTTTCACGAAATCCATCGGGGCAGGGGGTGACAGCGTGGTCGAAGCCGGCAGTGATGGACTGACCATCGGCCCCACGCGCGAGGGACCGGCCGCCGCATTTGGCGGACCTGCAGCCACTCCGACGGATGCGATGATTGTGCTTGGCGTCGCGCACATCGGCGATAAGCAAAAAGCCCGCAATGCAATTGAGAAAATCGCCGCAAAGCTTCAAATGAGTACCCAGGACGCGGCGCTGGCCATTGTGGAAAAAACAGCCTCGGTCATCTCCGACCACATCCGCCTGACCATCGCCATGGTCAACAACAAGCCCGTCTATACGATTCATGAGTTGCTGGAAGGAAAGATCGTCGAGCCGAAGATGCTCTATGTCGCGGGCGGACCGGCCGCCCTGGCCCCTTTCATCTCAAAAAATCTGGGCATCCCTCACTCGATCCCGCGCCATTTTGAGGTATCCAACGCTTTGGGCGTGGCGCTGGCGAGAACTACCGCGGAGGTCACCATTGTGGCTGATACAGAAAAAGGCGAGTTGGTCGTCAGTGAAGAGGGGCTTGTAGAGCGGATCCCGCGCCATTTCTCACTCGCGGACGCAGTCGAAACGGGAAGGAAAATTCTCACACAAAAAGCCGCGTCGATGGGCGCAAGACCGGAAGACCTGGCGATTGAAGTGACGGAATCACAGCAATTCAACATGATCCGGGACTTTTGCACAACAGGAAAAAACATTCGGGTGAAAGTCCAGATAAAGCCGGGGCTGATTGCCGCAGGCGCTGAAAGGTGAAAGCAATGCCCGATAAAACAAAAAAAACCGGCCTGATATTTTTCCCCGCGTTCGACTGGGCCATCTCTCCCAGCCACCCGGAAAGAGAAGAAAGACTTCTGTACACACAGGATCAGGTTTTCGAAGAAGGACTGCTTGATTTTCCCAATATCGTTGAATACAAACCGGGCATCGCCACCTATGCGGACATCAACCGTTGCCACATCTGTGTCCCTGACGCCCAGCATCTGACAACCAGCTCGCATCTCATCTCCGCCGGAGGCGCAATCACGGCGGCGCAAAAAGTGCTGACCGGCGAGGCACAAAACGCTTTCGCCCTGGTCAGGCCGCCCGGTCATCATTCCATGCTGGTCGCCCACGGAGCGCGTGGGTTTTGTAACATCAATATCGAGGCAGTAATGGTCGAATATATCCGCCACACGTTCGGCATCCGCAGAATCGCCATCGTCGATACGGACTGCCATCACGGAGACGGCACACAGGATATTTATTGGAACGACCCGGACGTGCTTTGCATCTCCATGCACCAGGACGGACGAACCCTTTATCCAGGGACAGGCTTCATAGACGACTTCGGCGGCCCCAACGCGCTGGGGGCGACGATCAACATCCCCCTGCCTCCGCGCACCTCGGATGAAGGTTTTTTATTTGCGCTGGATAATGTCATTTTACCGATTCTCGATGAGTTCAAGCCGGAAATCATCATCAACTCGGCGGGGCAGGACAATCACTACAGCGATCCGATCACCAATATGAATTTCAGCGCACAGGGATATGCTCTGCTCAATGAAAAGCTCGCCCCGGACATCGCCGTCCTGGAGGGAGGCTACTCCATCGAAAAAGCCCTACCCTATGTCAATGTGGGGATCATTCTGGCCATGGCCGGCATTGATTACTCCCATGTGCGCGAGCCTGATTACGATGCCAAACGTATCCGTCAATCACCCGACGTAACCAGGCTGATTGAACAGGAAGTGAAAAATTTGATGACCCTGTGGAAGAAAAAGAAAAACCTCAAAAAACAGATTACCGGCGCGGCCGCCTATGTCCGCCGGGAAAAGAATATCTACTACGATACGGACGAGATTGTGGAAAAACAAATCGAGACCGTCCGCGTATGCGACGACTGCGGCGGGCTGGTCACAATTGAATCGGCTGCCGATACAGGCAAAAGGATTTTTGCGGTGATTCTTCCCAACGGCTGCTGCCCGGAGTGCCGGAAAAACGGCGAATCGTTTTTTGATCGGGTGAACGGTTCACAATATCACCACATTTATTTCCAGGACAGACAAAAAGATATTTTTATCGTTAAATAGCGATCCGCTCCACGGGGTGGAGCTTTGTTTCGAATAGCTTGCTGATTCCGGGATGATGTTTAGGTTTATATGAAAATGATTGCAACTAGCTGGATATTTTCATCTTTCGTTGTGCCCGGCCCGGGCATGGGGGTTAGTCAGAAGCTGGAAGTTCGTGGTTGACCGTTCATGGTTCGACAAGCTCACCATGAGCGGCAGTAAAAGCTCAGCACGAACGGTCAATAAAGCGCGAAGCGTATCATTATTATTGTCCCCTGACGGCGGGGGTGGCCTGAAGCCGTATAAATCCGCATGCACGTATCGACCTTCAAAACACTGTCGGTGGTCATACCGGTTTATAATGAAGAAGCACATCTGGAAGAAATCGTCCGGAGAGTCATCAATCAGCCCCTGCCCGGCGGGCTGGCACGCGAACTCATTGTGATAAACGACGGCTCGACCGACGCGACATGGAGCCTTGTACAGGCGCTTCCCGCAAAATACCCCTCAATCAGTTTCAAGCTGGTCAATAAAACTCTGAATCAGGGGAAGGGAGCGGCACTCCGGGACGGCTTTGACCAGGCGTCGGGCGATATTGTAATCATACAGGACGCCGACCTTGAATACGACCCGGCTGATTACCCGAAGCTTCTGGCCCCCATACTGGATGGAAAGGCCGATGTGGTTTACGGCAGCCGCTTCATCGGTGAGCCTCACCGGGTCATGTATTACTGGCATCAGCTGGCCAATAATTTTCTCACGACCCTGTCCAATATGCTGACCAATATCAATCTCACGGACATAGAAGTATGCTATAAAGTTTTCACCCGCGAGGTTGTTCGCCGCCTGAAAATCAAAAGCCGGCGTTTCGGGGTGGAGCCGGAAATTACAGCCAAGATAGCCCGGATGAAATTAAACGGAAAACGCCTGCGTATATATGAAACAGGTATTTCCTACGATGGCCGGACTTATGGGGAAGGAAAAAAAATCGGTTGGAAGGATGCACTCTCTGCAATCATCCATATTATCCGTTTCCGTCTGATGGACTGATATAGGATGGCCATGCCGTTTATTTCACAACGAACGTATCTATGGAAAACCGCCGTAAAGTCATTACAATAATCTGCCTGACGGTCTCTATCCTGCCGCTTTTTTTAGTCCGGATGCCCATCGTGATGGATTTCCCCAATCACCTGGCCCGCCTTTGGATTCTGGCGGGCGGGCACCTGTCCGGCCCTTTGGCTTGTGTGTATGAGCCTCACTAGGTCAATGCCTCCACAAATATCGCCGTTGATGCCTTCTCCACCCTTTTGGTCCGGTTCCTGTCTTTGAACATCGTGACCAAAATCCTGCTGATTTTATTATTTGTCGGGCCTCCGGCCGGCGCAGCGCTTTTGAACAGGTCCGTATTTAAGTCATGGCATCCCTGGCAGATATCATTTTTCATGCTCACCTGGACAACCACGTCCATCGCCGGCTTTATGAGCTTCCAGATCGGGCTGGCCGCGGCTCTTACCGCCGCCGTCATCGACAATCGCTGCGCCGGCTCGGCACTTTTCAGATTTTTGCGGTGCACTCTTACGGGGATGCTGCTTTTGCTCATTCATCCTTTCTCGCTCGCTTTTTTCATCATTCTCGCCTGGGGCCTCGATATTGGTGAAAATCTTTCGCCATCTGCAACAAAAGAACGCCTCGCTCAAATCATCAAATCCACCCTCCTTTTGGGCGTGGCCGGGGCTATCCCCATTCTTATTCTCTTTGCGGCAAGCCCCAATCCTCCCGGTGCTTATGCCTCAACCGGCCCCGCCATCCAGTGGCTTTTCTCCGCAAAAGATGCCTTCAAATCACTACTGTCGCCTCTGGTCACCTACCACAGGGGCTTTGACTATGTTTTGACCTTCTCGCTCTGGGCGGTACTTATGTGGTCAGCTCTGTTCGGGAAAATCAGAGTCCACCACGGCCTGGGCATTGCCGCGGCAGTTCTCTTTATTCTGTCGATTGTGGCTCCTTCCTCTATCGGCGACGCCAGCTGGCTTCAACACCGCTTTTCGCTGATGGCGTTTTTGACGCTGATGGCGGCTCTGAGGCCCGAACTCGGATGGCAGCGGCGCCGTGAATTGGTACTTGCCGTCATATTGCTTGCCGCCCTATCTCTCAGGGCCGGTTGGATTACCGGTATCTGGATGGAAAGACAAAAAGATATCAATTCCTTATATGAGGCTACACAGGATGTGCCGGCCGGCTCGTCCGTCCTGCCGGTAATGCAATGGCCGGCAGATTGTAAAGAAACTCCCGTCGGACGTTTTGTGGTGGGATCTCCATACACAAAATACGAGCCTGCCTTTCGTCATATGCCCGCACTGCTGGTGATAGAAAGGCAAATATTTATTCCGACTCTGTTTGCCGTGCCCGGTCAGCACGCCTTAAGGGTACTTGAGCCGTGGCGGGAAATATCAAGCGGTTGCTCACCAATACCGTATTCATATAATCTGTCAGACCCCGATGAGATTACTTTGCATACTGACCCGTATTTGCGTCACTGGCGTTCACGATTTGATTATGTCCTGATTTTCAATGCTGATTTAGTGGCACACCCCGCTTTCTCGGCAATTCCGGAAGGGCTCACGCTGGAAAAAGATGCGGGCTATGCGAAACTCTATCGTGTTTCCAGACGACCTGGCTGAAAAGCTCAAACAAAGAGTCACCTCACTCAGTGCCTGAATTTTCCTCCATTTGGCAGAACTTAAATATTTTGTTCGTTCACGGCGCAGCATTTAACGTTTCATTCAACAAAAAGCCGGCCTCCACCCATCGGCTGGGGCTGAAAGTGACGGCACGTCAGGAAAACACTATTCTTTTCACTATCTTAAAAATTTAATAGACAAATTGATAATTTGGCATGCAATTTTCATATACACAAAGCCAAAGATGTTCAACATGCGCTAATTGGAGGAAAAACATGAAATCAGCCGCACAAACAGCAATTCTGGCGGGCTTTATTATCCTCATCACCGCGTCGTTTAGCTTCGCCCAGGCCAGCGCCGGTCCCGGTGCTGAATTCCCGTTTTTTCATCTTGGCTGCCTGATTATCGGCGGACTGATTATCCTCTCATTGAAACGAAAATATGGACGACTCTATTTAAGTGAAACCATTGGCTCTTTTGCCTTATACACCTTTCTTGTCGCCCTTTTCACGGCACCGGTGGCCGATGCGCTGAAAAACCTGTTCAGTTAGAACCCTTCCCTCTTTATAGTTCCACCCTGCAAAAGCCCCCGTCCCACCCCGACGGGGGCTTTTCATTGGTGCAAAAAACACTTTACACTGACGCCTAATTCCATTATGAAACAACCGCCTTCTCTCGACGAGAACATATTTCTTTTCAAAGGAGATTAAAGATATGGCAAAACGTGTGTACACATTTGGTAAAGGCATCAATGAGGCCAAAACCGACATGAGAAACCTGCTGGGCGGCAAGGGCTTGAATCTGGCCGAAATGTCCAATTTGGGTATCCCTGTACCGGCAGGATTCACCATCACCACAGACGTCTGTGTCGAATTCTACAAAAATGGCCGACGGCTTCCCGCGGGACTGGAAAAAGAAGTCGAGGCAGGACTCAGGAAAGTGGAAAAAGTGATGGGCGCGTCTTTCGGCGATCCGGTAAACCCGCTCTTACTGTCCGTCCGCTCCGGAGCGCGTGTATCCATGCCAGGCATGATGGATACTGTTTTGAACCTCGGTCTCAACGACGAAACGGTGGCCGGCATCATCAGAAAATCCGGTAACGAGAGGTTCGGATGGGATTCCTACCGGCGCTTTATGCAGATGTACGGCGACGTGGTGATGGGCCTTAAGCCGGAAGACAAAGACGCGCATGATCCCTTCGAGGAAGTCATGGACGGACTCAAGGCTCAAAGAGGCATCAAGGCAGATCTGGACATGAGTGTGGATGACCTCCAGGAACTGGTCGCCCGCTATAAAAAACTGATTGTGGAAAAACTGGGCCGGGAATTCCCCACCGATCCCCGTGAGCAGCTGTGGGGAGCCATTGCCGCAGTTTTCATGTCATGGAATACCCCCCGTGCCATCCTGTACCGTAAAATGAACGGTTTTGACGATAACTGGGGCACAGCCGTCAACGTGCAGGCCATGGTTTTCGGCAATATGGGCGAGCGCTGCGCCACGGGAGTGGCCTTCACGCGCGATCCGGCCACGGGCGAAAACCTCTTTTACGGCGAATATCTGATTAACGCCCAGGGTGAGGACGTTGTCGCCGGTATCCGCACACCACAGCAGGTCACCCGGGAAGGCTCCCGGCGCTGGGCGGCCGACAATCAGGTCAGCGAAGAGGAACGGGCGGCGAAATACCCATCGCTGGAAGAATATATGCCCGGTGCTTATCGCGACCTGGTCAATGTTTATACCAAGTTGGAACGCCACTACAAAGACATGCAGGACATTGAATTCACCATCCAGGATGAAAAACTCTGGATGCTCCAGACTCGTACCGGCAAGCGTACCGCAGCCGCCGCCGTAAAAATTGCCGTCGATATGGTGGCGGAAAAACTCATCGACAAGAAAACCGCCCTTCTGCGCATCGAGCCGGCGTCGCTTGACCAGTTGCTGCATCCCACATTTGACCCGCACGCCACACGTAATGTCATCGCGAAAGGCCTGCCCGCCTCTCCCGGCGCCGGTACGGGGCGCGTGGTTTTCAACGCTGATGATGCGGAAACTTGGCGAAACAGAGGTGAAAAAGTAATCCTCGTGCGCATCGAAACATCGCCCGAGGATCTCAAAGGCATGACGGTTGCGCAGGGCATCCTTACCGCACGCGGCGGTATGACCTCGCATGCGGCGGTGGTCGCCCGCGGTATGGGCAAATGCTGCGTGTCCGGTTGCGGTGAGCTGGAAATCAGCTACGCACAAAAAACAATCAGGGTAAATGGTAATGTGATTGCCGAAGGCGATTATATTTCCCTCGATGGAACAACCGGTGAAGTCATGAAGGGCGAGGTAAAGACCAGACCGGCGGAACTGTCCGGAGATTTCGGCACCATCATGCAGTGGGCGGATGAGGCCAAAAGACTGGGAATCCGTACCAATGCCGATACACCTCACGATGCCGCAGTCGCACGCAATTTCGGCGCGCAGGGCATCGGTCTTTGCCGCACCGAACATATGTTCTTTGAAGGGGACCGGATCAGGGCGGTGCGTGAGATGATTCTCTCCGACAGTCTCCAGGGTCGTGAACGCGCCCTGGCCAAACTGCTGCCGATGCAGCGTGAGGATTTCTACGGCATCCTCAAGGCCATGGAAGGCTATGGCGTGACCATCCGACTGCTGGATCCGCCTCTGCACGAATTTGTGCCCCAGGACGAAGAAAGTCAGGGGGAAATGGCGCGCGAGATGGGACTTTCCATCGATGCCGTCAAGGCAAAGGTGGCCTCTTTGCACGAACTCAACCCGATGCTGGGGCACCGCGGCTGCCGCCTGGGCATTTCCTTTCCGGAAATCACCCAGATGCAGGCCCGGGCCATCTTCGAAGCCGCCTGCCGCCTGGTGAATGAGGGAGTCGACGCCAAACCAGAAATCATGGTCCCGCTGGTCGGCACGGTTAAAGAGCTTTCCGCACAAAAAGAAATCATCGTCGCCGCCGCCGAAGAAGTGATGGCGGAAACAGGAGTGAAAGTGGACTACCTGGTCGGCACAATGATTGAAGTGCCCCGCGCGGCAATTACCGCCGATGAAATAGCCAAAGAGGCGGCCTTCTTCTCGTTCGGCACCAACGACCTCACACAAATGACTTTCGGATACAGCCGCGACGATGCGGGGAAATTCCTGCCGGAATATGTGGAAAAGAAAATTCTTCCGGTCGACCCCTTCCGTGTTCTTGACCGCGAAGGAGTCGGCAAACTCGTGGAAATGGCCGTCGAAAAAGGCAGGGCCACCAATCGGAAACTGAAGGTGGGCATCTGCGGCGAACATGGGGGAGATCCTTCTTCCATTGAGTTCTGTCACCTGACCGGGCTGGATTATGTAAGCTGCTCGCCCTTCCGGGTACCCATTGCCAGACTTGCCGCGGCTCAGGCCGCCCTGCTGAACGCGAAGCCGGTGAAAAAAACAGCCGCCAGAAAGGCGGTTAAGAAAACGGCCGTCAAAAAGACGGTCGCGAAAAAGGCGGCGGCAAAGAAAACCACATCTAAAAAGGTTACCAAAAAAGCACCGGCGAAAAAAACAGCCGCGCAGAAAACCGCAGGAAAAGCGCCAAAGAAAACTGTCGTGAAAAAGGCTGTCAAAAAGGCAGCGAAAAAAACAGCCGTCAAAAAGACGGTCATGAGAAAGGTGGCCAAAAAAACTGTCGCTAAAAAGGCCGCAAGGAAAAAATAGGTCGTAAAAGAGGCCAAACCAGAGGCGGCGGGGTTAAAACCCCGCCGCCTTTATTTATGCCGTTCGGTTTTACAAAGCTCCGTCATGGCAGGGCATCGTTACCGGCCAAATGTCACAAGGGGTTTCTCGCCTAAGCGACGGGCTATTTATCCTGTAAAAAATATTCAGCGGACTGAATCCCCAGATGCTGGGCCTGGATCCCTCCCACGATACCAACCACGGATGACTGATCGTTAAGTTTGACAGTATCGCCCCTGATAAACCCCTTGTCGCCCTTGTCTACCAGACGCAGCAGAAGAGGCGAGCTTTTGCGTGTATCATCCGGATAGTCCATGACCAGTGCGAACCCTCCGTCGGTCAGCTCGACTATCGAGCCGATCGGGTAGATTCCCACCATTTGCACAAAGCATTTCATCAATACAGGCTCGAAGCTTTTTTCCCTTTCTTCCCACATTTTTCTGAGCGCTTCATCCGGCGCAAAGGCACACATGCGGTACCCCCGGTGTGAGGTCAGAGCTTCATACACGTCGGCGATGCGCAGTATTTTCCCGATCAGGCTTACTTTATTCATGAAAACCGTCCTTGGGTAACCGGTCATATCGGGATTGAGATGGTGTTCAAACGGACCGATGATTATTTTTGCGCGCAGCTTCCGGGGTGCGTTAAGTCGGAGAATTTTCCGCACTCCGATGAGGGGGTGGTTTTTCATTTCGTCCCATTCATCGCCTGTGAGTTCGCCCTGCTTGTTTAAAATATTTTTGGATACACCAACTTTCCCCAAATCGTGCAAAAGCCCGCAAACGGTCAGGTGCTCGAGGCTCACATCCGGCATGTGAATGTAATTTCCCAGACAGGCAGCCAGCAGGGCAACATTGACGGAATGAGCATAGGTATAGTCATCGTAGTCTTTGATGGACGCCAGCCCCAGCATCAAAGGGGTATCTTCTCTGACCAGGTCCACGATATTCTGTGCCAACCGCCTGACTTTGCGTATTCCGGCAACACCCTGCGTGGATTTGGCGGCTACCTCCTTTACAGCTTCCACAGCGCTGATATAAATATTTTTGGCTTTTTCATAGCGCCCCTTCCCCGTCGTGTGGTATTTGGCACCTGCCGGCTCCTCGCTGAGCGGCCCGAAGATCCTCACCCATGAGAGATTCCGGTCGCCCAATGCGCCCTCCAACCACCCCAACGGGGCATCTTCTGCGGCCGAGTCATTGAGCAAACGAGCAAACGCGATGGCCTCCTCTGTGGATGCACTTTTAGTGAACTGAACATGGCCGATACCCCGTTGTGACAAGTATTCGCCCAGCGCGTCAATAACCGCGGCGCTGTCGCGCCGGTAGCGCAGCCTTTCACCCTGCACGTGAAACCTTCCCCGCCACAGATGGACATTCAACTCGTCATCGTCAGTCCGTTTTTTCAAGGCGGACTGAAACCGAACAACACATCTGAGCATCAACTCGTTATCATCCCGGTATATTCTCGCATTTTTAAGGAGATAGTACAGGGACTTTAAAAATTCGTATCCGGACTTTGCCGGTTGCTGATTACCGGACATCTCGTCGGTCATCCTTTCTTTTTCATTATATTTCTTTTCGCCCAGCGGATAATTTTCCTCAAAGGCAGGTAAAAGACACGCCCGGCAGCTTCGAGCACCTGCCTGGCCTCAGGAATCTGCAGCCCCTCGAGGGCGACTTTCGCGCCTTTACGGCGGGCCCGGCGTTGCTTTCCGGGCAACCACCTTCTTCTGAGCAGAGTCTCCTTCAGCCAGGGAACGCTGCGTGATGAACCACACTTGCCGAGCGCCCTGAAACATTCAATCATAAATCTTTCATCGCTTTTACCGAATTTCGTCTTGACGAGATATGAGGTGAGAAATTGTTCCGCGGCGTCCTGCCTGCCGGAAGATGCCGCATAGCGCAATACAAGATAGCGAATCGTCTTATCCGGATCGTCAATGAGTTTGAATATTTCACCAGGCAAAGCCAGCGGGTGTCGCAAGATTTCTCCGACCGTCCTGCGCCGTACGGAAACATTGGGATGAGCAGCCAGGCGGCGCAGAAAACGCAGGGAGGTTTCTATATCCAGTTGCATAATCACAGGAAACAGACTTTCCGCCAATTCCTGCCCCGCCTCGCCCAGCAGAGTCTCCAGAGGACGACTATCTCTTTCGGACAGAGAAATAATCGCGTCTGTCAAAAGCTGATTTTTCACTCGGGAATATCCGCCCTGCGGCAAAAGTGCCAGCGTCAAGACGGCTGACGGGTCGAGACACTCGAAAATCCGGATGATGGTGTCCGCTTCATCATTTTCGAGGCGGCTCCATTGGCCAAGTACGGGGGACAAAGATTCGGGCGCAGAGGCTTTCGCAAAAAAGTTAACGCAAACATCCTCCGCCCACGGCAACTGCTTTTGGTATTTTCCGGCAACTTTGCGCAGTCCCCAAACGATTTTCAAGGCGGTGTCGAATTCGCCGCGGGACAGACTTTCCCGGAACTCATCGAGTAACACATCAACAATAACCGTGAAGCTTTCCTTCTCCCTGCACAAAAGCATTCCGTCCATCAGAACGTCCACCCCCGCGGAGTAATCAGTCGCCGCCTCCAGGCTGACCATTTCCTGCAATTGTCTTTGTTCCTGCAAGGTCAGAATCGTTTCTTCCGGATCAATAGGGGGCAGCAAAGAATCGGACCGCCCGTCCATGTTTTTTCTCCCTGGCGACGCAACGGCAGAGCCAGGCTTGAAAGACGATATTTCGCTTTTTTTGTCCCCTTTTCCTTCTCCTCCCCCTTCCCAGCCGCCTTCTGTGCGGGAGGAAAAATCAGCTACTTCATATTGAATGTGAGGAAATTTCATCCCCCAGATGCCTGTCGCGAAATCCCCTTCCGGCTCATCGGCCAATGACGAAAATTGTTGAAGAATCTTTAAAAATTCGGCGACCTCCTCAGCTTCCAGCCCCTCGATAAATTCAATCCAGCGAATGCCGTCGCGAAAAAGGATAAAAGGCAGGGTTCCCTCCTCGAAGGGGCCCGTAAAAATCTCTTCTCCCTGAGCCAGAACACGGTCTTTTTCAATTTCGATTCTCAGATACCCATAGCTTACGAGATATGAGCTGAGGGCCTGATGAGCTTTTCCCGCAAATTTTGCGGTCATCACATGTCCCTGGGGATACAAAGATATATTTTTGGCCGCAACCAGCAGACCGGTAAATACTTTTTGAGCATCACCTGCCGCCTGTTGAGGTGTGCCTATGGTCGTTTTCCCAGCAGTTGTGTTCATAGGGGTCATCGCATGACCGTCCGTTCAGGCAATGCTTTCCGTCGGTTCATAACAGTTTAATATCATTATTTCTTTTGCGGCATAAGATCACATCATACAGTTTGCCTTATCCGACAACAAAATTTAGCGTTTTGTACTAATACCACAGGCGGAGCTCTCAGAGCAATCCACATTTAATATTACCGGGATTTTCGATACCATATAAAATGAATGGCTTGCACCATGCGTCACAAAAAGGTATTATCAGAAAAATGAGTGACCAGGCGATGAGAGCAAAAGCTCAAACAAGTCAAATCGAAGAAATTCTTGATGCACTGAAAAAGGCCGCGGCCGGTGACTATTCGGTAAAACTAAACACCACATCGGAAAATAATGAATTAAGCCAAATCGCCCTTGCGGTAAATAATCTGCTGAAATCTGCACATGACCGTATTTCGAAGGTCCTGGCCGCAGCGGAAAACTCCGCCAAAAACGCAGAACGCTACCGCCATATCCTGGACAACATTGAAGAAGGGTATTTTGAGGTCGATCTAAAAGGCAATCTTCTTTTCTTCAACAAAACATCCGTACGCTATTTGGGCTACACACCGAATGAGGCCCGGGGCATCCATTTCAAAAACCTGACGGATGAGGCAAACGCCAAAAAAGCCTATGAAGCCTTTCATGAGGTGTTTGTGACCGGAAAGCCGATCAAGGGCTTCGACTGGCAAATCCTCAAAAAAAACGGCGAGCCCATCAGTGTAGAGGCCTCGGTGTCACTGCTTCGTGATGAAGCCGGACAGCCCTGCGGCTTCCGGGGTATCGTTCGCGACGTATCCGAAAGGCTTCGTTCACAAAAAGAGCTCAAACAAACCAAAGAGCGCTATCAGACCATTTTGGATATCACAGCAGAGGCCTACCTGGAAGAGGATCTTGCCGGCAGGATCACTTTTGCCAACGATACGGCCTGCCGCATGTTTGGCATGCCACGCGAGGAGCTCGTCGGCAAGAGCTATCGCGAACTGGTCACGCCGGACATTGCCGACAATTTCCAAGAGATTTTTGCCAATATCTATAAGTCGCGAAACCCCGCGCGGCTGACCGACTTCGATATCGTGCGCCCGGACGGCTCTGTGGTTACTTTCGAAATCAACGCCACTCTCAAGTATAACCACGAGGGAATCCCTACCGGCTTTCGCATCATGATGAGTGATTCCACCGCAAAGAAAATGGCGGAAGAACACCGCCGCAAAAGCGAGAAAAAGTATCACAACATTCTTGAAATCATGGGAGAAGGCTATATCGAGACAGATACAAACGGCGTTATTTCCTATCTCAATGACACAGCCTGCAGCCTTATCGGCTATCCGCGCGAAGAGCTTGTGGGCAAAAGGTTCGTCGAGTGTTACCCCTCCAGCACTGCAAGCCTAAGCCACCGAATTTATGAGGATATTTACAAAACAGGCAGGCCCAGATTCCTGATGGACTATGAAGTGAAGGCCCGCGACGGTTCCGTACGAATCCATCAGCAAAATGTGGCACTGCTCACCGATGAAGCGGGCCGGCCGGAAGGATTCCGTATTATCATCCGCGATGTCACCCAGTATAAAAAAGCGCAGGAGGCGCTCAGGGAAACGGAGACCAAATACCGTCATATGCTGGAAACGATTGACGACACTTACCTGGAAACAGACCTCGCGGGCAATCTCGTTTTCTTCAATGATTCACTATGCCGCGTTTTGGGCTACAAACGCGAAGAGTTGCAAAACGCCGGTTACAAAATGATCTCGCCTCCGGAAAACGTCGCTAAAATATTTCATGATTTTAATGAAATTTTTAAAACAGGCAAAACCAGGCATTTCCGGGAACATCAATTGATCGCCAAAAACGGCAGTGTCATCTATATGGATATGAACATTTCCCTTCTGTATGCAAAAGACGGAACGCCTTCCGGGTTTTGCTGCTTCGGCAGTGACGTCACGGAAATGACTCTGGCCAACCGCAAAATTGCGGAAAATGAAAGACGTCTGCGCGCAATCGCTGATAATGTCCGCGACATCATCTGGACGATGGATTTCGACCTGCACTGGACTTATCTGAGCCCCGCTGTTTTCCATATGACCGGCTTTACACCGGAGGAAATTGCCGGCATGCCTCTTAAAATGATTGCCCCTCCCTCTGTCCAGCAGATGGTGCGCGAGAGACTGCAAAAAGAAATGGAGGGACGTTCCTCCCCAGCACCACCGGAACAGTTAAAACCTTTAACTTTTGAAATTGCTCTACGGCATAAAAACGGCACACGTATCTGGACGGAGGTCAGCGTTGACTTCAACCGGGATGAAAACGGCCGACCCTTCGAAATCGTCGGTGTAGCCAGGGACATTACGGAAAGAAAAAAGGCGGAAGAAGAAAGGAAGAAGCTCGAGGCCCAGCTCACACAGGCACAGAAAATGGAGGTCATCGGGCGTCTGGCCGGCGGCGTGGCACACGACTTCAACAATATGCTCAGCGTCATTTTGGGCTATGTGGATCTGGCAAAACTGAGGCTGGTCAGACAGCATCCGGTATTAAAAGACATTGCTGAAATTGAGAAAGCGGCCCTGCGTTCACGCGATATCACCACACAACTGCTGGCCTTCTCGCGCAAGCAGATCGTTGAGCCTAAAGTCATCGATCTTGACGAGCTGATCGAACACTCTCAAAAAGCAATGATCCGCCTCATCGGGGAAGACATCCGGCTGGAAGTCATCCGCCCCTCTAAACTATGGCCTGTAAAAGCCGACCCGTCACACATGGAACAGATCCTCATGAATCTGGCGGTCAATGCACGTGACGCAATGCCCGGCAGCGGCAAGCTGATTATACAGACGGAAAACATTGAACTTGGCGAGTCTGACTATACATCACATGCCGTGACCGCACCGGGTAGGTATGTCCGCCTTACGGTCAGCGACAACGGCACGGGAATAGACAAGGAGACAATCAATTATATTTTTGAGCCTTTCTTCACCACCAAAGAAGCGGGCAAAGGCACGGGCCTGGGATTGGCCACGGTATACGGCATTGTCAAGCAAAACGACGGCTTCATTAATGTTTACAGCGAACCCGGCAAAGGGACCAGCTTCACCATCTATCTGCCGCGTGCCCAGGGAGAAAAAGATCCCCCCGTTGAACAGGTCATCGAGCCCGGCCCGTCAGGCACGGGCTGTATCCTGTTGACGGAAGATGATGCCACAGTACTGCGTATCGCCCAGAAAATGCTCAAGTCAATAGGATATACGGTAATTCCGGCCTCAAGCCCGGAGGAAGCCATCTCCTTGTGCCAGGACAGCCAACTGCATATCGACCTTGTGCTCACGGATATCATTATGCCGGGGATGAATGGCGATGAGCTGGTTAAAAGGATAAGACAGATCAGGCCGGGCATGAAAGCTCTTTATATGTCGGGGTATGCATATGATGTGATCGCCCGCCGCGGCATCCTCAAGGAGGGCGTGATGTTTATACAAAAGCCTTTCACGATGAAAACCATAGGTGAGAAAGTGGCACAGGCTATGGAAGCGACCGAGTAAGGAAAACAGCTATTAATCTGCTAAACTCATCTACATGGCCGTGATCATCTTAACAAACCGGTTCTGAATCAGATAAACTTTCTCCTCCACCTCCAAACGGAAAAACGCTTCACGGGAATTGAGAAAATCCGACAGGCGGGAGTGTGTTTCCGGCAGGGCAAAGGACACCTTTCCGCTGAGCTTACGGCCATCGAGCATGTGAATGATGACGGGAACCTGCTTGTAGCCGGGGAAAAAACTGTCTGCCGAATCTTCTTCTATATAGACCATCATCATGTTTTCTTTTCTCAGAAGCACGATCTCGCCCGAATCCGACTCGAAAGGAATGTAGTTCCTGTCCTTGGCCAGCAGTTCGGTGATCAGCTCGCCGCCCTCGCGGAAAGCCGACACGGCGGAAACAAAAAAGTATCCGTTCATTTCGCTCCCTTCAGGGAAAAATACGGTGGCTCTTTTTTTGATTGTTTCAATTTTCAGTTGCATTGTACCTCCCGTGCTTGATTCATCAATACAGTCTCAAATCAATTATTGGCGCCCGCCTCATCGGCAATGCGCGCACCTTCCATCAGCAGAGACATGGCGCTCTCAAAAACATTGCGTGCCGGCACATTGGTGCACGACCTGATTTCAAATTCACCCTCCAACCAGGTCATCATTTTGTAAAAAGCATCCTGCCCTTCAAGATCCTGGGCCTGCGCGTAAATAATATCGCCCTGCTGAATATAAATCACGCCTTTTTTGCCTCCGCTGATCAACTGAATTTCAACATCTTTTTCTCCCGTGGTCAAACTTTGAATAATGTCGGTGAAACTCATGTCCTTTAAAGTTCCGGTAATGCCGCTGCGGGCCCCCCGCGAGCTCTTCAAGGCGAGCATATTACGGATTTTGATCGACAGCATCTCCAGGTCTGGCGGCTTGAGAAAAAAATCGTCCGCCCCCGCTTCCAGGCAACGGGTGGCCAATCGATCGCTTTGCTCAGCGGTAAGAAAAAAAAAGGGGATATGGGCTGTGGCGCTGTTTTCCCTCATGGCGCGGCAAAAGCGCATCCCTTCCGTTCCCGGGAGATTAACCTCGGAAATAACCAGATCCACTCCCTCTTCCAGAATTATTTTCGACGCAGCTTTGGCGTCCGCAGCAGCGGCCACATCATAGCCGTCGTTGCCAAGACGCAGAGCCAGAGCTGATTCCCGGTGAAATTCCGGATCGACGATCAGGACGCGCCGCCTGGCCCGTCCCGCATCTTTTAAAAACTCTTCGTCCCTTATCACACTCAAAAAAGTCTCCAGGAGCGATCGCCCCCCGGACGAGTCCTGCGGCCAGTCCAATTTTCTGCGCAGCTGGTCGATATCGCCTGCCATCTCCGGGTGGTGTTTTTTGAGTTCCTGATACCGCTGCACAAGACGAAGAATACGTATCTCCATACCGGCCGTGGAAACATCCGCCCCAGGCTGGTCATATATCCGGCTTATCGGATAGGGACAGGGCATCTGCTCATAAAGGGCCCGGCCGATCCCCGGTGTTGAAAGCCACGCCGCCAGCACGGCTCCATCAACCACGGTTACCGGCAACCCCAGACGCATGGCCAGAAGCTTGCAATATCTGGCTGTGGCAATAATCTGGCCGAGCTCCTCGCGGTCATCTTTCAGAGCCTTACGGATGACAAAAGAAACCAGCGCCAGAAGCGCTTCGCTCATCTGATTATAAGGGTATTCCTGCCCCAGCAGCATATTTCTGATGTTGTAAAAAGTCATAAAAGGGGCGGCCATGCCATCGGGCAAATGACGCAGCGTTCCTCTCTGTGACCTGAAAGCACGCACATTGACCACCATTCTGTCTGCCGGCTCTTCTTCGATCGCTTTTATCGCCTCCTTCATCGAAGAGACCCAGCGCACTTTGGAAAACCCTTCCCGCCGTAAAAGCGTCATGATCGCCCGCGATCTCTCCATGTCCGGCTCCAGGAGCAATATTCTGCCGCCGCTTTTGATCTCTTCATCCAGATCAAGCGATTCCTGACTTTTTCCGTCCTTCGATACAATGGCAAACCCATGCGGCAGGGATAATTCCGGACCTGGTACATACGGCCGCCCTTTATAATGAACGTCAATCGCCATGCGTATTTCCGATTTCGATGCAACGACCGTATCAAAAGAGGTGGTTAAAGAAATTGCCTGCCGGAGGTTTTGCATCAACCCCGCGTCGGACGGATCATGGACCGCCACCGAAAGCGTATCCGACCTGACATCGTAAGCCACAGGGAACACCATCAGCGCTTCCGCAACCTTCAGCGGCACCCTGGTGCGGGCAATGTCGGCGGGGGGCTTCTCCAATAACGACAGGTATGGCTTTTGAAATATTTCCGACAGACACTGTCCCATCTGCTGATAATTCATGAGTTTGAGAAAAACCACCGCTTCGTCCAGCCCCATACCAGTTGTCAGGGCGTAATCTTCCGCACGCGCCGCCTCATCGGCGGAAATCTTTCCGGAATCGATCAGGTAATTTTTCAACAGGGTATCATCCATAAAAACTACTCTATTCTGCTGGTATAAATATCCGCCTCTTCCTGTGTGATTACCCCGTCCGTAACAAGCTTTTTAATATGGTCATTCATCGTCTGCATGCCAATGTTTTTGCCCGTTTGCATGACTGAAAGAACCTGAAATGTCTTCCCCTCGCGAATCAGGTTTTGAATTGCCGGCGTGCAAATCATTACTTCCAGAGCGGCGATCCTGCCCTTGCCGTCTGCTCTTCTCAGGAGGTTCTGTGAAACAACGCCCTTGAGCGACTCACCCAGCATGGTGCGGATCTGTGCCTGCTGCGTGGTAGGAAAAACATCGATAATCCGGTCCACCGTCTTGGGGGCGCTCGAGGTGTGCAGAGTTCCGAGAACTAAAAGTCCGGTTTCCGCCGCCGTCAGGGCCAGTTGAATAGTGTCCAGATCCCTCATCTCCCCCACCAGAATGACATCCGGATCCTCCCTGAGCGCTGCCTTGAGGCCGGAGGCGAAACTTTCCATATGGAATCCCAGCTGCCTCTGATGAATCAGACACTTGCCTTTTGGATGAATGAATTCGATTGGGTCCTCCAGCGTAATGATATGATGATCTTTTTCCTTGTTGATAAGGTCAATCATCGCCGCCAGGGTCGTCGATTTACCTGAGCCGGTCGCCCCGGTAACCAAAACAAGCCCCTTTTTAAGTCGAGTAAGTGAATAGACCGCCTCCGGCATGCCCAGATCACGTAGCGTCCTGATGCTGGTCGGGATCACACGGAAAGCGCCGCCATATCCTTTGCGCTCCATAAAAATATTGCCGCGAAACCTGGCCACACCTTCGAGCTCGTACGCAAAATCGATATCTTTTTTTTCCTTAAGCAATGCCAGTGATTTTTCGTCGAGCATCTCCAGCAGCAAAACCTCAACTTCCTCCGGCGTCAAGTCATGATATTTTGTGCGCTGCAGCTCGCCCATGATACGCAACAAGGGTGGTTCACTCACGCAAATATGAAGATCTGAAGCTCCATACTGCATGATCATTTTTAAAAGAACATCGATTTTGGCCATGAATTTCCTTTATTTTTTTAATTTCGCAAGCAAACCGCAAAGTTAAGCGTGCCGGCGCGGTTGATGGATAAGAATTTGTTATCATTGGCATTATAGGGTTTAGCATCCTGCAAGTCAACAGGAAATGGTAAAAATGAAGACAAAGTGTATTGGTCAGCTGCACATAAAGTAAGGCGCCCCTGGTCATTTTTTGTTCTAAACCATGCAAAAAAGCCTTGTTCCTGGCAGATGTAAACTGCCCCTGGCGCAGGAAATATATTTTAACATTTTGTGCAATCGCACTCGACGCTTCATCGAGTGAGGGCTTGCCAAAGGGAGATAATCTTTTTGTGGCAAGAGGGACATTTTATAATATTTATAAAAATATTCAATACATACGATGATATTGGTGTATTTTTAAAACTTTGGCACGCAAATTTCATTAGCATAAAGGCAAATAAAGCGAACAAG
>Ga0116187_1000177_pt1 | contig 79332 bp, 57 predicted proteins | sample AD_JPNNA6_MetaG_FD_89755 | JGI IMG/M metagenome (GOLD analysis project Ga0116187, IMG submission 89755) | Active sludge microbial communities of municipal wastewater-treating anaerobic digesters from Japan - AD_JPNNA6_MetaG | ecosystem: Engineered > Bioreactor > Anaerobic > Digestate | place... | reverse complement strand
CTATTACAATATGGCTGAACTGCAGTACGCGGTTGATCTGGAAAAACCCGAGAAAGCCCTTGCCAACTATAAAAAAGCCTTGGAAATCGAACCTGATTTTTATCTGCGCGACCGAGCACTTTATAATATCGGCTATCTGAGCAGCGAGGCCAAAAAAGTATCCAAATACTCACAGATAGAGCAGTTCCGTGCCACCAACCCCAATCGGGAGAGGCCGGACCGCCTAAAATTCACTGAGGCTGATTTCAGCGAAGCACTCAATGCCTACACAGAACTGGTGGATTCCGGCAAGTATAACGATTCGCCCTATTACGACGAGGCTGTCTATCGGCTTGGCATACTCCATTTTCTGATCGGCTCGGACGCGGATGAACCCATTACTCATTACGCGGAGGCGAACCGTCGTTTCAACTCCCTTGTGAATAAACCTTCTAGCGCCTATCACCATGACGCTTTGTACCAGAGGGCTTGGTAAATCTGAATCAGGGAGACGAGCAATCCCTGAAATCAGCCTTGGCAGATTTTGTCACTCTCATCGGAGCAGCTGACAGCAAAGAGATCACGGATGCCTATCTGGCTCAGGATTACCGGGACAACTCCATTGACAACATAGCCTATTCACTTATCGCTCTAGACGGCATAGAATTCACCCAGGAATCCAAGGGTGTGACGGAGATCCGCAGAGCGATGGCTGAGTATTCCGATATAAAGGTGAAAACCTTGATCCTGGACAAAGCTGCAGGCATGAAAGTGGATATGAAAGCGCCGTTACAGGCAATAGATTTTATGGAACTCCGGCTCCAAACCTCTCCCTATGAGCTGCAAAATCCGGCTGTAGTCGATTCAATTATAAAACTATATTACACCCCTGGCTTGGAACTGCGTTCCGGCATGAATCTTTCCCAGATTCGCGATGAAAAGCTCGACTTCATTAAAGCCTCTTATGGCAAAGGCACCAAATGGTATCAGGATAATGTTAAGAATGCAGACCCCGCAATGCCTGACCTGAGAGCGCAGCTGAATATCATCCGCGATGCCTATGAACAAATCCGCATCCGCCATTACAACAACCTGATCGACTCTGCCTCCAACAGGGACAAACAACTGTACGAGTCTCATATAGTGGCGTATCAGCAGTACACTGAGCTTTTCACCAATGCCTCGGAACTTCAGACTTTCATTGACAGTAACAGACAAACCGAAGTGTTGCTGGCCAGCATATTTGCTGAAAAACGCAATGATGTTGAAAGCTATAGCAACGCCGCGATGAAGCTGACAAAATACAACGAAGATTATCAGGAAAATCCTGATTTCTTCAATAACGAAGGCCTCATCTACAAATACAATCAGCGGATATACTCGCTCTCCAAACCCGCTCCGAAAGATCAAGCTTCCTACACCAAGTACCGGACTTCAGCGCTCAGATTCTACGATGTGTTGAAGGCCTCCCAGAATCCGGAAGCCAGAAAGGGGGCACCAGCCATTCTGATGGACCTGGCAGCGGTTGAAATGTACCATGACCATCCGGAACAGGCCAAAGTACATTACAACACAATTCTGGCAAGTGGGATCGATATCGATCGGGCAACCAGCAGAAGCATCTACCTGAACCTGGCCAAGATAGAGGAGGATGCCGGCAACTTCAGTGAAGCGGAACGGATGTACATAGCCGCCAAAGGCTTCTCTGAAAATACCGCCGACGCCGCTGAGATCGAAAGCTTCGTGAGATTGCAGATCCAGAACAATTATGAACAAGCAGAGAAGCAGGGTGACCATAAGACCGTTGCCACTGAGCTGATCCGTTTGGCGGACAAATTTACCAATGAGCCGTCCCGCAGCCAAGGTTACCTGTTCCTAGCCTCCGAAGCATACATCAAAGCCAGGCTCTACCCTGAAGCTATCGAACTGAAAACGGATCTGGCCGCTGTAAAACCCTCCATGAATGAGAAATATGCCCTCTATGAACAGAGCTGGAACATTGCCCAAAACCAGATGAAAGACCCCGTCAGAACCAGAAACCTGAAAAACGAATTCATTCAGCAGTTTCCAGAGAGCAACCTTGCCTTTGCCCTTAGGGTAAACCTCATTGAGGAAATGCGCAAGGACCCAGCCCAGCGTGGAAACGCGGCTGCGGCTTACATCGACCTGCACAACGACGTGCGGGCCGGACGCGTTGACAGTGGTGACATCAATCCGGAAGAGATATATCTCTGGGCTGTAGAGATCTACAGCAGTGATAAGAATCAGGATAAAGTGGTGGAAACCCTTACCTACTTCACACAAACCTACCCCAAACACAAAGAAACCCCAGGCTTCCTCACCATCCTGGCTGATTCTTACCTTGCCCGGGAGGATCAGCAGCGTTTTGAGTATTACGCGCGCGAACTATATCTGAATGACAAAACCAAATCCGAACGATATCTGACGGTTGCCAACCGCAAACTGGGAACACTGGCACAAGAATTTGATGCTGCTTACGCAGCCAAGAATTGGGGCCTGGCCTTCCAGAAAAGGGACGAGTTCAAACGCCAGGAAGCTGAGTATCGAAAAGAAGGTCTGCCCGTGGAAAGCGCCAAAGCTTATGAAGCCTTTGCCTTCGCTGAATCCGAACACTCCATCCTGCAAGCACGCCAGGCCTTCCTGGACGGATTCGACCGCCAAATGAACAGCATCGAAAAAGGAAATTTCCTCACCGCATCAGCCAACAAACTGCTGCCCGTAAGTGCCGGCACCACCTGGCAAAAGCACCTCTTCGGCGGAACCCAAAACCTGGTTCCATCCTTGCAAACCAAAGCCGAACTCGAGGTTGCCAAGATCGTTAAACTGCTCGATCAGCAGGAAGCTGACATCCTGGACAACGAACGCCGCCTCAGAGCGCTCAGCTTGATCTGCCAGATCAATGACCGTGCTGCAGAAGTTGTGGAAACCCAGATCAATAAATACATCCAGGTAGCAAACGAACTTGCTCCCTTCCGCGACCGCAAAAGGGTCAGCGAGCGTGAGTTTGACAAAATGGTCAACACTGATATCAAACCACATTCCCAACCCTATATAGATGTGTTTCACGCCAACTCGAGCCTGATCTACCAGGATATCTACAACAAGTATTTCACAGCCGGTTACTACGACAAGTACACCACCAAGGCGGAAGATAAACTTATCGAACGCAACCTGTTGCCGGAATACACAGAAATCCGGCACACACTGGACAAAACCTGGACCGCCAGGCTGGAAAAACCCCAGGGTGGTTCTCAGAAACTCACCGCATTCGGTTCCCTAACCCTGGATGACGGAAGAATGCTCTCGACTTATAGCGTTCCCTCCCGTCACGAACTAGTTTTGGAACGTGAGTTCGATTTTGAGGTCGCCCCCCTCTTTGCCTATGTTTATCTGGCTTATGAGCAGGACCCCAACATCGTTTTCAACGGCACCAAGATAGATCCGGTCTATATTCCCGTTTACAAGGAAGATTTTGGCACGGTCTTCGCGATCCGCATCGAAGGCGAGGGCTTGAAAAGTGGTAAGAACCTTTTCCGAGGCGTTTTCCCCAACACCGGTGTTTCGGAAGAGCCCATCCATTTCAGCACAAGTTTCTTCTTTGACGCGGCCGAAATGGTCACCACCAGCCCCACCGATGTGAAAACCCTGGTGTCAAATACAGACTGGATAGTGATCGGGCAAGACCCCGCAACCGGAGAAGAGATCAGTTCCTACGCCAGTTTGGCGCCGAACTTCGATCTTCCCATGAACAGATCAACTTTCCTGCAAAATACCTCTGCGAAGCCAATCTGGATAGATGAGACGCAGGAAAACCAACAGACACTGGTAATATTTGAAAAGGAATTTGAATTGCAAGCAGGATTTGGGGAAGGTTACCTGGATTTTGTGGCCCCGGACAACGCCAAGCTGTTCCTGAATGGCCAGCCCCTGGGTCCTGTTTACGAACTGAACTACGATACTGAGCCTTTCCTGGTGTATCCGGTGAGAGCCAGTTTGCCCGTTGGCCTTCTGAAGCCCGGCTTGAACAAGCTGCGCATGGAAGTTAGGAACAATTCGCCCAACCGCGGCATGCTCGCCGAGCTGGGCATAACAGTATCCGCCAAGGAGTGAAGAGATGAAAAAGACTTTACTGATCAGCCTCCTGATCCTGCTGGGAACCTCCGTTTGCCTTGCGCAGGTGGACAGTGGCGAAACCGCTGTTGCGGAACCCCGGGAAACAGAATTGATAGAAGGACGCGACCTGCAGATCCAGATCAAGACCATGATGCCTGATATCAGCGTGGTCCAGGTCAAGACCGATACCTATGCTCCGGCGGCAAAATACGATTTCACGATCAGCCTGGCAGCGATTCAGGCTGAAAGCAAAAAACAACTTACAAATTGGAAACAAGAAATATTAACATGGCTAGAGGAGTCAAAATGAATGCCAAGCACATCGTTCTCGTAATCCTAACCCTGGTGACCAGCCTTGGGGCCCTGTCGGCGCAGGTAACACAGCTGACAGATATCAAAACAAGCCCCGTAAACCTTGCCACCATATTTGATGACAGCAATCAGGAAGGTTATTTCGGATACCTCATCCTGTTGGTTTTCATAATCGGTATCGTTTACGCGGTCGTCCGCTACATCCAGTTGTTCCATAAAGAAAAGATCAACGCCCAGAACCTGTACAAAAGCCTGAAAGGCTACATCAAGAACGACCAGATCGAAGAAGCCATCAAGATCACGGAAAAATTGAAGGGCACCACCCTCGGCTTCATCTTCTTCAGCGGGCTTTCCGTCTATAAGGACGTGCGCAAGACCGCCTCCAAAGAAGACATGAGCGACCAGGTGCAGAACGCCCTCGACGAAGCCGTGCTGCAAAAAGTTTACAAACTCGACGCGGGCCTTTTCTGGTTCGACACTCTTGCCCAGGTTTGCACCTATCTCGGTCTGCTGGGAACCATTTGGGGATTGCTGGCAGCTTTCAACGCCCTCAGCCGTCCAGACGTGCTTGACAGCCAGAAGAACATCATGCTCTCTGCCGGCATCAAAACCGCCATCGGCACCACCGCCCTCGGTTTGATCGCCGCCATTCCGCTCACTCTGATCAAAGGTTGGCTGATGGGCAAAGCCCAAAAACTCATCAACGAGATCGACGAATATAGCGTTAAACTAATCAACTTCATCAATATCTCAGCTAAAGGATAAAATCATGGCATACCGTCCTTCAGCAAGAAGGAACCAGCATCCGGTCTCAGATCCGAAAATTCCGGATCTGGTGCCCCTCATGAACTTGTTTCTCACCGTCATCCCATTTCTATTGCTGATGCTGGTGATCACGCAGGTGGCGCTGGTGGCCTTCAACTTCTCTGCCGCCCCTCCCGGCCAGTCCGCGACGGTTGACGGCACGGAAGGCTTGAATAAGGATGTTCCGGAAGTAACCGTAATCATAACGGCCTCGCAGGATTCACTGCTCACCACCATACCTGGTTTCGAGATCAGGGAACCCGGACGCGACCCCGGTATCGTGAAATTGTCTCTTGGACAATATGACTATGTCATGCTCGATGCCGCCCTCAAGGCCGTCCGGGAAAGGTTTCCGGACCTGCTGGACATTAGTGTGGCCCCTTATGATGATGTGAAGTATGACGTCCTGATCAAAACCATAGATATCTGCCGGAGCAACAACTTTGCCAATGTTCACTACAAAGCCCCGCAGGTTCGCTACTACGTGATGGGGGGAAAATGAGCAACATCATTAAGCCCAAAGACACGAACCGCCGGGTGCGGCGCAAGTTCAAAGAAGGAACTTCGCTGTCCATCATTTCACTGGTGGATATCCTCACCATCCTGCTGGTGTTCCTGCTCAAGAACGTATCCATGGAAGTGCAAAAACTGACCATGCCTAACAACATGACCTTCCCGGTCACCATGGAAAAGCGGGACTTGCTGGAAAACAAAGGTACCACCGTGGTTCAGATCTACCCTGACCGGATACTCCTTGGCGAACAGGGAATCTATTTTGGCAGCCTGGAAGAGTTTGCTTCTGACCCCGATAAACGCACCGAAATCCTCACTTACTTGCAAAGTACTGCCACGGAAATTGTTAAAACTCCCGATGCCGACGGTAATCCGACCACCACAGCCTTGCTCATACAGGCGGATAAAAGCATCCCCTGCTGGTATATAACGGAATTCGTGAGCTTGGGGACCAGTTCTTTCTACGAATACATCTATTTTGCCACCCTCCTGGAAACTGATTGGCTTGAAAAAAGTAAATCGAACACCAGTGGGTAAGGGAGGTATGATGGCAAAGACGATACTGAATATAAGCCTTAATTACCGGGGAAAACATCTGGATACCATCCGCCAGGGATTGGATTTTACCAAAAAATGGTACATTGGAACAGATAAACACCTGTTCTGGCAAATCCTGGACGATTCGCAGAAGTTCCCAGTCAGGCATAAGCTTCTAATCAAGCGTGGAGAAGACTTCTATCTGCAGCTGCCGGATGGCTCGAACCTGACTTGCAGCAAGGATGGCAATCCGCTGGATGCCAATGCCCTGCAGCAAAATGGCATCCTATCAGGCTCGCTGCTCAAGCTGCGCAACGACCTCAGCGGAACCGCGCAGTTAAACCCTGATTACGACATCCAGTTCGGTTATACCGAGCCTCGGATAATTGTTCTGCGCCCGGAAGAACAAGCTGTGGTGAACAACAGCCTGAAGCCGGCTCCGCTTTCCTCTTCGGAACGCACGGAAACCGGACTCACCCTGCTCTTCCTGATTCTTGGCCTCGCTTTCGTGCTGATCTACGACCTCGTGATCAAGCCCAAAATGGACCAGGAAAAAACCCTCACGGAAACTCTGGCGGAACTGGAAAGAGTGCGCAGGATAGAGCCGCAGCTCGGTTTGACCCCTCCGGAAGCAACCATGCCGCAGACTCCTCCGGAAGCGCAAGTCAGTGATACCCGCGGACAACAGCAACCCGGCGGAACGCAACCTGCCAGAGGTACCGGCCGGACCACCGGCGGAAGGCAAAGCCAGGGTGTGCCCGATAGAGGCCAGATCTTTGGCACCGGAAGGCCCGGAGTAGGAACTCCCGGCCCCAGCAGGCCCCAAACTGCCTATGCGGTCACCGGCTTGCAGAATTTTATCACTGCCCGCCCGGGAGCCAGAGGTTCCGCAACCGGCACCGGCACAGGATCTGGAGCATCGGGATCCTTCAATCCCCAGGCTTCTTCAGGTTTCTCCGGTTCCTTCGATCCTAATGCCACTTCAGGTTTCAACACCTCAACCTCTGATGTTGGCAGGGTTGCCACAACCCTACCCGGCGGACCCGGATTGACCACCCGGCCTAATGTGCCCACCCAGACTTTCACCGGTGACGCTTCCAGGCTGAAAACCCCCTCCACCGGCCAGTGGCCGACCGTTCCATCAGCCCGTGAAGAAACTGAAAGAGTTACCCAATCCGTTGTGAAAGCCCCGGTGATAACTAAGCTCCCCACTCCGGAAGTGAAAATACCCAAGCCCGCTTCCTCTGTTCCGGATGCCGACATCATCTACAACCAGATCGCCTCCCGAAAAGGCCAGATCGAGCAATCCTACAAGAGAAACGTTGCCATCAAAAAGCAGACCGGTTCAATCACTGTTGTAATGGACATTGCGGAAAATGGCAGTGTTACGGCCCGTGTAACTTCAAACAGCGCCACATTCACGCAGAGCTTCTTGAACGAGATCAAGAACATAGTGGAATCCTGGCGCTTCAACGTGACCAAACCCACAAAATACCAGTTCAAAATGAACCTCACTCAAGCCTAAGCATAAACGAGAACATATCAAAACCCCGCTCCACCGGCGGGGTTTTTTTCTGCCTTGGATTATGGATGTTTCTGGTTTGCCGTTGGACCCTGTCTCATCTCTAGCCATTGATGAATGAAGCCAGGGACTGAAAATACACAGGAATTCAGAGATTCGCTCTGGCTTCGCCGTTTGCCCCATCCCATATACATCCCGTTCACTTCCCGTTGACTTCCCGTTTGGGCAGCGGGAACTCAACGGGATGCGAAAAGGAGGCAAGTGAGCTGGGGCAAAGGGCGAATTTGCCAGGAACAGAAGCCACGCTGGCAGATTTCCATTGACACAAATGCCCCTGCCCTTAGCCTTTGACTATGTATTACTACGCTGTGCATCTGCCCCTGGCCCTCACCCGGGAATTTCATTACAGCTCCAAAGTGGAGATCACTCCCGGAGCCAGGGTCTTGGTGAGTTTCAACCGCAAGGACATGATCGGCATCTGTGGTGACCAGATGCAGAAACAGCCTTCTGACAGGATACGCTACAAGCCGGTGTTGGAGATTCTGGACGACGAACCGGTGCTGGGGCCGCGGCTGCTGGAGCTGGCGAAGTTCATGGCGGAATACTATGCCTGTTCCCTGGGCAGCGCTTGTTTCGCGATGTTGCCGGCCTGGCTGGTGCCGGATATCGATGCTGAGGTGAAATGGCTGGCAGCCGATTTTCCCGAGCCTTTCCGGGCGCTGCAACCCGCTTTGGGTGGAGGCGAAACCATGAAGGTCCCGGAACTGCGCAAGCAGTTGAAAGGCGTGCCCGTGCTGCATCTGATCGAACAGGCGTCGGATCTGGGTCTGCTGGAGCTCAAACGCAAGCTGAGCTCCAGGGACAAACCCAAAACGGTCAATTATGTCAGGCTGCTGGACCGTGAGCCCGACTTGGGGTTGTTCCCACCCAAGCAAAAGGAAGCCCTGCAACTGATTCTGGCCATCCCCAAAGAGGAGTTTCCCCTCTCCGAAATCAGCGAAACCGTATCCTATTCGGTGGTGCGAGCGCTGCAGAAGAAAGGCTTGCTGAGCATCACCCCCAAAAAGGTGGAACGTGAGTTCTTCAGCTTCGACAGCAGTGCCGGGCCCAAGGTCGTAACACTAAATGCAGAGCAGCAGCTCGCGGTGCAGGAGATATCGAGGCAAGCTGCGAAATTCAGGGTTGATCTGCTTTACGGCATTACCGGCAGCGGCAAGACAGAGGTTTACATCCCTTTGATCCGTTCCTGCCTGCAAGAGGGCAAGGGAGTTATCTTCCTGATCCCGGAAATCGCGCTCACACCGCAGATGGTGGAGCGCTTCCAGGGCGAATTCGGTGCCACGCTCGCCATCTCCCACAGCCAGTTGAGCGACCGCCAGCGCCTGAACCAGTGGCACAAGATCGCCGCAGGTGAATGCCGGATCGTGATCGGCGCCCGCAGCGCGGTTTTTGCCCCCATGCCGAGGTTGGGGCTCATCATCGTGGACGAGGAACACGAGCAATCTTACAAACAGGACAACAACCCCCGCTACAACGGACGCGACCTCGCCGTGATGCGGGCCAAGCTGGAAGGGGCAAGAATAGTGCTGGGCAGCGCCACCCCTTCGCTGGAATCCTGGCACAATCAGAACATCGGCAAATACACACTTCACACCCTCAAAAGCAGACCGCTGGACATCAAGCTGCCCGAGGTTCGCATCCTTTCGCTGCAGGAAGACTACCAGCAACAATTGCTTTCCGACGAACTTATCGCCGCCATTGGCGCCCGCCTTGAGAAAAAGGAACAGGTGATCCTGTTCCAGAACCGACGCGGCTTCTCCTCTTATATGCAGTGCCTGAAATGCGGCGAGCTGATCAAATGCGCCAACTGCGACATCAGCATGTATTACCACCGCGACCGTGAGGAAATGAACTGCCACTATTGCGGAAATGCTTATCCCAGCCCACGCAAGTGCCCCAGCTGCGGCAGCTACACTTTTTCCTATGGCTCGCCCGGCACCCAAAAAGTTGAACAGCTTCTGCGAATTGTCTTTCCCCAGGCTAGGGTGTTGCGCCTGGATTCAGATTCTGCGCGCCGTCAGGACAGCTATAAAACCATGTACCGCCGCATGAAAGACCGCGACGTGGACATCCTTTTGGGCACGCAGATGATTTCCAAGGGCTTGGATTTTCCGGCTGTGACCCTGGTGGGAATCATCAACGCTGACATCAGCCTAAACGTTCCGGATTTCCGTTCCGCGGAGCGCACTTTCCAACTCTGCACCCAGGTTGCGGGACGCTCCGGCCGGGCGGACAAGCGTGGCGAGGTGATTATCCAGACATACAACCCCACCCATTACGCCATCGTGCACGCTGGAAATCAGGATTACCAGGCTTTCGCGGAAGAAGAGCTGGAACATCGCCGGCGCTTGAACTACCCGCCCTTCTACAGGCTGGCCAGAATCCTGTTCCAGTGTTCGGACGGGAATCTGCTCGAGCAGGAAATGGCTTTCCTGCGGGAAAAAGCCCTGCTGGCAGCAGCCTCTTTCGGGGCGAATGATCTCTATCTATTAGGTCCGGCACCTGCACCCTTTGCCAGAATTAACAAGCTCAACCGCTGGCATCTGATCCTCAAAGCCCGCACCCCTTCTATCCTGAAGCAAGCCCTGAAGCGGATCTCAGAGCTCTACACCCCGCCCGCGGCCATTCATTCCCATCCAGATGTGGACCCGCTAAACCTGATGTGATAACATCCGCCAATTTTTTCCCTTGCCAAAATACTCAAGCGGCAAAAAGTGTGAAAAACAAAGGAGTTCCCCATGACAGATAAAGAAAAGAACGGCTGCAAATGCGGCGAAGATTGCCACGAACACGATGGACTTTGCGACTGCGAAAACGAAGAATGCGACTGCAACACCATCACCATCGAAATGGATGACGGCAGCAGCAAGGATTTCATCGTGCTGGATGTGCTCACCCACGAAGGCAAGCAGTACATAGCTTTGGCTGAGGTCGATTCCATGGAATACGACATCATGAGCTGGGAAGTGGATGGCGAAAATGTTGAACTGAGCGTGATCGAAGACGATGATGAGTTCAATGCCGTGGCAGCAAAATTCGAAGAATTGTTCAAAAGCTATAACAAAGAGCCCGAAGACTGATCTGAAACGGGCAAAGGGAACAATATACAAATAAACGCGTCAGGCGCATGAACGGGAGGTTGAAAAGTGCAGGCTGACCTAATACTAAAGGATTGCAGGCAACTTGTAACGCTGAGGGGAGGCGCTGAACCCCGCACCGTATCAGCGATGAGCGACCCCGGCATCATAGCTGGCGGAGCTCTGGCCGTTAAAGACGGACGGATCCTTGCTGTGAGCACAACGGCTGAGATCATGGCCGCGTATTCCGCCCCGGAAGTGGTTTCCGCGGATGATAAACTGGTTTTGCCCGGTTTCGTAGACTGCCACACCCATCCAGTTTTCGTGCACACCCGTGAGGACGAATTCGCCCTGCGCCTGGAAGGAAAATCCTATGTGGAGATATCCCTGGCCGGAGGCGGCATCCGGGGCACGATAAGAACCACCCGCGACGCTTCTGAGGACCTGCTCTTCGAGCTTGCCGCCAAAAGAATCCGCAAAATGATAGCGTTGGGCGCCACCACCGTGGAAGCCAAAAGCGGATACGGCCTCGATACAGCCAGCGAACTGAAACAACTGCGCGTAATCGCCCGGCTGAACAAGGAATTGTCCGTAACCGTTGTTCCCACCTTCATGGGCGCGCACGAATTTCCCGAGGAATTCAAAGATAACCACGCGGCCTATGTAAAAATCCTCTGCGAAGATATGATCCCCGCCGTGGCTGAGCAAGGCATAGCCCGGTTTTGCGACATCTTCACCGAAGCCCACGTTTTCGGCATTGAAGAGAGCAGGATCGTGCTCAATTGCGCCAGAGACCACGGTTTGTCGCTCAAAATGCACGCTGATGAGATCGAGCCCATCGGCGGAGCGGAACTCGCGGCTGAGCTGGGCTGCGTGTCAGCCGACCACCTGGGAGCCGCTTCCGACGCGGGTATCCAGGCCATGAAAGAAGCCGGCGTGATCCCCGTTCTGCTGCCCGCCACGCTCTATTCGCTGGCCAGCAAGAAATATGCCCGCGGCCGCCACATGATCGATTGCGGCCTGCCGGTGGCAATCGCCACGGATTACAATCCCGGCAGCTGCAACTGCGATTCGCTGCCTTTTACCATGAGCCTGGCCTGCCTGCAGATGGGCCTGAATCCCGTGGAAGCGCTCTGCGCCTGCACCATCAATGCCGCCCACGCCCTTGGCTTGGGGGCAGAGACAGGCTCGCTGGAGCCGGGAAAACTGGCGGACTTCTGCATCTGGGACATCCCTTCCCTGAACTTCATTCCCTACCATCTGGGATCATCGTATATCACAGCAGTTTACGCCAGGGGAAAGCTGGTCCACACCTCTTCAGAATGAACGGCAATAGCGGCGAAAACGCTTACACCATCATTGAAACCCTGCACAAATCGAGGCAGTTTTGCGTCTATAAAGCCCGCAACTATTTCAGCGGCAGAATAGTAACCATCAAAACCAACGAACAGCGCTTCCGGAGCGACGCTGACCAGGTGGGCCAATTGCGCGACGAAGCGGAAACCGGCCTCCGGCTGAGACATCCAAGCATACGTGAAACCATAGGTCTGTTTGAGGATGGCGGCACCGTTTACATGGTCAGCGAATACCTTGAGGGCGATCCTCTCAACGATATTCTGCGCATCCCGCGCGTGGACATCAGCTACAGCCAGGCCATCAAGTGGACCCAGCAGTTGCTGGACGCTCTTGAACACGCGCACAAACACCTTATCCTGCATCTGAACCTTAACCCCACCAACATCATCATCACATCGGACTATGACCTCAAGGTGCTGGGCTTCGGCAAATCGCCCCACGCGTGGAAAAATGCCGATCCCGAGCAGCACGCTTTCCATCCCGTGCTTTTCACCTCCCCGGAAGTTTTTTCGGAGAAAAATCCGGACGAACGCTCGGACATCTGGTCCGCCGCCGTGATTTCATGGCTGCTGCTGCGGGGCAGACTGCCTTGGGAACTTGACCGTCGTGACAGCCCCTCCATCCAGAAAGAGCAAACATTAGCCCAATACCCGCTCAGTCCAGACCAGCCCGGAAGGCACATCCCCCCCTGGCTCTTCAGTATTCTCAACAAGGCTTTGCAGCCCGATCCCGCCAGGCGTTTTGCCAGTGCCGCGGAAATGAGGGAGGCGATCGCCAACCAGGAGGAAGTGGCTCTCGAAATTGACGGAGTCGGGCCCGCATCATCAAAACCAGGGGCAATCTTTCCTGGCGACAACCAATTCTCCCCGCTCGGCGTTCCCGCTATTAATTCTGAGCCTTCCCTGTCTGATACCCAGCCAGGAATCGGCAGACAGTCCCGGGGTGTTGACCCCGAGCCGGTCAAGCGTCCCGGAGATGTTACAGTTGAAGGTCCAGCCCATAAAATCCCCATTAAAAGCGAGGCTGCCTCTGCGGAAATCAAGAAACTGCAGAAAACCTTCCGCGTGCTGGGAATCATTTCAGCCTGCATCTTTGTTTACATTATCTTGAAATACTACGTGATCAGGGATGGGGCGATTTTCAGTCGCGCCCGGCATGGCGACTCTCCAGCACAGGTGGCCGACGCGAAGCAGAAGGTGGCAAACGAGCCACTGGAAATGATCTCAGTCTTGGGAGAAACAGCGGTCATCGGCAACAACGGCCCCGACGCCAAAAGCGACGAGTATCCGCTGCTGCAGGTGAAGCTGTCTTCGTTCATGATCTCACCCCGTGAAATCACGCGTGAACAGTGGGCCATGGCCAATCCCGGCTACAAGGTTTGCGGTAATGACAAGGACCTGCCAGTCACTGGCATCACCTTTGATGAGGTGGTGGCTTTCTGCAACGAAAAGAGCCGCCTTGACAATTTGGAGCCCTGCTATGAATATCTTGGCAACGGCGTGAGTTGCGATTTCAACGCCAGCGGATACCGCCTGCCTACTGAAGCGGAGTGGGAATACGTCGCCAAAGCCAGACGCACAGATGCTTTCACCCCTTACAGCGGTTCCTCTGTCGCGAATGTGGTGGCCTGGTATTCCGAAAACAGCGGCGGCAGCCTCCATCCCGTTGGCCAAAAACAACCCAACCAAATCGGAATCTACGACCTCAGCGGAAACGCGGCGGAATGGGTCTGGAACTGGTATTCGTCCTACGCGAGCGTAACGGACCTGGCTTTTGCCGGACCTGACCAGGGCACCGACAAAGTTATCCGCGGCGGTTCGTTCAAAGACCCCGCTGAAAATATCCGCGTCACCTCACGCGCCCACGGCAAACCCTATGCCAAAGCAGACCATATCGGCTTTCGCGTGGTGCGGAAAAAGTAGGTCTTTCATTCAAACCGGATAAGCAAAGTCCTTCGGTCCTCTTTCTGTTTGAGCGTCCGCATTTTCTTAATTTGATGGAGAGCCATAAGCCCACCCCAATATCCTGCCAGCCAGACCCTTAGCGCCTGTGTCCATCCCTCTCCCCCGCCCCTCGCCAAATCCTCGCATCAAATGCGGGCATCATGCGGGAGGCGCATCCCAGGCACAGGATAGGGCCTTAATGGCCAGACTACATCGCTTCTCCTCAGCAACTTCACACCCTCGCTATCGTCTATCGTTCCAAAGCGTTATCGACCCGATTTGAAAGAGAGCCAAAAGCAGTCTGCGCCAAACCCGGGTTACAAAAAAGCCCGGCATCAGGCCGGGCTTGTGATATAGGGCCGGGTTCATCCGCAAGGATGCTTCAGAATCCGGTGGGAATTTTGCGCTTTTCGTAAAGCATGATAATGCGTTGCTGGAGCAGGTTGTCCAGAGGCAACACCATGTCTCGCAGAGCGTTAATCTTGATCCCGGCAGGATCGTAAGCCCTGGGTTCATTTGCGGAAGCTGCTTTCAGCAGTTGCTCCGCCGCGTCGTTCCAGTGGTTGATGTCCGCCGTGGCGGGTGAAATCCATCCCAGTTCGTAAAAGAGGCGCAGCAATTCGCCGCTGAGGTTGGAACGGGCGGGGTTTTTGAACCTGGTGATGCCTCCGTTGTTGCTCAGCGCGGTGCCCTCGATTTCCAGATATGAGGGGCCCGGAAGCAACAGGTCAGCTTCGGAATCGGGGTCCGCGAACTGCTGGATTTCAACCCTGAAGCCTGGACAGGTGGCCATAGATGTTTGAGCGCCCCAGGCAAGCAAAAAGTCCGTTTGTTCCGGCAGGCTAAAATCCGGTTGCGTCAGCAGCAAGCCGCGGTAGTTCTGGTAATCCGAGGTTTCCAACACGTTGCCCAGAGCCGGATCGACCTTGTGGGCGGCGTTTAGCACCCTGGCAACGCTTTGCTCGCTGATCCTGTTCAGGTTATAGATAAAGAGCTGGCGTGGCGATGGGCTGAGCGAGTCGATAGAGGAATGAACGTTATCCGCGAACATCAGAGCTTTGGAGCCGCAACTGGCTACGCTGACAAGCCTCTTGCCCTGACGCTGTTTTAGGCGCAGAATGGTGCGCAGGGTGTGGCTGATCTCTCCCACCACCACATATTCATCAAAGCGGTCGAGAATTTCGTAGGGCTCGAGATTGGGCTGCCAGGGCAGAAACTCACTGCTAAACAGGCGGTAACAGGGATCGGCGTGAAGGGCGGTGCCTGTGTTTTGAGCGGCTCTTCGCAGGATCAGCATCTCTTCCAGGCAGATATGCGGCGAAAGCTCGAAGCGCCTGCTGTTTGCGGATTCGAACCTTTCACTCAGCAAATCCAGTGCTTCGCGCCAGGTCAGTTCCTTCCAGACTCCATTTTCCCATGCCAATGGCGTTTTCAGGCGGTCAGCGCCATACAGGGCCTGCCAGCCGAAACGGCCTTTGAAGCAGAGATTGCGGTCGTTGAAGCCGGGCTTGCTGTCGTCGGTGCAAATCCGCACGGGGAGGCCGGACTGCGTTTCACAAAGGATTTGGCAACCGGTTCCGCAAATGCCGCAGCTTTGCAGGGTGCTTTCTTTCGGCAGAGGATTCAGCTTGTAATTCAGATTCCTCTCCGTCAGCGCGCCCACCGGGCAAACGGCGATGCATTTGCCGCAACTTTCGCAGTTCGTCTGGGTTAGCGATTCGCCAAATTCCGGGGCCACCTCAGCCGTGTAACCGCGGTACATATAACCCAGCACCGCGGCGCCCTGGATCTCAGTGCAGGTGCGCACACAGCGGCCGCAATTAATGCACTTGTTGGCGTCGCGCACTATGTAAGGGTGGCTGTAATCGATGGGATGTTTGTTGATGCTGCCAGGGAAGTGGAGAGCGTCGACCCGGAAATCGGTGCAGTATTCACGCAGCTTGCAGGTTTCATTCACCTGGCAGCCGCATTCCAGGCAGCGCGCGGCTTCGGCTTTGGCCTCGTCTGCGTCAAAGCCGGTTTCCACCTCGTTGAAAGTGCTTTTAGCCTCATCCAAAGGTATCTCTGGCATCACTTTCCGAGCGATCATTTCGAATTGGGCGAATTCTTCCTGGGATATATCCTGCACCTTGTGGCCTTTCTTGGCGTCGAAGCGGAAGTGATCCACTTTGATTTCCTCGCCCGCCAGATAGCGGTGGATGGCTTCCGCAGCCAGACGCCCGTCGGCTATGGCCTCGATGGCTGTAGCAGCCCCGCGGCGGAAATCGCCCCCGGCAAAAACGTTGGCCAAACCCGTGTGCATGGTGCTTTCGTCCACCACGACCGTTTGCCAGCGGCTGATGGGAAGCTCTTTTCCTTCCACGCGGTTGGCTTCCTCAGCGAAGATATCAACCTCCGGCACTTGGGAGATGGCGGCAATGATGGAGTCGTAGCTTTCGGTGAAAAACTCGCCGGTGGGTTCGGGACGCCTTCTTCCGCTGGCATCGGGTTCTCCGAGCCTCATCCTTTCGATCTTCACTTCACGCAGGGCACCGTTTTCACCGAAATACTCAACCGGGTTGCAGAGGTAGTGGAAAACCACACCCTCGTGTCCGGCAGCCTCTATTTCAAAGGGTTCGGCGGGCATTTCAGCCTTGGTGCGGCGATAGATAACGCTCACCTCGCAACCGAGGCGAATGGCGGTGCGGGCACAGTCTATGGCGGTGTTTCCGCCACCAACGATGGCCACTTTTTTGCCCAGAACCGGGGTGTTCCCCAAGCTGTGGGCTTTGAGGAAATCCACGCCCAGATAACAGCCGGCGAGTTCTGAGCCCTTAACCGGCATGGGCACTGCTTTTTGGGCCCCGATGGCCAGATAGACGGCGTCGTAATCAATACTCAGCTTTTCCAGCTGTAGATCACGTCCCAATTGAACGTTGTATTCGATCTTCATGCCGTTGGCACACATCAGCTCGATCTCACGGTCCAGTATGTCTTTGGGCAGCCTGTACTCAGGAATCCCATAGCGCAGCCAGCCTCCAGCCGCGGGGGCTGATTCAAAGACCGTGACCTCATGGCCGAGGTTGGAAAGATAGAATCCGCAGGTGAGCCCTGAAGGCCCGGCTCCGATAATGGCGATCTTTTTACCCGTGGCTTCAGCCTTCTCGGGAACGTAGTTCCAGACGTCGCCGAGATCCTCATCCGCGGCAAAGCGTTTCAGCTGGCGGATGGCGATGGGTTCCTCAATGATCTGGCGGCGGCATTCCTTTTCGCAGAAAGCCGGGCAGACCCGTCCTATGGAAAGGGGCATGGGCAGGGTTTCTTTGATCACCTTCACGGCATCGTGATACTGGCCGTTGGCGATCAGCGAAACGTAACTCTGGATGTCCACATGGTCCGGGCAGGCGATCTTGCAGGGGGCTTCGCAATCGGCATAATGGTCCGAGATCAGCAGTTCCAGCGCCATCTTGCGGGCGGCGCGGATGTCCTCGCTGTCCGTGATGATCTCCATTCCGGGAAGCACTTTGGTGCCGCAGGAAGTCACAAATCCGCGGCGGCCCTTCACTTCAACTGCGCAGACCCAGCAGGAGCCGAATGGTTTCAGTTCTTCATCGTGGCAAAGGTTGGGTATCTCGATCCCGTTGCGGCGAGCCAGTTCCAGGATGGTGATCCCGGCTTCGGTCTGCACTTGGGTTCCGTTCAGCGTTACTTCAATCATCTGATTCACCTAGCCTTTGCTGATGGCATTAAACTTGCAGGCTTTGTAGCAGGAGCTGCATTTTATGCATTTGTCCTGATCTATCACATGCGGTTGTTTCACTGTCCCGGTTATGCATTGCGCAGGGCACTTGCGCGCGCAAGCTGTGCAGCCGATGCACTTTTCCGGTATTATCTCATAGCGCAGCAAGGCTGTGCAAACACCGGCGGGGCAGCGCTTTTCCTCGATGTGCGCCAGATATTCGTGTTTGAAGTAGCGGAGGGTTGTGAGCACCGAATTTGGCCCCGTCTGGCCGAGGCCGCAGAGCGAAGCTTTGTTGATGTTCACGGAAAGTTCCTCCAGACGGTCGATATCTTCCAAAACCCCTTTGCCTTCCGTGATGCGGGTAAGTATTTCCAGCATGCGCCTGGTGCCAATGCGGCAGAAAGTGCATTTCCCACAGGATTCATTTTGGATGAAGCTCATGAAGAAATGAGCGATCTTAACCATGCAACTGGAGTCATTCATCACAACCAGACCACCGGAACCAACCATGGCCCCAACTGCCCCCAGAGAATCATAATCCAGAGACATATCAAGATGTTCGCGTGTGAGGCAACCACCGGAAGGACCGCCGATCTGAACCGCCTTGAAGGCTTCGTTATTGATCTTGCCATCCTTATCCAGCACTCCTCCACCGATCTCAAAGATGATCTGACGCAGAGTGGTGCCAAAGGGGACTTCTATCAAACCTGTATTGGCAACATGTCCCGTGAGCGCAAAAGTCTTGGTTCCCGGAGATTTGGCAACGCCAACTTTCCGGAAAGCCTCAACGCCTTCCCGCATCACCACCGGCACCAAAGCCAGAGTCTCAACATTATTGATCACAGTCGGTTTGCCATAGAGACCGCTTTCAGCAGGGAAAGGCGGCTTGGGATTGGGCATGCCGCGCTTGCCTTCGATGGAAGCCAGCAGAGCCGTTTCCTCCCCACAGACGAAAGCTCCGGCACCTTCAACAACGCTGATGCGGAAGCTCTTGCCGCTGCCAAAGACGTTGTCGCCCAGAATACCGAGTTCTTCCGCCACGCTGATAGCTTTGCGAATGCGGGTGCAGGCCAGAGGATACTCCATGCGCACATAGACATAGCCCTCATCGGCCCCAACTGCCGCCGCGGCTATCATCATGCCTTCCACCACACTGTGAGGGTTTCCTTCCAGTATGCTGCGGTCCATAAAGGCGCCCGGGTCTCCCTCGTCACCGTTACAAACGATGTATTTTTTCTCATTCACCTGTCTGCGGGTAAGTTCCCACTTCAGGCCGGTGGAGAATCCACCACCGCCACGCCCACGCAACCCAGAATCCTGATAAAGTTTGCAGAGTTCTTCAGCGCTGTATTTCTGATAGGCGTCACGAGCAGCAAAATAACCACCGTGACTGATGTATTCGTTCACGTTTTCAGGGTCCAGGTGACCGCATTCTTTAAGCGCGGTGCGCTTTTGCCGGGTGTAAAAGGGAATGTCTCCCGCGCCCTTGCAGTGTCTGCCATCAGCGGGATTGACATAGAGCAAACGGTCGATCAGCTTGCCCTGCACAATGGTCTGACCCACGATCTCATCGGCGTCTTCGGGTTTCACGTGAGCATAGAGGATGCCATCCGGCTCGACCGTGACCAGCGGACCAACCTGACAAAAGCCCTGGCAGCCGCTTCCCGAGATCAACACATCGTGATCGTGTTCATCATGGGCTTTCAGCTCGATGGATACATCCAGGGAGTGCATGGCAAGGCTGTTCTTCAGGGCACTGTAAATCTTCAGGGAACCATTGGCTATACAACCTGTTCCGGCGCAGACAACTATGCGTTTCTTGTAGTGAGCAAGGGCTTCCTGATAGTCCTTTTTGATTTGATCCAAATTAAGCATTATCCATCTCTAATAAAGCATCTATAAGCTTGATCGCTCCCATCAGGCTTCCCCGTTGCGGAATTTTTCCAAGATTCTGGGTATGGCTTCCGGAGTGAGTTTGCCAAAGGTCTTGTCGTCTATCATGATCACCGGCGCCAGCGAGCAGCAGCCCAGGCAGGACACTTCCATCAGCGTGAACAGCATGTCGTCAGTGGTCAATTTGCCGTCCTCCAGCTTCAGGTTTTCGATCAACGCGTCCTTGATCCCGTCCGCCTCTGACACGTAGCAGGCTGTCCCTTTGCAAACCCGGATGATGTGTTTGCCCTGTGGTTCCAGGCGAAACATTGAATAGAAGGTTACCACACCGCAGATTTCGGCAGCCGGCACTTTCATTCGTTCAGATATATATTTGAGTGCCGGTCGGGAGAGGTATCCCTCAAGTTCTTGCGCGGCTTGTAAAAAGGGTATGAGCGATCCCTTCCTGCCTTCGTATTCTTGCAACAACGCGTCCAGCCGGCTGAAGTCCTGTTCCATCGCGACTCCTTGACTTTGATTTCAGTGTCACGCCCAGCGGGACTGTCTCTCCGCGGGCACGAAATGAACACATTTACAGAGAGGCGGTCTTTGTCAAATAGAATGTGGAACAATTCTCAGATGCTTGCTCCATCTTCCTGTCAGACAGATGGTTCTGGACTACCCAGGCTGTAGGCGGCTTATTTCAGCAGCAGCAGTTTGCGAACCTGGACATCCTTTCCCGCAGACGCTTTCAGGAAATATACCCCGCTGGGCAAGGCTTCGGCGTGGTCATTCCTTCCGTCCCACTCAAGCCATTGCTGGCCCGAGGAGAGTTTCTGAGCGCCGAACTCGCGAACCTTCTCTCCCCGGAGGTTGTAAATGCTCAACCCCATCTCCGCCGGCTCTTTCAGTTGCAGGCCAACCCTGGTCTTTTCGCTGAAAGGATTGGGCGCGATGGCGTCCAGGCTGAAAACCGCAGCCGGCAGTTGCGGATCGCTGACGGCGGTGTTCCAATATTCGAAGGCCAGCGTTCCGGAGAGCAAAACGGCGTTGCCGTGCCGTTGCGAATTATCCAGCAGGGCATACCAGTTCTGGCCCGCGGGAATATCAAAAACCGCGTTGCCGGAAGCAACCGGGCCCGTATAAGAGTAGGCGCTGCAGAAATTGTCCAAATCCAGGAAGATGGCGTTGTCAGCGTCAACCACCAAAAAGGAAACGGTGGAGGGATCATCCACATGTTGGTAATATCTGGCCGGTGCGCCCAGCACATCGATGTCGTCCCAAAGCGTTCTGCCGGTAACAAAATAGCCCAGGCTCTGGAAATCCACCGTGAAACGGTAATCCTGCTCCGGATCAGGCGGTGTGGCCAACGCCTCGATCGTTGGCTGGGGCATCGGCGCGGCGATCTGGAACTGGTAATTATAGGTTTCGCCGTTCACCGTGTTTGCCACCAGTTGCGTGTAGGTTCCAGGAATGGCAGGATATTGCCCAAACATGGTTTCCGTCCGGGCACGGTAATCACGGTTTTCGCCCACTTTGAAGCTCACCATGCCGTTGTTGTCTGTATAGGCCTCGCAATCGAAGCGGGGCGAGGACTCAAAGATGGCCAGAACCACCCTTGCGGCGTCCACCGGCTGCATGTCTTGATCCACCACCTGAATGTTGATGGTGGCCACGCCTTCCGAATACCGCTCCGTGACCGGAGAGAACAGGCCGTCGGACCTTTCCTCGAACACGCTGCCAAACACCCTGCCCCATCCGTTTTCATACACCAGCGGGTTGTTCAGATATCCGTTCACCGGCTCCCAGGAAACCCAGCCGTCTTCCCAAAACTCGTTCCAGGTGTGGTCGGTGGAGACGGAACTGATATTGGTGCAGGGGATAAGGGCGGTCCGTGCCACGGCGGAACTGAAGTCGGCGTATTCGCCGCAGCGTCCAAATCGTTTGGCGAAAATGCGCACCGGCTGATGCGGACGCTCGTTGTTTGAGGTGAAACTCATGTTCTGGTTTATCCACCAGGTGATGGCGCGGATGGCGTCTCCGGGTGATCCGTCGCGGTTGAACACGCTCAGGCACTGCGTCAGGGTATCGCAAAGCACCGGATGGACATCGTCGTCGAAGTCGTAAAAATATGAGCGCCAGAATTTTCCCCCATTCCAGGGAGCTGCGATATTGTTGGAATGGGTGCTGTTGTTTTCCACAATGTTGGGATCGATATAGGCCTGGATTTCGTCAGTTATCTTGGGATTCACCAGATACCAGTAATAGATCTCCCTGGGGACGGTTACCTGCTGAAATTGGCCATTGGCGTCCTTTTTCCAGTAGCGGGTGGTGGAATAGTAATCCCCGCCGGTGGCGGCGGAACCCACATCCACTATTTCCACATAGGGCAGTTGGGAGGCAACGGAATAGATCCACTCGGCGTTTTCGGTGAACAGTTCCGGGTAAGCGAAACTGGAGTTCAGATACTGGGGCGAGGCTGTCGCCACGCAGAAAGCGATCTCGTCCACGATGGGGTCCGGCGCGTTGATTATCAGGGTGGAGAAATGCATCCGGGGATAATAATCAAGCTGCAGCAGCGTTTTGTGCAGTTCAGCCTGGATCCAGGTCGGAGCCTTGGCCACGGCTTGTCTGTAATGCGATTCGTTAACCACACTCCCGCCCGTGAAATAGGGATTGGCAAACTGTTCCTTGTTGTCAAAATAGATGCCAAACTGCTCTCCGGCCGGAAGCACAAAACCCAGCGACATTTCCAGCAGTGGGCACCAGTTCTCGCGGAGCCCGCTCCCCGGATTAGCAGGCGCTGGAGCGGGGATAGTCAAAACCGCTTCCGGCTGAACCACAACCACCGCGTCCTCGATAACTATTTCCCGGCTGGTGAGGCCGCGCGGAGCGGCACTCAGAGAGGCCAGGGCGGAAACCAAAAGAATCAGGGCAGGCTTTTTCATCGAATCACCTCGATCAAAATACTCTTATGCTCATAATTATTTCCCGCCCAATGCTGTCAATGAAAAAGGGTTTGAACCAACTTAATGCCTCCTTAGCGCCCGAACCTATCCCTCTCACTCGCCCCTCGCCAAATCCCCGCATCAGATGCGGCCATCATGCGGGAGGCACATCTGGAGCCCAATACAGGGCGTTAACGGCGAGGTGGTATAGATTCAATCCTCTGAGGATTTCCCAGCCGCTTTATATCCTCGCAACGGAGTGGCGCCCTTCGGGTTGAACCATTCGATTTGAAAAAGAGCCTAAAAAAAGAGGCACTATTCGTAGCGGAGGGCGTCGATGAGGTTCAGGTTCGCGGCTTTGCGGGCAGGATACCAGCCAAAAAAGATGCCGATGACGCAGGAAAAGCCGACGGAGAGCAGGATCGACCAGGAGGTCACCACGATGCTCCAGCCCATGGTTTTGCCCAGGATCACGGCCAGTCCCCAGCCCAGGACTATGCCGATTAACCCGCCGAGGATGCTGATGGTGATGGCTTCAATGATGAATTGGAGCAATACATCGCGCTTTCCGGCGCCCACGGCCATGCGGATGCCGATTTCCTTGATCCTTTCAGTAACCGAGACCAGCATGATGTTCATAATGCCGATCCCGCCCACGAGCAGCGAAATCCCGGCGATGCTGGCCAGAAGCACGGTCATGGTGTTGGAAACGCTGTTGGCGGCCTCAGCCACGTCGGTTTGGGAACTCACCATGAAATCTGCGGCGGTGGTGCCGCTGTGGCGGGCTTGCATGAGGTTGGAGATATCTTCCTGAACAATGGGGATGCGTTCTTGCGAAACGGCGGAAACGATGATGGTAAGGAAGCGCCAGCGGTGTCCGATGAGCCGGGTGGAGGTTGTGGTAAAAGGAGCTAGGACAATGTCGTCCTGATCGTTGCCCATAGTGCCCTGGCCCTTGGATTTGAGCACGCCTTTCACGGTGAAGGGGATGTTGCGGATGCGCATTATCTTGCCCACTGGGTCCTCACCCACGAACAGGTTGTCGGCCACGGTTTTGCCCAGCACACAGACCTTGGCACCGCTCTCCACCTCGGAGGGGTAGAAGAAGTCGCCCGATTCCATCTTCATATCGCGGATCAGGAAATAATCCACGTCCACACCCATGATGCGTCCGCGCCAGTTGTTGTTGCCGTATTTAAGCTGGCCGAAAGTATTGTAAACCGGTGAGGCGTAAAGAACTCCGTCCACTTTGTCGAGGATGGCGTCCACGTCCTCCTCTTCGAGGGTGTTGCCGGAACCGGCAGCCTGGCGCGCAGTGCTTTGGGTGTTCGTGAAATTGGACATCACGGAGACCACATTGGTGCCCATGGTACTGATCTGGTCGTCCACCACCTTTTTGGCGCCCTGGCCGATGGCGATCATGGTGATCACGGCAGCCACGCCGATGATGATGCCCAGCATGGTCAGAAAGGTGCGGGTTTTATTGCGGGTTAGGGATTTAAGGGCGATGCGGAGAATTCCGAAAACAGACATCAGGCCACCTCCTCGCTGTCATCCAGGCGGGGCAGCTTCTTCAGGTCTTCAGTGGCATTGCGGGGATCGGGATTGGGCAAATCGGAGATGATGCGCCCGTCGCGGAAAGTGATGATCCGGGTCGCGTATTGGGAGATGTCGAATTCGTGGGTCACCAGGATGATGGTCTTGCCCTCGGCGTGCAGTTTCTGAAAAAATTCCATCACTTCCACGCTGGTGCGGGTGTCCAGATTGCCCGTGGGCTCATCCGCGAGCAGGAACACGGGGTCGTTGACGATGGCGCGGGCGATGGCGACGCGCTGCTGCTGTCCGCCGGAAAGCTGGTTCGGGAAATGGCGGGCTCGGTCATGCAAACCTACTGTTTCGAGAGCTTTGAGGGCCATGGCGCGGCGGTCTTTGGCGTGGATGTTTTTGGAATAGAGTAGGGGAAGTTCCACATTCTCCAGCGCCGTGGTGCGGGGCAGGAGGTAAAAACTCTGGAACACATAACCGATCTTGCGGTTGCGCACCTGAGTGATCTCGGCATCATTCATGGCGTGAACGTCGTAGCCGTCCAGGATGTAGGTTCCGGAGCTGGGTTTGTCCAAGCAGCCGATCAGGTTCATGAAGGTGGTCTTGCCTGAGCCACTGGCGCCCATGATGGCGATGAATTCACCAGCCTGAACGTCCAGATCGATCCCGCGCAGGGCGTGAACCTGGATTTCGCCCATGGTGTAGGTTTTGGTGATTCCGCGCGCGCTGAGCAGGGTTCTTGCCGTCATGCTCAGAACCTTGGCCCCATGCCGGGCCTGCCCTGTTGGAGGGCGCTGTTAACCTTGGCCTGGGAGGGGTCTTTGTAGTTCACGCCGGTGATGATCTTCGTATCCGGATCAAGGGGGCTGAGCACCTCCACAAAAGCGCCGTCGGAAACTCCGGTGCGCACCATAATCAATTCCGGCGTCTTGTCTTTCAGCACCCAGATCATGGCGGAGCCGCCGTTGCGGCCATTGCCTCCGCCACGATTCACTCCACCGGGCATTCCGCCGGGGGGCATACCGCCGGGGAACCCACGTGGAGGACGTCCGGAAGGGGCTTTGGCACTGTCCGGCCTCGGATTGTCGCGGGATGGAGCCCTGCCGCCTGAAGCGGAGGCTATCGCCTTTTCCATAGCGGCTTTACGGGCATTGGGAATCAGGTCATCCTCCCATTTGAGGCCAAAAAGCTCCCACACCTCCTTGCTGGGGGTGAAGCGGGTGGCGGTTTCAGGGATGCGGATCACGTTTTCCTTGGACTGAGTGATGATGGTCACGTTGGTTGTCATACCGGGAAGCAGCTTGTGGTCGGGGTTGGCGGCATCGATGATCACGCTGTAGCTGACTACGTTTTGCTCGGTTTCGGATTTCAGCCGGATCTGCTGCACAGAGCCGGTGAACATCTGGCCGGCATGGGCATCCACGGAGAATTCCACCGGCAGACCCACGGAGATTTTGCCGATGTCGGCCTCGTCCACACTTGCCGTGATCTCCATCTGATCCAGGTTGTTGGCGATGGTGAAGAGGGTGGGCGAGTTCATGCTGGCAGCCACTGTCTGCCCTTCCGAAACCTCGCGGGAAACGATCACGCCGTCGATGGGCGAGGTGATGGTGGCGTTTTTGAGGTTCTTCTCAGCGGTTTGCAGCCTTAGCAAGGCGGTGGCCAGATTGAGTTTGGCCTGGTCGAGGCTGTATTTGTCTTTCTGCAGTTCATAGGATGAGATCATGTCGCGGCTGAAGAGAGTCTCGCTATTGTTGTATTCCATGCTCGCTTCGTCACGGGAAACGCGGGCCTTGTTCACCTCAGCCTGGGCGGATTCCACGCTGGCGGCCAGGATTTCTGTATCCAGCCGGGCCAGCACTTCGCCTTTTCTCACCTTGTCGTTGAAATCCTTGTAAAGGGTTTTGATGGTTCCGGATACCTCGGTGCCCACCTCCACCAGAACGGTGGGATTGAGGGAGCCGGTGGCGGTAACGATTTCACGGATGGTGCCTTTTGAGGGGCTGTCAATCTTCCATTCGGGTCGGTTGCTGCTTTTGCGGAGCTGGATGAAAACGATCGCCGCCGAGATGAGCAGCAGCGCGATGATGACGTATTTAAGGTATTTTTTCATGGTATAACCTTTATTACCACTTGCCCTGGATCTTTTGGGAAAGCAGGTTGTTGATGGCTTCCTGACGGGCAAGGATTTGGTAGCGGTTGTTGTTGTAGGCGATTTCGGAATTGATGAATTCCACGCGGGTCTTGTCCAGTTCCAAAAGCTCGATCAGGCCCAGGCGGAAGCGTTCTTCGGCAATGCGGATCTGGCTTTCGCTCTGAGCCAGTTTTTCGCTGTAAAGCTCGTCCAGGCGGGTCAGGTAGGCCAGTTCCTGGCTGAGGGTGGCATACTGCTGGTTGATCTCATCGATCTGCTGACGAATCTCCAGTTCAGCCAGGCGCTGGGCAAGGTCGCCGCGTTTATTGATCTGGCCCTGTTTGAACTGGTTCCAGAGCGAATAGCTGAAGTTCAGGCCCAGGGTGTGGTTGGTGCCGTAGGTATCGAAGTCGAAGTTTTCTCCACCCACGCTGCGGCTGAAGTTGTAGGCCAGGCTCACGCGGGGAAAGTAGTTCAGGAAGTTCTGGGTGAGGCCCAGTTCCCCACGTTTGAGGTCAGCCTTGAGCAGTTTCACCTGGTTGCTCTGTTCAGGGCTGGTCTGAGGCAGGACATAGTTCATATCCGGAGCCAGTTCTGCCAGTTCATAGCCGGCGTCGTCCATCCGGGCGAGGCTGAAGAGCTGGGCGCGCTTGGTGGCGACGGAGTTTTCCAGTTGCAGGATGGAGATGCGGGCGTTCATCACGGCAATTTCGCTTTCCTTGAGGTCGAAGCTGGTGTTCTTGCCCAGTTGGTTCAACACTTGGGCTTGTTCCCACACGCGGGTCTGAATTTCCAAGTTCTTCTGCAACGATGAAAGCTGGCGCTGGGTGCTCAACACGTCCAGATAAGCTGTGAAAACGCCGTAGGCATAGGCGCTGGCGTTGCTTTGACGGGTCAGTTCAGCCTTCTCCGCGTCCAGCTTGGCGTATCTGTAGTTGAACCAGGCGTCATCGTTGAGGCTGATCGTTTTGCTGATGGAAAATCCGGCCTGACTACTCAGGTCAGAAGCCGCAGGGGTGTTTGGATGGTAGAAATTATTGGTGATGCCAAAACTCACGCCAGCCTCTGGCAGCAGGTTCCAAGTGGCGCTGCTGAGGTTGGAGCGGCTGGTTTCGTAGGCAAGCTCGCCGCGCAGCATGCCGTAGCTATTAACCAAGCCGTGCTCAACCAGTTCGTCCAGGGTGTATTGCTGCGCCAGCAGGGCCAGCGGAAGCAACAGCAGGAGGGTCCAAATTGCTTTCATTATCTTCATATATCCTTCAAAATAAAGATGTCCAGTGGCATCAGGCAGGATAGCCTACTTATTCTTTACCTATTTCAGAGGCTTTCCCTGCATTATTTATTGGGTGAAACAATCTCTGGATGCACTTTTTTTCAAAGCCGTGATACAGACAAGGAAAATTTCTTGCCGGGAAAGCTATGCTAATTTCTTTGGCATCCAAAGACAAAAATCAAGCTAAGGAGAAATTATGCCCTGCAATCTTAGAAACCGCCATTTTCTGACCCTGATGGACTTTTCGCCGCAGGAGATCGGATTTCTGCTGGACCTCGCGCTGAACCTGAAAAAAGCCAAATACGCGGGAACCGAGCAGCAACGCCTCAAAGGCAAAAACATCGCCCTTATCTTTGAAAAGGACAGCACCCGCACCCGCTGTGCCTTTGAAGTGGCCGCTCTCGACCAGGGCGCGCACGTTACATATCTGGGCCCCACCGGCAGCCAGATGGGCAAAAAAGAATCCGTCGCAGACACCGCCCGGGTTCTTGGCCGCATGTATGATGGAATCGAATACCGCGGCTTCGGCCAGGAGATCGTGGAAGAACTGGCAAAATACGCCGGCGTGCCTGTCTGGAACGGCCTTACCGACCAAGACCACCCCACCCAGGTGCTGGCTGATTTCCTCACCGCCATGGAGCATCTGAACAAGCCGCTGAACGAAATGACCTTCGTTTATGTTGGCGACGGACGCAACAACGTGGCCAACGCCCTTATGATCGGCGGCGCCAAAACTGGGATGGACTTCCGCATCGTGAGCCCCAAAGCCCTGTTCCCGGAAGCCTCTCTGCTGAAGAAATGCAAGGATGTGGCCAAAACCACCGGCGCAACCATCACCATCACCGACGACATCGTCAAAGGCGTGAAAAACGCCGATGTGATCTACACCGACGTCTGGGTCTCCATGGGCGAACCAGACAGCGTTTGGGCCGAGCGCATCAAGCTGCTCAAACCCTATCAGGTGAATGCCGCCATGATGAAAAAGACCGGTAAGCCCACCACCCTTTTCATGCACTGCCTGCCGGCTTTTCACGACCTCAAGACCACCATCGGAAAACAGATCCATGACAAATTCAAAATCAGAGCCATGGAGGTCACCGACGAAGTGTTCGAATCGCCCCAGTCCGTTGTCTTCGACGAGGCGGAAAACCGCATGCACACGATCAAGGCCGTGATGGTTGCCACCCTCGGCAGCTGATCACCTCCACCATATAGAAACAAAGCCGGCGGATCGCTCTGCCGGCTTTGTTTATTGATGGATGGCAAATCTATTTCACCAGGGCGATCCGGCGCTGTGCCGCAACTCCATCCTGGCTGGTGCGGATGATGTAAATCCCGCTGGAGACGGCGCTGCCAAAATCGTCCAGACCGTCCCAGCTATGCACCACGGATTTGGGGCTGTAGCCAACAAAGAGGGATCTCACTTTCTGGCCGCGGAGGTTGTAAATCTCCACCAGCACAGGCCGAGTGTTGTTTTTTAGCTCCAGCCGGAAGCTGGTTTCGCCTTTGAAGGGGTTGGGATGGTTCGTCGAGATACTAATCCCGCCAGCAGGCGCCAAGCCGGGGTCTTCAGCAGGGCTGAAGGTTTCGCCGAAATACTCCGTCAGCACATAATCAATGAGGTTCCGGGCGTCATCCTGGTAGATGTTGTAGAGAGGGAAACTAACCACGCAGACCTTGCCGCTCTGGTTCAGGTTCAGCACCCCCACCGGCATGCCGGCCATCGCTCCCTGGGGCGTGTCGTCAGCGTAATCCGTGCCATAGTTGTAGATGGTGGCGCAACCGGGGCTGGCGCCGATGCTTTCAACGCGGATGATGTGTCCGTTCATGACTGACAAGGTCTTTTCCGGGTCCACGCTCACAGCGGGAATCTGGCCTTGAGCCGGGATGGCGAAGCGAAAACGGGCTGCGTTGCCGGAGTAGTCAGCAGACGCGATCCCGATCACGTCGTAGATAAAGGAATCGCTGTTGAAATTGCCCGGATAGTTGGCATTCAGCTCGAAAGCCAGCGAGGGGAAATACACGCTGAAAAACACGTTGCCCCCGGCTTGAATGTACTGGTTCAGGGCATCCCGCGCGAAATAAGGATAATCCATGCTGGCCTGGTCATTCCCGTGCCAGATGATGGATGAGTAGATTCCGATATCGGCCAGGCGCAGGTTTTCATCCAGAGAATTGATGTCAAGCTCTGTGGTGGTAAAGTTCGCGCTGGCATAAGCGTAAAAATTGTCCGCCTGCTGATCGGTGGGCATGAAGGGATTCGTTCCGCTCATGTCCTCGGTTTCGTCAACGATGAGCACACCCTGGTCCAGAGTAACGGGACGGCTTTTCACAACCTGGGTGAAAGGACTGGCATTGCCGTCCTGGTCCACCGCGCAAAGGCTGTAATAGTAATAGCTTGGCGAACCCACCACATCGTTGTCCAGATATTCGCTTTCCGTGAGCAAACCGCCAATTTGCTGTCCCAGCTCGTCAGGCTGTGAAGAGCGGTAGAGCCTGTAGCCGGCGAAGTCATGCTCGCGGTTATCGTCCCAGTCCAGCAAGATGCTCTGATAAAGAGGCTGGTCAATGAAGTTTTGCGGCTGCAGCGGAACGGAGAGCGGCATCGCTGTGGTATAGACCAGATAGCTTTCGTTGCCAAAGTTGTCCACGGAGCCCACCGCGAAATGATACAACTGGCCCTGAGTGAGGCCCTGTACCGACAAGTAGTTGCCGGAAGTGGTGAGCGGCGCGCCCCAGTCGCCAAAAACCGTGCTGTAATAGACATTGTAGTAACTGATCAGGGGATCGTTCAAGTTTTCCCAGGTCAGCAGGATGGTGGATCCGTCGCCCCAATCCTGAGCGGAAAGGCCTACCGGGGAGGAAGGCATATCAGCAAAGGAGGCAGCGCAGGCCACGGAGGCCTTGATCACCTCGGCGCAGTAAGCGGGATTGAGGTTGGCCACGACGTCCTGGGAGGTGTGATACACTGGCGAGAACTCATCCTCGAAAAAGTAGATGACGTGAAAGCCGTTTTGCCAGAAGGGATGGCTGTCGCTGCTGCCGCTGTTCAAGCCTCCGTAATAGGTATCCAGGTCTGTGTACTGCTCCGTGATCAGGGCCGCGTAGGCGCTGTGGTCAATCGATCCGTCGTAGGGCATCAGGCACACCTGCCAGGGCTGGGGCCCGCTTTGGTTGGCGATCATGTCATGATTGATCATCAGGCGGATGTTTTCGCCGGCCAGATTGGCCGTGTGGGCGTGGTGTTTTGAGCCCCAGAGGCCGAATTCCTCGGCGGCAAAGGTCACAAAGCGGATCGAGCTGCGGGGCTGGTAGCCGCTGGCCATCATCACCCGAGCCATTTCCAGGGCGGCCACGCTGCCGCTGGCGTTGTCATCGGCTCCAGGAGCGAAAAGGTAGGGGTCGCTGTTGTTCGAGATCGAATCGTGATGCCCGCCCACAACGATGTACTGGTTAGGGTAGGTCGTCCCCGGAATGGTGGCCACAACGTTGTATTGGATTGTGTTTTGCCACATGAATTGCTGCAGCACCGCGTCTGTCACCCCGTAGCTGATGAATTTCTGCTGGATCCACTGCGCCACCTGGAGGCGGTTGTCTGCCCGCGCGTAGCGGGTTTGGAAGTCCTGCAGGCTCTGGATGGTGCTCTGCACGGAAGCGGCGTTCACCAGGGCGACCATCTGGTCAATGTCCGTCCTCGCGGCCCGCGGGGAGGCGGCAGGCAAAGCCGTCTGGGAGAAGCGCATAGGCTCCGGGCCCAGCCGGGTGAAGGGATGGGTAATCTGTTCCCGCAGTTGGATTTCGTACAGCGGGCTCTCGAAAAGGTAGGCGTCGGCCAGTTCAAGTAGCAGCCTTCCCCCAGCGCCAAGCTCAGGCCGGCTTTGGCCAGGTATTTTTCCCACCAGATATAGCTTTTGGGCTGTATCCAGTTCAGCCAGCCTGTAATCCTGGTATTTGCCTTCCGGCACCAGGGCGATGGCCTGGTCAGCGTCGTAATGCAGGATGGCGCAGCCCTCTTCCGAAAGCCGGCGCACAGCCTGGTTCAGGCTTTCCTCCTGGAACGGGGAGCGGATCAGCCCCACCGGAATCCCGGCCACGTATTGGTTTGCCCAAAGCCCCAGGCAAAGCGGCAACAGCGCCGCGAGGATCAGATATCTCTTCATCGTATCTCCATTATCTCCACAGCTTGAAAGCCACGGACATTCCCAGATTATGCAAAGTCCGTTCCAGTCAAGGTTTTTGTTCCGGATTCGGCAATTCTGTTCCGGCCACTATTTTTACTTGTGATTTACCCTGCCTGCCTTATTATTTCCTTTGAAAACACTCAAGGAGTTTCCCATGAAAAGAGCGACGCTCATTTTGGCCATCCTGCTTCTCGCGCTGGGCGCTTTGTTCGCCCAAAGCGGCGATGATAACGATATGGAAATGGTGACCACCCAGGCGCCCGAACAGCCGGTTTCGGTCTATTTCGGAATCTACGTGGACGACCTGGATTATCCCACAGCCCACGAACTCGGCTACAAATACCTTTACGGCATCCTCGTGACCGGAGTCTCCAAAGGATCCCCGGCCGACAAGGCGGGCCTGAAAGAGAACGACATCATGATGGAGATAGACAGCAAACCGGTTACCAATATGGAGGAATTCGACCGCCAGCGCTCAATGATGAGGCCCGGCCAGAAAATCAACCTCCGCATTTGGCGAAACGTGGAAATAACGGACCTCGAACTGGTGCTGGAGCCGCGCCCGGAAGGGGGAAAGCGGTTCGGCAGCGTGATTAGCAAAGACGCTTATCTTGAAGACCCCACAGACAGGCCCAGCCGCAAAAAGGACCTCGGCTGGGGCGGAGGAGGCTGGGTGCCCTACTATACCATCCTGCCCATGGAACACGTGAACGGCTTGCTCAACAGCATCGGCGACAACGAAACCCAGAATAACGATTTCGGATTCAATCCCATCAGCAGCAAAGGTATTTTCATGAATGGCGGCGCCGGCAAAGGCAACATCGGCAAAGGCTTCTTCTTAGGCGGAGTTGGCGCCGGCTACGAGTTCAGCGATGTCGATCCAGTCACCCACGCCTCCGTGAGATACGAAGCCTCCTTCGGCGGCCTCACCCTGGACAAGCGTTTCCTGATCACCGACGGTTTCGCTGCCTCGCTGGGCGCGATGTTTGGAGCGGGTGGACACACTGTCTATTATACCCAGACCCAATCTGAGTTCACCTGGCCCCAAATCTTCACCGAAAACAATTTCACCGCCACCCTCAAGCGCGAATACTTCATCATCCAGCCCCGGGCGGAACTGATCCTCAACCTCATTCCCTGGCTCTCACTCCGCGCCGAAGTGGGCTATTTCTGCGGAATCCCCACCTACAATGGCTGGAAGGTCCATTCCGATGCCGGCGACGATATCACCATCTCCGGCTCGCCCGATACCAAATTCCGCGGCCTCAGCTTCAGCATCGGCCCCTGGTTCGGTTTCTAACCGCTGTTTGATAATCATCCAAATCCCGGCTGCCTCTGGCTCCGGGATTCTTTTTTGCCGACAGTCAGGCCCTTTGCCCCTGCCCTTCCGCCTCCCTTTCGCCTCCCGTAGAGTTCCCGTAGCTCATACGGGAAGTCAGCGGGAAGTGAATGGGATGTGAATTGGAAGGGGCAAACGGCGAAGCTAGCGGGCAGCCCAGCAAAACCCGGAAAAGCCCGGTTTGCCAGTTCTATAATAGTGGGTAACGGATCGCGGGGCGGCAGAAGAAACAGGAAAATTGGCCTGAAACTTGCAGAAAAAAGGAAATCAGAGCGGAAATAAGTTGACAAAAATGGACTTCCGCTTGCCAATGGACTGATTAAAGCACCAGAGAGGAAAGATGGCCCGCCTGTTCAGCAAGGATTACCATGAAAAATCGGCTTCGTGGTATTTCAACCATGCCGTGATCGCCCTTGACCGGGGCGACCTGCAATACTGGAAATCCATCGACGAGAACGGCCTGTATCATCTGCATTTCGTCGCTTCCGGGGAGCGCCGCGATTTTTTCGCCACCCAGCTTGACATCGTTTACGACCCCGTTTCCCAAACCGTGGCCAGCCACCACTGCCACGAGTGCCGGGATGAGGAAAGCTGCCGCCACTACCTCTCGGTGCTGCGTTACGCCTATCTTTACCTGAAAACCGACATCTTCGACAGCCCCGCCGTGGAAACCTGCGACGGCAGTGTGCTGAGGGGCAGTGAGTTCTGGCGGGGGGAGCATGACCGCGCCGTGATCGAGGTGGAGCGGCTTTATGACCCGGAATCCGACAAAGCGCGCTTCTACCATTCCGCCTACGGTCGGCTGGACCTGCCGAAGCTGCTGCAAATAGAGAGCGGAGGGCGTCCCGAGGGAATTTCCAACCGGAAACTGGAGGAATACCGGGCCCAACTTGAGGTGCTGTCCGATTCCGAGCTGGCTTTCTTCCGCTATCTGAACGCGCACAAGGCCGCCTACAGCGCCAAGGCGAAATTCTGGTCGCTCTATAAAAAAGACCTGGCCCCGGCCCTGGTGCTGATGCAGGATTTGGATGGACGGCTGACGGTGCGCGAGACCGGGGAACCGCTAAAATTCAACTCCCAGCCCTATCCCCTCAGCCTGAGGGTGGAGCCGGCCGGCAAGAAAAACTACCGCGTCATCCCGGTTATCCTGGATGAACTTTCAGTGGTCTATCCCGGCTTTCCCACCTGGCTGCTTTTCCGCAACGAGGCACGCCCCGTCTTTCTGCCTCTGGGCAACGAAACCCTGGAGCAACTATTCAGCCATGAACTGCTGCTCAGCGCCAAGGACCTGATCTACTGGCGCACCGTGGTCAACCGCGAACTGCGCAAACAGGACATTTACCTGGATTTCGACCCCTCCATCGACCTCCCTCAGATAGTTTCCGGCGAACCGCGCGTCCGCCTGAAAGTGGAAAAGTTGGGCGACAATGTTGCCCTCTCCGGCCGGTTGATCTATCCCTCGCCGCGCTCTGGGGAGGAGGAACAGCCTTTGGAGATACCGCTGGCTGTGACCTGCTTCTCGGCGCCATTGGTGCGCAGCGACTATATTGACGCCGGTGGGGGCGGCAACGCCTGGTTTTACCTGCCGCCGGAGATTTTCAACCGGGTGAGCCAGATCTCGGCCAGAATCCCCGGGTCGGGGCAGGGCCGCCTGGAACGCCAGTCCCAACTGGTTTTCAGCGACGGAGAAGAACTAACCAGGCTGCGTCAGAGCCTCTTTGAACTGGAATCTGAGGCCCTGGACATCGAAATCGCACCGGAACTGCGGGGCGAATTCATCCAGAAAGTGGGGCTGCAGGTGGAAATCCGGGCCAGGCGCAGCGAAGAGATCGACTGGTTCGAATATGAAGTTTCCTACCGCTACCGGGACCTAAACTTTACCCATGAGGAACTGAGGCGCTTCTTCAAATCTGAAGAGGATTTCCTCCATACCGCTGACGGACGCATCATCTTCATTTCCAATCCTGAGGTCTTCCGCGAAACCGAGCGTCTGCTGTCGCGCAGCGAAAAACTGGCGGACGAGGTTTACCGCTCCCGGCTGGTGAACCTGCCCTATTACCAGCGCTACATGCTGGAAAACCCGGCTTTCCGCATGTTGGGCGACGAATGGCTGGACAGCTTTTCCCGCGACCTCGTGCGCGGCCATCTTGAAGGCCAAATGGTTCTTCCAACTTATCTGCAAACCATCCTCCGCGGCTACCAGAAAGCGGGAGTGGCCTGGATCCGGATGCTGCAGCACTACCGCCTGGGGGGAATCCTCGCCGACGAAATGGGCCTGGGAAAAACCATCCAGGCGCTGGCCCTCATCCACTGGGCCCCGGAGGACAGCCAAAGCCTGGTGGTCTGTCCCAAAACGCTGCTCTACAACTGGGCGGCGGAGATAGAGAAGTTCCACACCAATATCCCCTACCTGATCGTGGAAGGCGGCAAGGCCGAACGGCTGGAGCTGCTGCGCGACCCGAACGCGAAGCTCTTCATCATCTCTTACACGGTGGTGCTGAACGACATCGCGGCCCTCAAGGAAAAAGAATTTGAATGGATAATCCTGGACGAGGCGCAGAACATCAAAAACGTTGCCGCCAAACGCACCTACGCCATCAAAAAGCTCTCCGCCCGCCACAGACTGGCCCTCACCGGCACCCCGGTGGAAAACAACCTCACCGAACTCTGGTCTATCTACGACTTCCTCATCCCGGGTTATCTGGGCAGCCTCAAGCGCTTCAAACAGGAATTCCTGGAAGAGCCCGAAACAGGCGCCGTGAAGCTCAAACGCGCGGTGGCGCCCTTCCTGCTGCGCCGCACCAAGAAAGAGGTGCTGCTGGAACTTCCGGACAAACAGGAACAAGTTTCCTGGTGCCGGATGCACCCCGTGCAGGAAAAACTCTACCTCCAAATCATCGACATGGTACAGAAAAAGCTGCTCAACGCCCCGGAGAGCGCCAACCTCAACTTCGTGCACATCCTGGCCGCGCTGATGAAGCTGCGCCAGATCTGCAACCACCCCCACCTGGCCAACCCGGACATCCTGCCGGAACTGGAAGCCTCAGCCAAACTGGAACACCTTTTGGAACTGGTTACAGACGCCCTGGCAAGCGGACACAAGATCCTGGTTTTCTCCCAGTTCGTGAAGATGCTGAAGATCATCCGCCGCGTCTTCGATGCCCAGGGTCTGCGCTATGCCTACATGGACGGCCATACCAAAAACCGCATGGACGAGGTGAGGCGCTTTGAGACAGACCCGGAGCTCAAACTCTTCCTCATCAGCCTCAAAACCGGCGGCACCGGCATCAACCTCACCTCCGCCGATACCGTTATCCTCTACGACCCCTGGTGGAACCCAATGGTTGAAAACCAGGCGGTGGACCGCACCCACCGCATTGGCCAGACCCGCAAGGTGCAGGTCTTTCGCCTGATCACCAAAGGAAGCGTGGAGGAAAAGATAATGCACCTGCAACAGCACAAACTGCAGCTCTTCGACGAGGTGGTTTCCGAATCCCAGAACGTGCTCTCCTCCCTCAGCCGAGAGGAAATCAGTGCGCTATTCAGCTATTGAGCGGACATATAAGTTTTGGCCCATGTTTAAAAAAGAGTGGGTCGCTCAGTTCGAAGAGAGCTTTTTTCTCATCTGCCGGAGAGAGGGATTTTCCGATTCAATCAATTCTATCAAGGCCTGGTAGCGACCATAACGGTCGGGGTGAAAGGACTGAACCATCCGCTGGAACAGAGCAACGCAGGAGTATCCACCGGCAAAAAATCCCTCTCTTCAGTTAATCCTGTGCCGGATGGCAAAAGAAAGAAATTGACAGATTCCTTGGGTCCAATGAATTCGATAGATTAATTTGAATGATGTGGAAGAGATTCGTCCCACAAACGGAAACTGTGGCGCTTACAGGTCCTATCATTCAGTGGAGCAAGGTGTTGCGCGGCACGCCAGATGACAGGCTCAAAACTTTAGCCTGTTTCGGAACTGAACTTGCATCATGATGCCATATATTAAGGAATACAAGTTTAAAACATTGATACAAAGCTAAGGAGAGAACATGAAGAAAACTTTCATCATGCTCATAATCCTGGGATTGGCGGCGTTTCTGGCCGCGTCCCAAGGATCGATCAAACTGGGAAACTTTCCCACCACTGCTGAGCTTACCCGCAGCAGCGGGGACGGCCTGAGCGTCCGCTACAGCATTGAAAAACTGGACTACCAGGAAGTTCAGACCAAGGAAGGTGTTTTTACAGACCTCAGTGTGGACCAATACACTTCCACCAATAACACCGGGCTGCCCAGGCTGCCCCTGATGCGCCAGATCATCAGCGTTCCGGAAGGAGCGCAGGTGGTCCCAAGCTTCACCAGCTTGTTGAGGAAGAGCTTCATACTGGCGGATGAGGGTGTGAACTATCCCGTTTTTCCACGCCAGGAATCCGTTTCCAAAAGTGCTGACCTGACCAAGATTCCCTTTGAAGTGAACCGAGATTTTTATAACCGCGATGCCTGGACCACCGACGCCCCGATCAGCGTGACCGAATTGGGCCACATGCGCGGCTACAGACTGTTCGCTCTCGATTTTGTGCCCGTGCGCTACAACCCCGCCCAGGGCGAAATCGAGGTGATCTACAGCGCCGAAGTGCAAGTCCAGTTCATCAATCCGGACCACATCGCCACCGATGAGCTGCGCGCCCGCACCTATTCCCCTGCGTTTGAGGGCCCCCTGCGCAGCGTATTGCTCAATCCCGAACCCCAAAGAATGTCTTTGAACCGCTATCCGATGAGCTATCTGATCATCACCCCTGCCAACTTCGTGAACGCCATGCAGCCTTTTGTGAACTGGAAAAAGCAGGAGGGATTCAACGTTATCCTGGCCACCACCGCCGAGACCGGCAGCACAGCCAGCGCCATCAAAACCTATATCCAGAACATCTGGAACGCAGCCACCGCCGAAAACCCGGCCCCCACCTACCTGCTGATCGTGGGCGATACGCCTCAGGTGCCGTCCAATTCCGGCTCCACTGGCAGCCACGTGACCGACCTCACCTATGTGCGTCTGCAGGGCTCGGATTATATGCCCGAGATGTATTTTGGCCGCTTTTCCGCCACCACCGAGGCCGAGGTGACTAACCAGGTGAACAAGACCCTCATGCACGAAATGTACACCATGCCCAGCGACGCTTATCTGGGAGAAGTGGTGATGATCGCCGGCGCAGACAGCTACTGGGCTCCCACCCATGCCAATGGCCAGGTCAACTATGGCACCACCAACTATTTCAACCCCACCCACGGAATAACCTCCCACACCTATCTTTACCCGGCTTCCCAAACCTCCGACGCAGCCATCGTGGCGAATGTTTCCAACGGCGTGGGCTATGTCAACTACACAGCCCACGGCAGCGAGACCTCCTGGGCCGACCCCACTTTCACCATCTCCGATATCAACAACTTGCAGAATGTGAATAAAAGCGCTTTCGTGGTGGGCAACTGCTGCCTCACCAGCGCGTTCGACATCGGCATCTGCTTCGCCGAAGCATGGCTGCGTGCCCCGAACAAGGGCGGTGTGATCTATATCGGCGGTACCAACAGCACCTATTGGAATGAAGACTACTATTGGGGCGTGGGCTTCAAAACCAATCCGAACGGGCAAGCCCCGGCTTACGACGCCAACAAACTGGGCTATTATGACGCCTTGTTCCACGACCACAACGAAGCCTTCACGGATTGGGGCAGCACCGCCGCCTCCGCCATGTCAATGGGCAACATGGCCGTGGTGCAGTCCAACAGCAACCGCATCAACTATTATTGGGAAGTGTACTCCGTGATGGGCGATCCCAGCCTCATTCCCTATCTGGGGATTCCCGCCCAAAACAGCTTTGAGGCTCCGCAAACGATGTTCCTGGGCCTCGGCACTTTGGATGTGGTCGCCGATCCCTACAGCTATGTGGCCATCTCCATGAACAACGAGCTGCACGGCGTAGGACTTACCGATGCCTCCGGAATGTTAACCTTGAACTTCACCCCCTTCACCGAACCCGGCACCGCACAGATCGTGCTCACGCGCTCCCTGCGCAAGCCGATGATAGCTAACGTGCAGGTGGTTCCGAACAGTGGTCCCTACGTAACCGTAAGCCCCATCACCGTTAACGACCCCAACGCCAACGGCATCGCCGAAGCTGGCGAGACCATCAGCCTGGACCTTACTTTCAACAACGTGGGCATCCAGCAGGCCTCCAACCTCACCGCCACCCTCAGTAGCACCTGCGAGTACGTGAGCATCCTGGAAGCCACTGAAAGCCTGCCCGACATTCCCGCCAACGGGACCACCAGCCAGACAGACCTGTTCAGCGTGCTGATCCATAATGCCATTCCGGACCAGACAAGCGTTCCGTTCGACATAACTGTTTCAGACGGAACCAACCAGTGGGTCACCAGCCGCAGCATCACTGTGAACGCTCCCCACCTGCAATTCGGCAATCCCATCCTCTTCGACCCGGACGGCGATGGCTTCCTGGAGCCAGGAGAAGACATCTCCATCAGTGTGGATATAGTTAACAACGGCCACATGCCCACCGACAGCGGCACCCTCACCCTCGTTGTAAACCATCCCGAGGTTAGCCTCAGCGCCACCAGCTTCACCCTGCCGCCTATGGCAGTGGGTGTGACAATTCCCATCAACTTCACCGCCTCCCTGAGCCCGCTGGTGCAAAACGGCGAAATGATTCCGCTCGGCCTTTCCATCTCCGCCGGCGCACAGAACATCAACCACTGCATCCTGCTCACCATCGGCGTAACAGGCGAAGGCTTCGAAAGCGGCGATTTCAGCACCTATCCCTGGACAAACACCAGCACCGTGCCCTGGACCATCCAGTCCGGCTCTACAAACGCCCACAGCGGCCTCTACGGAGCCAAATCCGGCGCGATCTCCCACAGCAGCAGCACCGAACTATCCCTCACCATGAACGTTGGTACCGCTGGTAACATCAGCTTCTGGCGTAAGGTTTCCTCCGAAAATGGCTGGGATTTCCTCCGTTTCAGCATAGACAATGAAGAGCTCGGTTCCTGGAGTGGAAACCAAGACTGGTTGCAAGTGAGTTATCCTGTTTCCGCTGGCACCCATACCTTCAAATGGGTCTATAGCAAGGATGTTTCCGTGAGTTCCGGCAGCGACTGCGCCTGGATCGACGACATCGTATTCCCCAGCGCCGGCAGCGGTGAAGTGGCCATGATCTATGTTCCCCAGACCGAGATCAAGTTCCTGAATGTTCAGCCCAATGACCAACTCGCGGCTGACTTCGTGATCAACAACCTTGGCACAGTGCCCCTGAGCGGGACCATCAGCTATCCATCCTGCATGGGCCTGTTGCACAATGGCAGCGCTGTGGCAAACGATTCCGCCTACAGCATCCCCGTGGGCCAAAGCCACACCTACACGCTCACCTACACAGTGCCCAATCCCGCTGTCAACCTCGATTTGGAGATGATAATCACTTCCAACGACACCACCACCCCCGCTCTGATCATCCCCGTGCGCGTTGAGGCTGGTACAGCCAGTAACGATCCCGGCTCCATACCATTGGTCACCGAGCTGGAAGGCAATTATCCCAACCCCTTCAACCCTGAAACCACCATCAGCTTCTCCACCAAAGAAGCCGGTCCCGTGCGCGTTCGCGTGTTCAATGTCAAGGGCCAGCTGGTGCGCGATCTTGTGGATGGAAATCTGCCTGCCGGCTATCACAGAGTGGTTTGGGACGGAAAGGACAGCAGCAACCGCGGCGTATCCAGCGGCATTTACATGTATCGCATGGACGCTCCCGGCTATAGCAAAACCCTGAAAATGATGTTAATGAAATAAACCGTAGTTACGCGGGCGGCCTTTTCAAAGCGCCGCCCGACTTTGATATTGAATATATCTCTGGCCGGGGCAACATAAGTCCGGCCTGATAAATTATAAATGGACCCATGGAGAAAAGATGAAACGCATTTTTCTGCTTATAACCCTGCTTGTAGCGCTGGGAATGGCGTTGGACGCGGAACAGGTGACGGTTGGGAGTATGCCCAACCAGATCCGCCTTACCCAGAGCACGCCTGACCATATGGTGATGGAACTGACTTTGGGGCAATTCGACGCCAAGCCTGTTACTATAAATGGCGCAATCTGGCACGAGCTGAGCCTGAAGAAAGAAGGCATCACCCTGGAAGCAGGCTTCCCCACTCTGCCCGTGCTGGCACGCAGCGTGATCATACCCAACACCGCCCTGATGCGGCTCAGCCTGGTGGATAGTGAATATGTGGAGCTGCAGATGCCGGTGGCCCCTTCCAAAGGCAACCTCACCCGCGATATTGATCTGGATTCGGTGCCCTACACCTTTGGCGATGTCTATTTTGGCGACCAGCCCTGGCCCACGGAAAACGCCTACCTCACCGAACCTTTCATTTTAAGGGATTACCGCGGCATCACGGTGCGCTTCCAACCTTTTGTATATTTTCCCGCAACGCAGACTCTGCGGGTTTACACCAAGCTGAGCGTGGCCATCGATGCCTCCGGCACCGACCTTACCAATTCCCTGCCCGTGGCAAAAAGCTCCCACGCGAACGAATTTGCCGGCATCTACCGGAATATGTTCCTCAATTTCAACGAAGCCAAATATCCTGACCTGGCTGAATCCGGACGCATCCTGGCTATCAAGCACTCAATGTTCGATACAGTGATGCAGCCCTGGGTGGATTGGAAACGCCAGAACGGCTACCGGGTGGATGTGGTGGACGTGACGGTTGCCGGCCCCACCGCCAACCAGATCAAGACTTATATCCAAAACCAGTATGACCTCAACGACGGCCTGATGTTCGTTCAGATTTTCGGTGACGCGCCCCAGGTGCCGTCCCTTTCATCCGGTGGCGGCGGTTCCGACCCCTCCTATGCTTTGCTGGCGGGAGCTGATAATTATCCGGATATCTATGTGGGCAGGTTCTCCGCCCAAAACGAAGCCGAAATGCAAACCCAGGTACAGCGCACCGTCTATTATGAACGGGATATCCAAGCCGGCAGCGACTGGATCCAGCGTGCCATGGGCATCGCCTCCAACGAAGGCGGCGGCGGCCAGGGCGACATGGGCGAAAGCGACCAGCAGCACATGGAAAACATTCGCACCGATCTATTGAACTATGGCTATGTAAGCGTGGATCAGATGTATCAAACCATGGGGGCGACTGCCACCCAAGTGGCCACCAATGTCAACGCTGGACGCGGATTCATCAACTATGTGGGCCACGGGTCAGAGACTACCTGGGTCACCACCGGGTTCAGCAACAACCACGTGAACGCCCTCACCAACGATAACATGCTGCCCTTCATCGTCAGCGTGGCCTGCGTGAACGGCAACTTCGTTAGCCAGACCTGCTTCGCCGAAGCCTGGTTGCGTTCTGTGAACGAGAACACGAACGCTCCTGCCGGGGCCATAGGTATGTATGCCAGCAGCGTCAACCAAAGCTGGGCACCCCCGATGCGCGCCCAAGACGAGGTTACTGACCTCCTGATCGCGGAAGCGAAAGAGACCATGGGCGGATTGTTTTACAACGGCTCCTCCAAGATGATAGAGGTTTACGGCACCAACGGGTTCAGCGAGTATAAATGCTGGCACATCTTTGGCGATGCCTCCTTGATGGTGCGCAGCAAGAATCCCGAAACCCTCACGGCCACTTACAGTCCCGTGCTCTTCCTGGGCATGAGCAGCTTCCTGGTGGAAACGATCCCCGGCGCCAGAGTAACCCTGTCCGCTGCCGGGACTGTCTACGCCACCGGCATCGCGGACCTTACCGGTTCCCTGACCCTGAACATGGCCAATCCGCCTCTGCAGCCGATGGACCTCACTCTCACCATCACAGCCTTCAATAAAGTCACCCATCTTGGCACAGTGCAAGTGCTTCCGGCCAGCGGACCCTACCTGATCGTGGCTGACATGGTTGTCTCTGACGACAACAACAACATCCCTGAATACGGCGAAACCATAACCGTGAATGTGACTCTGGACAACGTGGGCACAGACACCGCCACCGGTGTGAACGTGGCCATCAGCACCGATGACCAGTATCTCACCGTGCTGAGCAACAGCGAAGCAATCGCGGACATCGGCCCCAGCTCCAGCGGCAGCACCGTCACCGGATTCAGCATTCAGGTGGCTGGCAACGTTCCAGACCAGCATGTGGCTCAGATTCACATCGTGGCCACCGCCGGCACCGAAACCTATGAATACAACCGCAGTTTCACCCTCAACGCCCCAGCCTTCACCTGGGGGGGGATAGTGATCGAGGATTTTCTGGGCAACAACAACGGCATGATCGATCCCGGCGAAAGCGTGACCCTCAAATTCCCCTACACCAACACCGGCCACGCCCAAGCCAATGAAATCACCACTGCCATGGTAATCGACGGAGCAATGAACGTCTCCGAGCCTATGCAGACTACCTGCGCGGCCCTGCCCGCGGGCGGCGAAAGCTACATTGAGTATTTCGTGACCTTCAGTTCCCAGATTCCCAGCGGCTCCACTGTCAATATCAACACCATGCTCTTTTCCGGAGAGATAGTCTCCACCAATGCCTACGTTGTCAACGCCGGCATCGTTGCCGAAAACTTCGAAACCAATTTCTCGGCCTTCGACTGGACTTTCACCGGTGGCGACTGGACCATTGAATCCGGCAGCTATAACGGAACGAACGCCGCACGCAGCGCCACCATCTCTCACAACCAGAGCACCTCGATGAGCGTGACCCTAAACTGCCCTGCCGTTGGCACCGTTTCCTTCTGGAAAAAGGTTTCCAGCGAACAGAATTACGATTTCCTCAAGTTCTACATCAACAACCAGTTGAAGAACCAGTGGTCCGGCAGCAACGATATCTGGAGCCAGGTCACCTATGACGTCCAGCCAGGTCTGAACATCTTCACCTGGGAATACGCGAAAGACGGCTACAGTTCTGCGGGAAGCGACTGCGCCTGGATCGACGACATTGTCTTCCCCTCCACCGGAGGCGTCACCGGAGCGCCGGTAATCAGTCTGGATGCCACCAGCGTGGATTTCGGAAGTGTGACCATCGGGGAAACGGCCTCTTTGCCTTTCACAGTTCACAACAACGGCGATGCCGTTCTGATCGGCTCCATGGAACTGAGTGCGCCCTTTGCTGTCCAACAGGGCAACGGCGCGCCCGGCAACTTCATCTACATTGTTGTGCCGGCTCAATCCTTCCTCACCGTGAACCTTAGCTTCACGCCGCTGAACGAAACCGCCCAAAACGTAACCCTGCTGATAAATACGGACGACCCGGCCAATTCCGCCCTCAGCGTGGAATTGCTGGGAGTTGGACAGCCCCTGGCCTCCAGCGATCAGATTAGCCCCATGGTAACAGAACTGAAGGGAAATTATCCCAACCCCTTCAACCCCAGCACCACCATCGCTTACAGCGTCAAAGATGCCACACCCGTTCTAATCGGCATCTACAATATCAAGGGACAGCTTGTCCGCACCCTGGTGGATGAACCAAAAGCCGCCGGCAACCATCTGGTGGTCTTCGACGGCCTGGACAACAACCGCCAACCCCTGTCCAGCGGAGTTTATTTCTACCGCATGCAGGCAGGCGACTACAGCAAATCCCAGAAAATGATCATGATGAAATAGAGCGAATAGCTTCAGGATTAATGCCACACGGCATCCTGACAGAGCAGAATGCGTTGAATGAAAAGCAGCCCCGGGAATTCCCCGGGGCGTTTTTTTAGGGATTTTCGCTGAATCTGTTGATATTCTTCAACACCATGCCATCTTACTGTCCTCCATCACATTATGCCCTTTTCAAATCGGATGGGTTTTCCGGGGCAAGCATACGATATCGGGTGTGCAAAATGGCCGGATAGCAGCGATGCTGTCTGGCAATTAAGGCTCTGGGCGAGAACGCTCAGAGCCTGAATAACAGGGCATTTCAGCGGGTACACATTACCACCCCTCCGGGCTAGCCTACCCGGCTCGAAAAGAGGTTTTATAAGTTCGGACATGAATTAAATTCATATATTTCTCTTTGCTGTAAAAGACACGAAAATGGAGAGATAATCCTTGACATCAAGTTAGCCTCTGAAAGTTACTGTATCCATATTTAGCTGTGTTATTTATTAATGCAGCATCAAAAATGCGGGAGCAAGAAGACAAAAATAAGCTTCGGCATGCGTTACGGACCCATCGATGGGGAAACGCGGATTTAGATTGCAAATGAAATTAACCAAAATATTAAAGCCATTTTAAGGAGGCTCTTTTGCATAAGAATGTTATATGTATTTTGTGGCTCGTTCTGTTGTTGGGAATGTTTTCCGCGGCAGCGGCTGCCACGCATCCGGAAGGTATCGCTTACCAGAAGGAAGCGATACCCTCATACCCAGACCCAGACGGCAAAAATAGCAAGGCCGTCCTCGCCCTTTACGACTTTGAAGAAAATTTCGGCTTTGAGACGGTGATCAACTACGGCAGTGGAAACAATTGGGGATGGTACCAAGATCCTTGGAATACCAGCAACGGTATGATGGGATATAGTTATAATAGCACATACGCTGCAGATACTTGGGCTTTCACTGTCAGGTTTTACTGCTTGGCAGGCCAAACCTACTGGGTGGGTTTTGACCAACGCGTTGGCAATTCTTCTTATCCCGAAAGATTGAAAGTTACAGTGGGCACAGCTCAGACCAAAGTGTCCCAAACCACTACCTTGTGGGACAACAACAATCTGACCAACACAACCTGGACCCCCCGGACTTCCAGCAATTTTGTGCCCACTACTACCGGCTTCTATTATTTTGCCTTCAACTGCTATTCTGCTCGTGATATGTTTATTCTAGCAGTGGATAACGTAACGATCAACGGCCCCGCCATGCAATGCTATTCCGTGCAGAGCGGCTACTGGAGCGATCCGAACACCTGGAGTACTGGTATAGTGCCTACTTCTGCAGATGATGTGGTGATCCAGAATGGCCACACAATTATAGTGGACAGCGACCGCGTGACCTATGATCCACCCTATGACGGCCTCTACGATTACGAATCGCAGGCTGGCGCCAATTCCCTGAACGTGCAAGCCGGAGGCGCACTGATCATTGATTCCGAAGCTGTGCTGGGGGTGGCCACCGATGTAACCAACAGCGGAACCATCACCTGGAACGCCGGCTCCAGCAGTAGTACAGGTTATACCACCCTACTCTTTGTAGGAGGCGACTTTACTAACAACAGCACCGGCACCATAAACTGCTCGGCTGCTTACAGTACTATTTATTTTAACGGCGCTGTTGCACAGACCTTCACCAACAACGGTTCGGTAACCGGCTTGATCTACACCTTGGGAATTGAGAACATCTACGGTGTCACTCTGGCTGGCACCAACCAGATCCCGGCTTTCAGGGTGAACCTCTTCACCGGCCAGGTAACCAACGCTTCCCAGCTTACCTTGGGCAGCAGCGGAACCTCCGCCATGGTACAGGTCGGCAATGTGGAGCAGGATAATCCCGCAGGCAGTTTCGACGAGATTCCCACCTACGCCGATGGCTGCTTTATCCAGCTGCTTTACGCCTCTGGCAACAGCAATTACTCCACCGGATACGAAGTTCCGGCTGATGGTGTCATAGACTTCATGCTGGTTTACATGAATTCCGGCACGCAATACACTCTGACCCTGACCCAGGATATATACATCTCTGGCTATTTTGACAACAATACAATGGAAGACGAGGTACTATTCCAGTCAGGCAGGCTGTATTTCAATGGCTATGCCTTGGTTTACAATGCCGAATGGTTCTATATATCCGGGCAGGGAACGGATTACGTGGACGATTTTGCCGTGGAGATCGATAAAGTCACCCAGTACGATGTGGATGGCACAGGCAACGGATACACTTTCAACACCACCTGGGTAACCTATGGCACCCAGTCCGGCGGTGTGGACCTTACCTTCTACAATCCAACCGAGTGGACTTCCGCGGTTCCCACGGTTGATGTGTATTACAGCGAGGACGGCGGCGTCACTTGGACCCTCTATGAGTCTGGCGCCACTGTGAACGATGGCTATGTGACCCTGACCGATGTAAACGACTTGGGCTCCACCACCAATAACAGGATCTGGGCTTTCTACATCGTAGACCCACCCCTGCCTATAGAGCTATCCTCCTTCACAGCCAGCATTTCGGCCACGAACTTCGTGAACCTGATGTGGATAACCCAATCCGAGACCGGGGTTTCCGGCTTCTACGTGTTGCGCAACACTACGGATGACCTGGCCACCGCGTTGACCCTCAGTGAGCTGATTCCCGCCACCAACACGGCCCAGCAGCAGACTTATATGTACACTGACAACGAACTCTATGAGGACGGAACCTACTGGTACTGGCTGCAAAACCTGGACCTCGACGGCACAGTAGATTTCCATGGACCCATCTCCGTGGCCTGGACAAGCGGCGGTTCCGATATTCCCAACATCCCGCTGGTGACCGAACTGCGTGCCGTATATCCCAACCCCTTCAATCCCAGAGCTTACATTCCCTTCAGCCTCAAGGAAAGCGCCACAGTTAACTTCGAGATCTACAACAGCCGCGGGCAACTGGTGCGCCGCATCCCCATTGGCGATAAAGCCGCAGGCCACCACCAAACTGAGTGGGACGGCCGCGACGACCAGGGCCGCGACTGCAGCACCGGAGTGTATCATATTCACATGACCGCCGGCACGGAAAGCTTCTTCCGCAAGGCGGTGCTGCTGAAATAAAGTCCCCCCTGAATAATCCTGAACCCCGGATGCCAATATCCGGGGTTTTTTATTGCCCTACATTCCATATCCCAGACCGGAGCGGGCTGGAACCCAGGATAGCGTTAGGCTTTTGTTACAATTAGGCTCTCTTTCAAACCAAATGGGTAATCTTTGATTGATCGAGCCCGTAGGGCGGCCCACTCCGTTAAAAAGGGAACCTAAAATAAGATAAGTACCCCCTTCAGACTGTTTCCGGTTGGGAATCCGCATCCACTTGTTTTGAAAAAAAGCCAAAATTGCTTATCCACCTCAATGTTCCTCGTTAGTCAGGCCCTTAGCGCTCGTTCCTTTCCCCCTCTCACGCCCCTCGTTAAATCCTCGCATCAAATGCGGGTATTGTGCGGGAGGCGCATCCGGAATCCTTAAAAGGGCCTTAACGGCCAGCCGGCATCGCTTCTTCGAACCATGTTTTTCCAACCCCGAATGAACTTGAAAAGCCTTTTGGCCCGGGCGACCAAGAATCTTCGCGGAATGAAGGTGGAAAACCTCAAGAAAGACAGCTCACCGGGTTGACAAAGAACAAAAAACGTCGGAACCGGTGGAGAAATAGAGTCTGACACAGTTCAGGCCATTACTGCGCCGCGCAGATACATCCCCTGTCACGCAAGAGTTTCATTGCCAGGGCGTTGCATGGATCCACAGAAATGTGTTGACAGAAAAGCCGGTGCTCCAGATTTTGAACATATGTTCATTAAACGAGAAGACAATGGGTAGAAACAGAATTCTTAGACAGGTTTTAGCCACGCCGGCGGTGAAAGGTTTTCGGCCCTTTGGCCGGATCGGGGGAAAGCGCCCGAAGATAATCATGCTGCTGGATGAGTATGAAGCGATCCGGTTGCTGGACCACGAAAACCTCACCCAGGAGGAGGCCGCGGAGGCCATGAACGTTTCGAGGCCCACGCTTACCCGCATCTACGACCGGGCGCGGCGGAAATTCGCCTCGGCGCTGGTGGAGGGCGCCCTCTTGCTGATCGAAGGCGGCGACATCCGGCTGAAACAACATGACTGGCTTTGCGAGGATTGCGGAGCCTTCACGGAAAGCGCCACGCCGCATGTTTTTCACTGCCCAGTCTGCACATCGCCTCATCTCATATCTCTCGGCGATTGTTACCAAAATCAATGCCATAAGTGCAAAAAATGCCACCGAGGAGGTAGAAATGCCCGGATTTGACGGAACAGGACCCAGGGGCTCAGGCCGGCCCGGACGCGGTTTGGGATGCCGCAACAGATTTGGCCAGGGACAAGCCGGCAAAAACTCTCTTCCAAAACAAGGATATGTTTACGAATATACCCTGGAAGAGCTTAAAGAACGCAAGCAGGCTTTGGAAGAAGAAATCCGCTGGATCGATGACAGGATCGGCGAACTGGAAAAAGAAAGCTGAAAACGCCCACCAAATATGTGATGGTAAAATCACGGAAGCCGCTATCAGCAAAATGAAAAACTGAAAAAACAATAAAGGAAGCAAGAAATGAAAATAGCCATACCATTAACCAATGGAGAACTGAGCTCGCATTTCGGACATTGCGAGAAATTCGCCATCTACACCATCGACAACAAAGAGATCCTGAAAGAGGAAATTGTAGATCCACCAGCGCACGAACCGGGCTCGCATCCGGCTTTTCTGCACAAACTTGGCTGCAATGTGGTGATTGCCGGGGGCATGGGCTTCAAGGCCCAGGAACTGATGAGCCAAAACGGCATCACCGTGGTGGTGGGTGTTCCAAACCTGCCGCTGAAAGAACTGGTGGATCGATATCTGCAAGGGAATCTGTAATCCGGCCAAAACAGGTGTGACCATTGATGAAAGTCGCCATTGCCAGCGGCAAGGGTGGAACAGGGAAAACCACCCTGGCGGTGAATCTGGCTCTGCGGGCATCTGAAACACGAAATGTGGTGCTGGCCGATCTGGATGTGGAGGAGCCAAACAGTTCCATCTTCATCAGTGGAAACAAGCTTATAGAACAACAGCTTTTCCGTTCGGTTCCCAACTGGGAAAAAGAAGCCTGCACGCTTTGTGGCAAATGCGCTGAGGTGTGCCAGTTCCACGCTGTGGTCAAATTGGGGGAAACCATCATGGTGTTGCCCAAGCTTTGCCATTCATGCTTTGCCTGCAGTGAACTCTGTCCCGTGAACGCCCTTCCCATGCGGAATACACCGCTGGGCTGGATGCGCGTATTTGAGCAGGGCAAGCTTTTTTTCCTGGAAAGCAAGCTTGACGTCGGAGAAGAAATGTCTGCGCCCATGATCAAACAGACCATCGCCTACATGAACGACAAGCTGCCGGAGCCAGAATATCAGTTTCGCGATTGCCCTCCCGGAACGTCATGCCCGGTTATCGCCGCCACCGGCGACGCGGACCTTGTTCTGCTGGTGACCGAGCCCACACCCTTTGGCCTTCACGACCTTGAGCTGGCTGTGGAGGCGATGCGCCAACTGGATAAAAGAATGGCTGTGGTGATCAACCGCTGGGGGATCGGCAACGATAAAGTGTTACGCTTTTGTGAGACTGAACGGCTTCCTGTCTGGGCTATCTTCCCCAATCAACGCAAGATAGCGGAATTGTATTCCCGAGGTGAGCTCATCTATCCCAAAGTGCAGGAATTCCGGGAAGGCCTGGACTCCATTCTGGATAAACTGGATTTGATGAAAAGGGAGGCCGAATGAAAGAGATAGTCATAATCTCCGGCAAAGGCGGCACAGGAAAAACCTCTGTCGCTGCGGCTTTGGCCACGATCGCTTCCCAGACAGTGATGGCGGATTGTGACGTTGACGCGGCTGATCTGCATCTGATCTTGAAACCGGAAACGCGGAAGAGCGAAGCTTTTTTCAGCGGGGTCAAGGCCGTGATCGATCCCAACAAATGCAGCTCCTGCGGGCTCTGCCAGGATATTTGCCGCTTTGACGCCGTGTGCCATCAGGGATCAGTTTACAGGATCGACCCGCTGGATTGTGAAGGTTGTGGTTACTGCCATCACATCTGCCCTGTGGACGCGATCGACCTGCAGGAACAACAGGTTGGCTACTGCTACATCTCCGATACCAAATATGATTGCCAGTTGGTTCACGCCAAGCTGGAGGCTGGGGCAGACAACTCTGGCAAACTGGTGGCCAAGGTGAAGAAAGACGCCAAAGAGATTGCCCGGAAAACAGGCATGAATTATATTTTGGTGGATGGTTCCCCCGGTATCGGCTGTCCGGTGATCTCTTCACTATCGGGAGCGGACTTTGTGTTGCTGGTAACCGAACCTACCCTGTCCGGACTGGGAGACATGCGGCGTGTAAATCAGCTTGTCGAGCAGTTCAAAATCCCGACAGGATGCCTTATCAACAAGTCAGATATCAATCCCGAGGTCACTGAAAAGATCAGGGCTTATATCCAAGGAAAAGACATCCTGCAGGTGGATGAGATCCCCTACGATGAAGAATTTTCCCAAGCCATCACACTCGGCCAGAGCTTGGTGGAATTCAACCCAGCCAAATGGCAGCCCAGGTTCACCAAGATCTGGCAAACAATAATCAAGGAGTTACAATGAAAATAGCTTTCACCAGCGCAGGCACGAACTGGGACGCGCAAATCGATCCCAGGTTCGGGCGAGCGGATTTCATCATCTTCTATGATGAGGAAAAAGATGAGATCAGCAGCTTTGACAACCGGAATATAATCAAACTCGCTCACGGAGCCGGGCCGCAGACCGCGCAAAATTTATTTGAGTTCAAACCACAGGTGCTGATCACGGGAAACGGTCCCGGAGGCAATGCCGCCGCCATCCTGAGCCAAATGGATTTGAGAATCTTCACAGGAGCAGGGGGAATGACTGTTCGCGAGGCCTATGAGGCTTACAAGAACGGCAAACTGCCTCAGAGCGATTGAGACACTCTGCCTCTTACCAACAGCGGAAGAGGCTGGATTGGAAACTAAACATTAACTGATTAAGGAGAATAAAATGCCTAATTATGATGGAACAGGACCCTTCAGGGATGGACGCCCAGGAAGAGGGTTGGGGCCTTGTGGACGCTTTGGCAAGGCCATTGGCAGAGGTCCAGGCTTTGGACGCGGACGCTGTTTTGGCCGGGGCCGGCAAAACAGGTTCAGGGGTGGCTCGAAACACTGGCAAAATGCAGCCCCCTGGCAGGAGAGCGGAACTCATCCATATAACAAAGCCAGCCTGGAAGCTGAAAAACAGAATTTGGAAGAGCAGCTCAAATGGCTGAATGAGCAGATTGCGAAGCTTGAGGACGAGAACAAATGACGGAGGAGACAAAAGAAAAGCAAGCCGAAGTCGATCTGAGTGGCATCAAACACAGGATCATGGTCATGAGCGGCAAAGGCGGGGTGGGAAAATCGACCATCGCCGTGAATCTGGCTTATGGCCTGGCCTTGGCAGGAAAACAAGTGGGCCTGTTGGATGCAGACCTGCATGGGCCTTCGGTGGCCAAAATGACCGGAAGCGAAAGCTCCAGAGCTTCTGTAAATACAGAGGGAAAGATTTTGCCAGTGCGGCTGCACGACAATTTCCATGCCCTCTCCACCGCCTATCTGATCGATAATGCCGATTCCGCCCTCATCTGGAGAGGACCCATGAAAATGAGCGCTTTGAAAGACATGATCCAAAACACGGAGTGGGGCGAGTTGGATTATCTGGTCATTGACTGCCCTCCCGGCACCGGAGATGAGCCGCTTTCCGTGGTCCAACTGCTGGGCTGGGTGGATGGCGCTGTGGTGGTGAGTTCGGCACAGGATGTGGCTTTGCTTGATGTTCGCAAAAATCTGGACTTTGCTCAAAAACTGGGAGTGCCGGTGCTGGGACTGGTCGAAAACATGTCCTGGGTCGCCTGCCCCCACTGTGGTGAAAAAGTGGAACTGTTCAGCGGTGACGGAATCGCCAACGCGTTGATAGATTATAATGTGGACCTGCTGGCCAGGCTGCCTTTCGACAGCAATATCACCGCCAGTTGTGACGGAGGCAGGCCTTTCATCTATGATTTTGGCAAAACCGAATCTGCCAGCATACTGCAAGATTTTGTCCAGGGTGTGATCGCCAAAGCCGAAGGTTGACATAAAACATATCTTGCCTGGAAGAACATTCTGGGTATCATGTCAATAGTATGTTATCAAATCAACCAAAGGAGTATACAATGGAAAACGAAAGACATGGAATACCGCTTCTGGGCGACAAATTCCCCCAAATGAAGGTTGTCACCACCCGCGGCATGATGACCCTGCCGGACGATATGAGAGGAAAATGGTTCGTGCTGTTCAGCCACCCGGCTGACTTCACCCCCGTTTGCACCACAGAGTTCGTGGCCTTTCAGCAGCGCTATGAAAAGTTCAAAGCCCTCAACTGCGAATTGATCGGCATGAGCGTGGACCAGGTGTTTTCGCACATCAAGTGGGAAGAATGGATCAAGGAAAAATTCGGCGTGGAAATCCAGTTCCCCATCATCGCCGACACCGGTGCCGTGGCCAATAAGCTTGGCCTGATCCATCCCGGCAAAGACACAAACACAGTTCGCGCTGTTTTCATAGTCGACGCCGAGGGTACCATCCGCATCATGCTTTACTATCCCCAGGAACTTGGCCGTAACATGGACGAGATCCTAAGGGCTGTGGAAGCCATGCAGGTTTCCGACAAGAACAAGGTTGCCATGCCAGCCAACTGGCCCAAAGGCGAATTGTTCGGTGACCGCGTGATCATCCCGCCTCCCAAAGACGTGGACGGCGCCAGGAAGAGAATGGAAGGGGCCAAAACCGGTGACTACGAATGTCTGGATTGGTGGCTCTGCCATAAGAAGCTGAGTTAGCTTCCCTACAAACAATCAACCATCCCGTCCCGCTTTCTGCAGGACGGGTTTTCTTTTTTAGCCAGGTTTCCTTACCCTTCCCTCATCCACTCTTCGTACTGGAAAAGTGGTCACAGGCGTTTCTTCAGCGTATCCGGTCCCGCGTCGATTCAAGCCCGCCAAAACCTGGGCACAAAAAAGTCCCGGTTTGCACCGGGACTTATATTTGGTATCGAAATACGGGTTATTTAATGATGACCATTCTCTTGGTGGCGTTGGCAGAAGGAGTGCTCAGCTTGTAGAGGTAGATACCGCTGCTGCAGGCATTGCCATTGGTGTCAGTGCCGTTCCAAGTGATGGTGTGGGAACCCGGGGTGACATCGTAAGCCTTCACGACTTTGCCCTGAAGGTTGTAGATGGTCACGGTTCCGTTTTCGCCTTCTTTCAGCTCGACATTGATGTTGGTGCTGGCGTTGGCGCGGAAGGGGTTCGGATAAGCATTCTTGAGGCTTGTAACTTCCGGATAGATCGGAGGCACTTCGCCCTCGACTTTGATGCTGACAGGACCATAGAACTTGCTGTAGTTCGCTTCCACGCTCTCCAGCCAGTAGTAATAGGTGCCGCCGATCTCAACTTCGTTGTCCACAACAGTGTAGTTCTGCTGCTGGCTGGTGTTGGTGGCAGGGATAATAATCGGAGTGATCAGAACAGAGCTGGTCTGGTTGTGAGTTTCGTTACGGTAAACACGATAACCCATCAGGTTGCTCTCGGACTGGCTTACCCAATTGATCTGCACGTCATTCAATGCTGTAAGCGTGGCAGTGAAGCTGCTCAATTCGACAGGAACCTCCTGATCTTCTTCAAGCAGCCTGAAGGTTACATAAGCAGTCCACAGTTCCGGGTTGTTGGGATCTTGGGCAAAGTCATTAATGTTGTCCAGATCGGTGTACTGGGTGGATTCCCAGTACCAGCCAACAGGAGCAGGGCTTACCACGGTATAGGTACCGAAGTAGGTTGAGTAATTAATGATACCACTGCTGACGAAAGGTGTGCTGCCATTAAGGGGACCAGTGAAGTCATAGACGCCGAGGTAGTTGGTGCCGTCAAAAACTTGGACGATCACTCTGTAGTAATCAACTGCAAAAGCACCGCAAGCCAACATTGCAATCAGCGATAACAATACAATTTTTTTCATACGTTTTCTCCTTTTTAAGGTTGCATCGAGAATGCCAGGCGTCTGTGCAACCCGTATCAATCCGCCTGACTGAAAACACGCTTGTGACAGCGTTTGTCCTCGTTACACACAATATACATATAGGCCCGAACCAGCCGGGTCTGTTACTTTCTGGGGGCAATCTAATCACAATGCATATTCGTGTCAAGATTTTTTTTGACTCTTTTCAATGCCGTCTGTGGATTTTTTGCCATTCCGCCCCTTAACCTAATCCGGTATCAATCTCAAAACATCAATCCATCAACGAATTGTAACAAACTCTGGCCGTCATAAAGCAAATGAGAACCCACAGGTATAATGGAATAGAAATCAACGGAAAAAAAGCAGTTGACATATCTCCCCCTGCTAAAATCCTGACTTTAAATTCAATCTTTCAGTCAAGGAGCAAGATAAATGAAACAGGGAATACACCCCAAATACGAAGAGGTAATGGTGCGTTGCGCCTGTGGAAATGAATTCAAGACCCGTTCCACCAAGGGCAACCTGCAAGTTGATATCTGCAACGTCTGCCATCCCTTCTACACCGGCAAGCAGAAAATCATCGACACTGCCGGACGTGTGGAAAAATTCAACAAGAAGTACAACGTCAAATCGGACAAATAGCAATCCTTTCCAATACAACCATTTCTCCGCAGCCCCAGGCTTGGGAAATGGTTTTTTTATATCCCCGAAAAACAATCAGCAGATAATGGATTGAAGAATGGAACCAAAAAAAGAGATCAGCGTGGGAGGGCAGGCCGTAATAGAAGGCGTGATGATGCGCGGACCAGACTCGATAGCCACCGCCCTTCGCAGGAAAGACGGCACGATCGAGCTTTATAAGCAGCCCTTTGCCAGCAAGGCCAAGAAGGGCAGTTTTCTGGGATTGCCTCTTGTGAGAGGGTTTGTATCCCTTATCGAGATGATGGTGCTCGGCATAAAGACCATCACCCTCTCTGCGAACCGCGCTGAATTGGATATCATGGCGGAACAAGCAGACAAAGGCAAGGAACTGAAGAAAAAATCCAAGGCCACCGAACAGGCCGAAAACCTGATTAGCTATGTGTTCGCCTTTGGATTGGCCTTCGTTCTATTTGCCTGGTTGCCTTATCGGATCGCAGACTGGATCGGACTTTCCAAGCAGAATTTCTACTTCAACCTCTTTGCCGGCAGCATTCGCATCGTGTTTTTTGTGCTCTACATCTGGCTGATCAGCCGGTTGAAAGACATCCACAGACTGTTTCAATACCACGGAGCGGAACACAAGAACATAAACGCCTACGAAAAAGAAACTGGACTGGACATAGCATCGATACAGAGTAATACTACGATCCATCCGCGCTGCGGCACCAGTTTCATTTTCTTTGTGCTGATGGTCTCAATCCTCCTCTTTTCCATCATCGATACACTGGTATCGTTGTTCATCCTTAAAAGCCAAGTCCCATTAGCCCTGCGTCTGGGCTATCATCTATTGCTGTTTCCTTTGGTTTCCGGGGTGAGCTACGAGATTCTCAAGTTCAGCGGTAAAAACCTCAAACATCCCGTGGTGAAAATACTCACCGTTCCCGGAATGGCTCTACAGCACATCACAACGCAGCCTCCGGATGACCAGATGGTGGAAATCGCTCTGGTGGCGATGAAAGCCGCTCTCGATATGGATCTGCAAGGACACAACGTGAAGGTAATGACCGACTGATATGCTGCCCCGAGAAAAGCTGGAGGGTTTGAAACAGGAACTGAAAGAGCTGCAGAACACGTTGTTTGACAGCTCTACGCTTGCCGACCCCCGCCGCTACAAGGAGCTGATGCGCCGCAATAAGGAACTTTCTACCATCTGTGGTGAATGGGACCACTATCTGCATCTGGAAACCCAGATCCACGGCGCGGAACACTTGCTAAAAACAGAGACAGACCCTGAAATGGCCGACATGGCGCACCAAGAACTTGAGAACCTAGAAGTCAGGATAGCGGAAAGCGAACTAAAACTGCGCGATCTGCTGATCCCCAGCGACCCCAACGACAGCAAGAACGCCATCGTCGAGATTCGCGCCGGCACAGGTGGTGAGGAAGCCGCGCTTTTCGTGGCCGACCTTTACCGGATGTATAGCTATTACGCGGAGATGAAAGGCTGGAAACATCAGCTTTTGGACCTCAACGAGACCGGTTTGGGCGGCTACAAGGAAATCATTTTCATGCTCAGCGGCGAGGAAGTCTATGGCCTGATGCGCTTTGAAAGCGGTGTTCACCGCGTGCAGCGCATTCCGGTAACAGAATCAGGAGGTCGCATCCACACTTCAGCTGTGAGCGTGGCTGTGTTGCCTGAAGCTGAAGATATCGACATTGAGATCGCGGACAGCGACCTGCGCATTGATGTTTACCGCAGTTCGGGGCACGGCGGGCAAAGCGTTAACACCACAGACTCAGCGGTACGCATCACCCATCTGCCCACCGGGATCGTTGTCACCTGCCAGGACGAGAAATCCCAGCTCAAGAATAAAGTGAAGGCAATGAAAGTCCTTCGCTCAAGATTACTCGATGCTGAAATCAGCAGGCAGGAACAGGAAATCGCCCGCTCACGCAAGGCCCAAGTCAGCACCGGGGACCTTCCGCTAAAATCCGCACCTACAATTTCCCCCAATCCCGGGTCACCGACCACAGAATAAACTTGACAAGCTACAATCTTGATTCTTTTTTGTCTGGCAACATTGATGAGTTCATCCAGGCCCTGCGGATCGCCTGGCGCAACGAAAAAGTTAATGGATAAATTGTCTGTCTCTGAAATACTTCTCTGGAGCTTGATTTTCTTGGTCCTTCTGGGATTGGCATTCCTTTTTGCCGGGTTTGAAAACGGTATCATCTCAATCAATATGCTCGAACTGGAAGGAAAGGCCAGAAAGGATAAATCCTCGGCCAAGCTGCTCGCCAGCTTGCGCAAACCGGACAAGCTTTTGGGCACCAGCCTGATAGGAAACAACGTCGTGATTATTCTCATGTCCACCCTTTCCACCTATGTGGCAAGCAGATACATCACCGGCTTTGATGCGCGCTACACGTCCCTGGTCGTTGGCACTGTAGTGCTTGTATTCGGTGAAGTTGTCCCCAAATCCATCTTCCGGGATCACGCTGACACTCTCGTACCGGTCGTTTATCCTTTCATGCGTTTCGTTTACTTCCTTTTCAAACCCCTGGTCATGGGTATTTCCTGGCTGAACTCGGTTCTGCGCAAATGGCTGAAGATAACAGAAGGGAATAACTTCAACTATCTCACGAAGGACGATCTCTCCTACCTGCTATCGCTCACGGAGGCTGATGAAGCCGACGAGCCGCAGATAGAAATGATTGAAGACGCGCTGGATTTCACTGAACAGGTGGCGCGCAACGTAATGGTCCCGCGCACGGAACTGGTTGCCATCCCTGAAACCGCGACGGTTGCAGAGGCCATAGAGATAGCCAAGGAGGAAGGCTACACACGCTACCCTGTGTTCGGAAAAGATCTTGACGATATCAAGGGTGTGCTGATAATCTATGATGCGCTCAAACGTGAATTCACACCGGACACCGTGGTCAGCAAACTCATCCACAAACCCTTTTTCACTCCGGAAAACACCGATCTGGACGTGTTGCTCCGCGAAATGCAGAAAAACCATCGCAGCATTGCCATCGTGGTTGATGCCTACGGCGGCACTTCAGGGATCGTGACCATGGAAGACATTTTGGAAGAGATCTTTGGCGACATCGCGGACGAATATGACGAAGCTGAGGAAATCCCGGAAGTGGAGCAGGTTTCCCCCAACACCTGGCTGGTCCAGGCGGATATCGAAATCGACCATCTGGCCGACGAATATGAAATCATCCTTCCTGAGGGCGATTACGAAACTGTGGCTGGGCTGATCCTGGACAGACTGGCCCGCATCCCACACCAAGGCCAGATCGTGAATGTGGATGCATACCGCATTCAGGTGCTGCAAGCCACAGACAAGAAGATTATCAAAGTTAAAATACACAGAACCAGTACAAGAGGTGAATCATGAAACTTATGGAATGCGTCCCCAATTTCAGCGAAGGCAGGGACAAAACTGTTCTGGAAGCCATCGCGTCCGCTATTCGCTCTGTTAAGAATGCTGTTTTACTTGATATGGATCCCGGCGCTGACACCAACCGAACCGTTTTCACTTTGGCCGGAGAACCAGAAGCCGTTGTGGAAGCCGCTTTTCAAGCCATCAGGAAAGCCTCCGAGCTGATCGATATGAGCAAACACCATGGTGAACATCCCCGCATGGGCGCCACTGACGTTTGCCCCTTCATCCCGATCTCGGGAATGACCATGGAAGAATGTGCCGAATACGCACGCAAACTGGGAAAGAGGGTCGGCGAAGAACTCGGCATCCCGGTATATCTTTACGAAAATGCCGCTTCTAAAGAAGAGTGGCGCAACCTGGCAAATGTGCGCTCCGGCGAATATGAAGCCCTACCCCAAAAAGCCCAGGACCCTGCTTGGAAGCCGGATTTCGGTCCCCACGCCTTCAATCCCCGTTCCGGCGCCACCGCCATCAGCGCCCGTGAATTCCTGATCGCCTACAACATCAATTTAAACACCCGGGATAAAAAGAAAGCTCACGCCCTGGCGCTCACCATCCGCGAAAGAGGCAAACCAGCCCGTGACGAGGCTGGCAAACTAATCAGGGATGCCGATGGCAACAGAGTAATCATCCCCGGCCTCTTCAGCCACTGCAAAGCCGTGGGATGGTATATCGACAGCTACGACCGCGCCCAGATCAGCATCAACCTCACCAATTACAAGGTCACGCCTCCCCATCTGGTGCTGGAAAAAGTGCGTGAACTGGCCGCAGAGATGGGCGTCCAGGTAACCGGCAGCGAACTGGTTGGGCTCATCCCCAAAGCCGCGCTGCTCGAGGCTGGAAAGTTCTATCTGCGCCGGATGGATGAAAGCACCGGCATCCCGGAAAGGATGATCATGGAAACCGCGATCCAGTCGATGGGCCTGGCGGAACTGGGACCTTTCGACTTGGACAAGAAAGTTATCGAATACGCCATCGCAAGGTCCGACAGCCTTTGCTCCCTGAGCCTGGAAAGCTTTGCCGATCTGCTTTCCACTGATTCCCCCGCCCCCGGTGGCGGCAGCGTTGCCGCGCTCTGCCTTTCCCTTTCCGGAGCGCTGTCTGCGATGGTGGCAAACCTCACCGTGGATAAAAAAGGCTATGAATCAGTTCAGGAAGCTGTGCGCGAACTGGCTCCCCGCGGCCAGGAGATAAAACTTCAAGCCCTGCAATGCATTGATGCCGACACAGATGCCTTCAACGCCATGATGGAAGCCATGCGCCTGCCCAAAAAGACCGATGAGGAAATTGCCGTCCGCAACGCCGAGATGGAACGGACCACCCAACAGGCGATCCTGGTTCCCTTCCGGACTCTTGAACTGGCTTGGGAAGCCATGCAACTAGCTGACAAGGTGGCCGACGTAGGAAACGCCAACGCCATTTCAGACGCTGGTGTGGCAGCCCTGACCGCGCTCAGCGCGGCCAAAGCGGCGGACTACAACATCCTGATCAACCTGCCCGGCAGCACTGATGAAGCTTTCAAGGCCGACATCAAAACCCGCGCCGGAGAACTGGTGAGCAAGTGCCAGACATTGGCCGATGCCATCGAAACCAAGATCAGGAACCGGTTCTGAACCCAGTTGAGCTAAACCCGGCCATAAGAGCCAGCCTGACCTGATAACCACGGAGCCCAAGCCCGATGCTGACAACCCTGGTTGCCCTCTACTCCATCCTGGTGGCGTTGAACCTCCTGGACGGATTTTCCACCTGGCTGGTGCTGAAGCCAAACCACTATCACCGTGAGCGCAATCCCGCTGCCCGCTGGATGTTCATCAAGCTTGGCCTCACCCGGGGCCTTGTCTTGGCTGAAGTGCTGTGGATCGGGTTCATCAGCGCCGTCTTTTTCCTCACTTTCACCCATCCTGTCTGGAACGTGGTCCTGCTGGTCCTGCTCTGTGTGGGAGTGCTGGTTTTTCTCAGGGTCGTGAGTGGAAATTTCCGAGCCTGGCGGCGCATCCGGCAGCGGGAAGAGCTTCTGGCTGGAAAGCAGCAAAAGGAGGAAGCGGATGTTGGCCATGCTTGAGAATGTTTTTAGCCAGGTCGCGGTTTTGGCAGGACAGTTCGTGGTCTTTGTCATCCTTAATATCCTTGACGGCCATTCCACCTGGAAGGTTATCCAGCCCAACCATCTGCACCGTGAGCGAAACCCCGTCGCCCGCTGGATCTTTCGCAAACTTGGCCTGCCCCGGGGGATAGTGATTTTCAAGGCCGTGCTCCTCTTCATCCTGGGTGGCGCTTTTGCTGTTTACGCCAAAAAGGAAACCAAGATGATGAACATAACCCTCGGCGTGGCCAACCTGGTCTTCTTGGCCGTGGTGATCCACAACTACAAGGTTTACAAAAGGTTGAAGGCCCGACGCGACATCCGCAGGGAGTTTTTACCATGAAACTCTGGCAATTGCTGCTGATCCTCTTCGCTTTGGCTCTGCCGCTGGCCGCTCAGGTGAACGGAAACCTGCAATACATCGGAGACAAAGCCATTCTGCAAGTATGGGGCGACCATTACCAGCGCGGCTATGCCCAGGGCTATTTGCTTGCCCAGCCTACACTTGACGTATTCGATGAATTCTTTTACATGATGTTCGTTTTTTCAGACCCCGCCCGCTATGCCTATCTCTGGAACTACTATCAGGAACATTTCAACACCGATGCGCGCACGCTGCAGGAAGCCCAGGGACTGGTTGCGGGGATAGCTGCTTCAGGCGCAAGCCTTTACCACAGCGGCCTGCAGCGCGACATCACTCATGACGACATACTTTTGGCCAATGCTTTTTTGGACCTCCAACAACTCCGCAACGACCTTGGCGGCCCGGATATTGATCTCGGCTGCGCGTCTCTCTCGAGTTGGGGAATCTCCACCCAGCAGGATTCGCTGCTGACCGGCTCTTCAGTGATCACCCGCTGGCTCGATTGGACCCTGTTTGAATGCCTGATCGACAATCCCCTCCTGGTGGTGCACCATCCCAGCGAACCGGATGAGCAAAAATGGCTCTCCTTCACCTTCCCAGGTTGGCTGGGAGCAGCTTCTGCCATCTCCGAATCCGGCACTTGGGCTTCCCTGAATGTGTGCAATGACCACTCTGTGGTTAACCAGAGCGGGCTCGACCCCATTTTTTTCGACATCCGCAGAGGCCTGGAAAGAACCGACCTGAACGGAGACGGAGTTTCGAACATCATGGACGTGGCCGCCGCCATCCAGGCAGGCAACAACCTCACCGGCACCATCATCCACAGCCTCAGCGAAAGCGCGGGACAGACAATTTCTGTAGTGATCGAAAACAACAACACCGGCACGGCTCTGCGATATTACGACGATCCAAGCAGCAACCTTCCGGGACAAAACCTTGCCGCCACCAACCATTTCCGCCTGCTTACCTTCCCGACCTGCTGCACCCGCTACGCCAATATCGCGGATTCCCTGAACATGAACCACCACATCACAGCCAAGCGCCAATGGTCTTTGTTGTCAGGTGCCGCGGGACAGGAAACGACACTCACCGCGCTTCAGTACACCCCCTCCACCGGCAGCATTTTGTGGGCAGGCGCCGCGGTTTCCCTTCCCGCCAACCAGAATCCCGCCATCCATCTTTCCGCGTCAGACCTGTTCAGCTTTTCCACCCCTGTGACGGATGAACTTCTGCCCAGTCACCAGTTCGCTTTTTCCTGCGCCCCAAATCCAGTATCGGCCGCCCAAACGCTCAGGCTGAGCGGCTCCCAACCTCTCAAGTCCCTTGCCCTTTACAACCTCCGCGGTCAGAAAATCCTGGACCTAAGCTTTTCCGGGAACAAATCCGATGCTGAGATTTCCCTTCCCGCTCTGCCCGCGGGTGTGTATCTGGCTTGGGTTCAAGGCGTTTCGGGCTCCAGCGCCCAGAGCAAACTGCTGGTCTTACCCTGAACCCCCGAGGATTCGCCTAAGATTCGATCCCCGTATAATGCCCGCATCAAATACGGGGATTTGGCGGGCGGAAGACGGGGGACGGACAACATGGGGCTAAGGAAGTGCCGGAAAACTGGTTTGCCCTTAAACACCAGCTTGTTCTGATCCAGATGATTCCTGATATCCATCTCATCACAACCTAACAATCTTCTTGACAAATATAGAACTTAACTTAACTTGGGAAATTAGAAAATGGGGAGGATAGTATGAATAAAAAAGTCCTGTTCATCTGTCTCTTGGTTTGGCTGACGCTGGGGCTCCAGGCTCAACTGAGCTGGCCAGAACCGCTGACACTCGCTGATAATAATAATATCAGCTTCTTAGGCCAAATGGTGCGAACCACACAGGGGAACACCGTCCTGATCTACTCTCAATATGATGGTGAAGGAACCCATACTTACATGCAGGCTTACACTCAGGATACTCAGACCATGTGGGACAATCCCATAGAATTGAGTAGCATTCTGAGTTTAAGTTACATCTTCCTGACCAATGATTCCATTCTTAACGTATTTACCCCCAAGTATAACGGGTATAATTATAACCTGGTTTTGAACAGATACACTCTGAACGGTGAGCGGGTGGGAGTTTTGGACAGACCCGTTATGGGAAACTATGTGAATAGAGTTGAGATCTATTCCGACTTTCAGGGAGGGATGCACGTCTTCGGCAAGAACTATAATACCAGTAACTATCAGCATATTAACGCAGAAGGAATCCCGCAACATCCCATTACTGATGAAAGCGTCTTTAGCTGGTTACCTTCGGAAACCCACTTTCCCATTAAATATGTGTGCGGTGACGGCTCCCTGCTGATGAGTTATACATCCGGAAACAATGGTGGAATTTTTCGCATGGACAGCTCTCTCAACGTCCTCTTCTCACATAGCTTTACTACTGCCGATAGCGAAGGCATTAATACATCTCTGGTTCAACGGAGTGATGATGGATTCTATCTAATGCGCGCCAAGGGAAGCGTCGTCAGGCTCTATTCTTATAATAGCAACGGTGAATTGCTCTGGCCTGAACCTGTGATAATCAATCAATACACGTATTGTGAAGCTGCATGTGACAGTCAGGATCGCCTGATAACCTGTTATCTCAGTAGTCATTACATATACAGCCAGGTCTACGATACTCAAGGGAATAGCATCTTTGATGAACCCGGTATTCATATACATACATTTCCTTCCAACACAACCTTTGAATCGCCGGTGATCAGCGTCATGCCAAACGGTGCCAACGGGTTTTATCTGATCAGGAGATATACTGATACCGTTTGGGACGAAGACTTTCTGCAATACATAGATTTGCAAACTGCCAATAGTATGTGGATCCATAGTTTAGGTGATTTGGAAACCAATATGGGCTCTACTTATTATGCAACCATCGAAGATGGCGTTTTCAAGTTCTGGAATAACTTTCGCACCGGAAATAGATCCGGGATTACTTACAATGGGATAAATGAAGCGGGACTCCCTGAATATGCCAGTCCCGGCGCGTTTTTGGAATCAGGATTCTTTGGCGAAGTGGACATGATAAGAATCAGACCAATCGGACCAGATAAGGCCATTGCTGTCTGGGCAGAAGTTGAACCGAATTATCCTAATCCGAAGACTCCGAAATATAATCTGATCCATCCTGGAGGAACTTGGGATTTTGAAGATGGGCAAGCGCTTATCTCCACTCCCAGGGATATTCTCTACTTGGATTGCTTCAGCACGGATGATGATTGTGCTCTGGTGGTTTGGCAAGTTAACAGCAGCAATGTTTATGTGCAGAAGATCGATCGTTTTGGTTTAACTCTGTGGCCCCAGCCAAAGAATCTTTTCACCGGGCTGCCGAGCGCAGTGAGAGCTTCTTATTATGAGAATTCGCTCTACCTCTCATATATGCATCCCAGTGGCACCAATATAGTTATGCAGCGTTTTGTGGAGGGAGAGCCACAGTGGGGTCCTGATGGGGTGATGGTGGCAGGTACTGCCAATGGCAACCCCGTCCTCATAGACTTAATAGACAGAACCGTGATCTGGGGAGTGGTGGCAAACGAGGACACGTACTCAATGTTCTACTTTAACAGAGTGGATCAAAATGGACAAAGTCTGGAGGGATTCAGTATCAACGGCTTACCGATCACAGAAGCACAAGCCGGGGATCCTCTTCTGAGAGTTCATAGAGTTATTCCTGGAGATGGCAGATTGTGGTTTGAGCTTTCCATGGGACATTCTGAATACATTAATGACGGGCACAGCAACGGATACTGGGACATAGTATTTACGCCAGTCGTGCAGTCCGTGTCTTATGACGGCGACATTCTCTTCCCCAATGGAGGGATATCCGGTTCGTATAGCGTTGGCAGCATGGCAGATGAAACCGGTTATTACAAGTGTACTGCTTGTTCCAAGCATCTCAGGATTACTAAATATGGCCTGGATGGGAACATCGCCTGGGAGTCCAATCCGCTGACTGAAGTGAACTGGCTTTTGGATTTTGTTTTCAACTATGGAGTGAGTCTGCAGAAAGTGTCTGATACCGAGATTTTGGCTCATGCAGTCACCTATACAGGTAACAGTTACAAATATACCTACATCCTCTTTTCTCCCGAAGGACAATTCACCTATCCTGCTGATATGTACATCCAAAGCTGCCCAAATACTGGTTCTATCGGATCGGTGACCCATACCCGAATGGGAACCTATCTCCTGATGATGAATACCAATGGATCCTATGCTGAGATACAGTTCCGGGCCTCGGGCGCAGAACTTAGTCCCGATGGGAACGTCCCTGTTCTCAAGTTGATCTCTGCTTATCCCAATCCATTCAGACAGGAATTGATTCTGGATTTCGCTATTGAACGCAGTGACAACGCCAGGCTGGAGATCTTTAATATCCGGGGACAGCGTGTCTTGCAGAAGGATTATAACGAGCTTCTGCAGGGAAAGAACAAGTTCGTCTGGAACGGCAGGGATGAGCTCAACCGTGAATGTGCCAGTGGAATCTATTTCATCAGAATGATGGATGGTAAACACAGAGATACCTTGAGGACTGTTAGATTGAAGTGAGGGAGTAGGTTTCACCACAGCGAACCCAGAAAAAAGAAGAGATTATTTAGAAGTGAGTAAATCACGGCTTCGCTTATTGCAATGTGAGAAAAGTTTTAGGTTCTTCTGTTTTATCGGACTTGGACTTTCCTGTGTTAGTGACCCATTTTCATCGCTAATACTTCAAAGCTACTCCTTTTTTGCAGGCATTTGGATATTCCCCATGGGTTAGCAGAATCCAGAACAATGTGCACAATAAAATGCTCTGAAAGAAGTTAGTATATCCATAGCAATCAACTCGTCTGGATCATAATCTTTGGGACTCAGACATTTGAAGTGTTGGTGTTTGGATTTGCATTTTTCTGTGAGGGCTTGAACTGAAAGCGTTCCAAATCCTCTTTTCTATTGACAAAAACCCGGCTGGCAGATTTTGTTACGTAATGGCAAAATATGTTTGTCATATAGGATAAAGACTTCAAATCTGGAGAAGTTATGAAGATTCTGATCACCGGCGGGGCCGGTTTTATTGGCTCGCATTTGGCGGAAAGATTGTTGGAAGACGGACATAAAGTAAGCATCGTTGACAATCTTTCCACCGGCCGCCTGGAAAACATAGAATCGATTAAGGAAAACGGAAATTTCCACTATACGATCGGCAGTATCCTGAACCGCAGTCTAATGGAAAAACTAATGGCCGGGATCGACCAAGTTTATCATCTGGCAGCGGCCGTGGGCGTGAAGTATGTCATCGAGAACCCGCTACTTTCGTTGAAAACGAACATAGTGGGCACGGACAACGTTTTGGAGCTGGCGAACAAGCATAAGGCCAAGGTGCTGATCACCTCGACCTCCGAAATCTACGGCAAAAGCGATAAAGTTCCCTTTTCAGAGGATGACGACCGCCTGCTTGGCTCAACCCGCATCAGCCGCTGGGGTTACAGCGACAGCAAAGCTATCGACGAATTCATGGCTCTGGCTTATTTCCGCGAAAAAAGGCTGCCAGTGGTGATCGTGCGCTGTTTCAACACCGTAGGTCCCCGCCAGACAGGACAATACGGCATGGTTCTGCCCAAATTCATCAAAGCGGCCCTGTTGGACCAGCCTCTCGTGGTTTACGGTTCGGGCAAGCAAACCCGCTGTTTTGCCGATGTTTCAGATGTGGTGGGTGCTTTCATCAAACTGATGGAAACGCCGGAATGCCAGGGCGAAATCTTCAATGTGGGCACCACGGAATCCATCTCCATAGAGGATTTGGCCAAGAAAGTCAAGACCATGTGCGACAGCAAGTCCCGCATCGATTACATGAGCTATGAAGACGCTTTTGAAGAAGGTTTTGAAGACATGATGAACCGCATGCCCGACCTTAGCAAAATCAAGCAATACATCGGCTATGAACCAAAGTTAGACCTGGATGCCATCATCCGGCGGATGATTGAGTATTATGAAAAATAAGCTGCTGCTCGTCGCCCTGCTGATTCTGACCTGCGTTTTGAGCGCGCAGAACATTCCACAGCTCAGCGGACAGGTACTGATCTCAGTGAACGTGACCGGTTTTGTTGCGAATCCTGGCACCTATCAGCTTACCCCGCTGGCGCGTATCTATGATGCCGTGAAAGTTGCCAACGACAACAACCGCTCTGTTACCACGCTGCCAACCCTTACCCCCCAGCAGACCAAGGAAGCCGAGCGCGATTCACTCTACCTGAATTTCCAAGGCCTGCGAAGCGTGAAACTCACCCGGGGCAGGGAAACCAAAACCTATGACCTGCTGCGCTTCATGCGCACAGGCGCCCTGGACCAGAATCCGTTGCTCAAAGACGGCGATCTGCTCTGGATACCGGCGCTTGGAACCTCCGTAACCATCTCCGGCGAGGTTTACATGCCAGGCGAATACCAGTTTGTGGAAGGAGACAAGCTCTCCGACATTCTGGAACTGGCCCAGGGCTTCACTCTGTCAGCGGACCGCAATCTGGTGAATATCTACCGCTACAGGGACAACTCTCCAGAGTTTGAAGTGCTGAGATACAACCTCCGTGACCAGCACGCAGAAGACATCGTTTTACGGCCTTACGACCGTGTGAACGTGATATCCAACGCGGAACACCGCCGCGCCTGGAAGATAACCGTGGAAGGTGACGTGAAAGCGCCGGGGGAATACTATGTCGGCGAAAACACCACTCTCTACGACATCCTCATCCTCTGCGGAGGCCCCACTTCCCGAGGCAATCTGCGCAATGCCATCTATGCCAACCGGGCAGGAGCCGAGCAACCCGATTTGGAATTTGAACGCCTGATGCAGCTTGACTTATCGGATCTGACCTCGATGGAATACCGCTACATGCTGAACCGCATCCGCCAATTCCCAGGACGCTACAGCGTTGATGTGGCTAGGGTTTGGGAGAGCAAAGGCACCGAAATTAACCCTGTTGTGCACGATGGCGACTACCTATTTATTCCGCAGTATTTGGACATGGTGGAAGTAAGTGGACAGGTGGTCAATCCAGGTCTGATACCCTGGGTTGAAGGAAAAAACTATGAGTATTACATCGCCCTCGCAGGCGGCTATACCAACAACAAACGCTGGAACGGAACCCGGATCATCAGTGCGGCCAGCGGCAATTGGGTTAAGCCCAGCAAAAAGCTGACCCTCGATCCGGGCGATACTATATATGTTTCTGAACAAGACACTTATAATACCTGGAATCGCTTCAAGGACATAATGCTGATTGCCACTCAGGTGATCACCATTTTCCTGGGCGTGCGTACCCTCACACATTAAGGAGCTGAATTTTGAAAGTACCAATGCTGGACCTCAAAGCACAATATGAACCCCTGCTGCCCCGTGTTCGGGAGGCCATGGATAAGGTTCTGGAGGAAAACAACTATATCATGGGCCACCAGGTGAAGGAACTGGAAGAGAAAATGGCCGCCTATCTGGGCGTTCGCCATGCCATCGGCTGCGCTTCCGGGACTGACGCCCTGGTCTTGGCTGTGCAAGCCCTGGGGATTGGCCCCGGCGATGAGGTGATTACCACCCCCTTCACATTCTTTGCCACCGCCTCCTCCATCTGGCGCAACGGCGCCAAACCCCGCTTCGCGGATATCGATCCCTGCACCTTCAACCTCGATCCGGACAAGATCGAAGCTGTCATCACGCCCCGCACCAAAGCCATCATGCCGGTTCATCTTTTCGGCCAGTGCTGCGACATGGAACGGATCATGGAAATCGCCCACAAGCACGGCCTCAAGGTGATCGAAGACAACGCCCAGGGCATCGGCTGCACCTGGAATGGAAAGATGAGCTGCACTTTCGGGGACATCGGCACCCTGTCTTTCTTCCCCAGCAAGAATCTCGGCGCCATGGGCGACGGCGGCATGTGCATCACTAACGATGCCGATCTGGCCTCGAAACTACGCCAACTGAGGGTCCATGGCGAAAACCCCAAATATTACCACAAGTGGGTAGGGCTGAACAGCAGGCTGGATACGCTCCAGGCCGCGATCCTGGACGTTAAGCTGGACCATTTGGCCGGCTGGAGTGAAGCCCGGTGTGCCAATGCCGCTTATTACAATGAAAAACTTGCCTCCATTCCACAGGTGAAAACGCCCTATATCGCTGAGGAAGCCGTTTCCATCTACAACCAATACACCCTGATCTGCGAAGAGCGCGACTCCCTGCTGGAACACATCAAGTCCCGCGACATAGGCTGCGCCATTTACTATCCCAAACCACTGCATCTGCAGGAATGTTTTGCCGAACTTGGCTACAAAGAAGGCGATCTGCCCGTGGCTGAACGAGCCTCACGCCAGGTGCTTTCAATACCCATCTACCCTGAACTCACAGAAGCCCAAAAACTCTACGTCTTCGATGCCATCAGGGATTTTTACAGGGGGAAAGGTGAATGAAAATCATCGTTTGCGTTAAGCAAGTGCCAAACACCACCGAAATCAGAATCGATCCCGTCACCAACACCCTCATCCGGGAAGGCGTGGAAAGCATCCTCAATCCATTTGACACCTACGCCATCGAAGAGGCCGTTCGCCTCAAAGAGACCCACGGAGGCAGCGTGACCGCCCTCTGCATGGGCCCGCCTCAAGCTGAGGAAACTTTGCGCGAAGCGGTTTCCCTGGGCGTGGACGAGATTATTTTGCTTTCAGACCGGCGTTTCGCCGGCGCGGATACCTGGGCCACCAGCCTCACCCTGGCTGCCGCCATCTCCAAGATCGGCGAATTCGACCTTGTTTTCACAGGCCAACAAGCCATCGATGGCGACACAGCGCAGGTTGGGCCGGGTATAGCGGCCCATCTGGACATCCGCCAGGCCTGTTTTGTGCGCAAGATCGAAGAACTCACTTCCTGCAATGTAACCCTCCAGCGCCTGATGGAAGACGGCTACGACAGGCTGAAACTAAAGCTTCCCGCCGTGATCACTGTGGTGAAAGAGATTAACACGCCCCGCCTGCCTTCCCTGCGCGGAAAACGCAACGCCAGGGCGGCTGAACTGAAGATCTGGAACGCTGATGACCTCGGACTGGACGAAAAAACCATCGGCCTCAACGGCTCGCCCACCCAAGTAGTGAAAATCTTCACTCCAAAACATGACAAGCAAACCGAAAAAGTTACTGTGACCCCCGACGAAGCCGCTGATCTCATCATACAGCGTCTGGACCAAATCACTCGGGGAGGATAACCTTGCTGCAATATCCTGACATCGATCCCACCCTGGTAAGCTTTTCCCTTTTTGGTAGAGAACTGGCCATCCGCTGGTACGGTTTTCTCTATGTGTTAAGCTTCATCCTGGGCTACATTTTCTATCGCCACATGCTGAAGATACGGGATTTAAAGATCAGCCGGGACCAGTATGAAGGAGCCATCTTCTCCGCCATGCTGGGTGTGATCTTAGGCGGTCGGTTGGGATATGTGCTGTTCTACAATCTGCCCTGGTATCTGCAGCATCCCCAAGAGATTTTCTTCGTCTGGGAAGGCGGAATGAGCTTTCACGGCGGCGCTTTGGGAGTGATCATCGCCTGCCTCATCTATCTGAAGCGGCAGAAACTCAGTTTCTTCAAACTGGCCGATCCCGCCATGCCTCTGGTGGCAGTAGGTTTGGGGCTCGGACGCCTGGGTAATTTCATCAACGCAGAGTTGTGGGGAAAAGTGACCACCCTGCCTTGGGGCATGGTATTCCCCGGCACCGACGCCGGCTCTCTGCCCCGCCACCCCACCCAGCTCTACGAGATGTTTCTGGAAGGGGTCGTGTTGTTCACGGTCAGCTTTATCCTGCTTAAAAAAAGCCGGCGGGAAGGAATCGTTTTCTGGACCTTCATCGGCCTTTACGGGATTTTCCGCTTTTTGGTGGAATTCGTACGGGAGCCGGACCAGCTTGACATTTATGACAAATATGGTTATTTCTTGGGCTTCATGACCATAGGCCAGATCCTCAGCTTGCTGATGGTGATCGCTGCTGCCATCGGCATCTGGAAACTTTACCAAAAGAAACCGGAGGCCAAGCCTTGAAACGTCTTATCCCCGTCCTGCTGATTGTCAGCGCGCTGCTGCTAAGCTCCTGCACCTCAATCAAACCCGTGGACAAGCTTTCCCTGCTGCGCGCCGAACTGGCCCGCTGGCAAAACTTCAGCGCCGACGGCATCGTGCGCGTAACCTATGCAGGACTAACCCTGCACAAGATGTTCGTGCTGGCCAAGTCCGTCGATTCCGCCCGGCTCGACATTGTTGACGGCGGCGCGTTCGGGATTTCGCCCTCTCCATTGATTTCGGTCTATCTGGCGGATTATTTAGCCATGGAATCAGCGTTCCTCAAGCTGCCCGATTTTTCCAAAGCACAGATGGACACTTCCTCTTATCTGGCTTTGCTGGCCGATCCCGAAGCCCTGTTAGCCAAATACGGAGACGAGATCGCAGCCAATGAAGAAGTATCTGCAGGCGACCTTCGTGTAACATTCACCCCCAAGATGCAGCTGGCCAAGGTAGAGGATGCCACTTCCGGTGCCGTGGTGTCCATAACCTACAATTCCAAAGGCGACCCCGATAAAGTGCTGTTCAGGATCGACAGTAACAAATCGGTGGAGCTTTTGGTGGACAGCATCAGCTATGGTGAAGCAGAAGCCGTTCCTTTGCCCCGTCCTGAAGAGAGTTCTGAACAGCCATGATTAGCCGCTACTGCCTGCCGGAAATGGAACGCATCTGGACCCAGCAAAACCGCTATGAATGCTGGCTGGAGGTGGAACTCGCCGCCGCCCGGGCCATGTTTGAACTGGGCATCATACCGGAAGAGGACTGGCGGTCTATCTCTGAAAAAGCCGATTTTTCCTGCGAGCGTATAGATGAGATCGAAGCCGTCACCCGTCACGACGTGATCGCTTTTCTCACCAATGTGGCGGAATATGTGGGCGAACCAGCCCGCTGGATTCACTTCGGCCTTACCTCCTCAGACACCCTGGATACCGCCACTGCGCTACAACTAAAGCAATCCGGAGAACTGATCCTAACAGAACTGCACCGCCTGGCTGAAACCTTGAAACTGAAAGCCCGCGAACACCGCAACACCATCTGCATGGGCCGTTCGCACGGCATCCATGCTGAACCGACTTGTTTCGGACTCAAATTCGCCCTCTGGCATGACGAGACCAAACGCAACATCGAAAGGATGCAAAACGCCATTGAAACTGTGGCCGTAGGCCAGTTCAGCGGCGCTGTGGGCAACTTCGCCCATCTCGATCCCCAAGTTGAGGAACTGGCCTGCAAGCATTTGGACCTGCGCCCCGCCAACGTTTCCACCCAAGTGCTGCAGCGTGATCGGCACGCCTTTTTCCTCGGTGAACTTGCCCTCATCGGCAGCCTCGTGGAAAAAATCGCTTTGGAAATCCGCCACCTTCAGCGCACTGAGGTGCAGGAAGCGGAGGAAAGCTTTGCCGCAGGCCAGAAAGGCTCTTCCGCGATGCCTCACAAACGCAATCCCATCCAAAGCGAACAGTTTTGCGGCCTGGCCCGGCTGTTGCGCTCAAACGCCCAAGCCGCGCTGGAAAACAACGCCCTCTGGCACGAGCGCGACATCTCCCATTCGTCGGTGGAACGCGTGATCCTTCCAGATTCATGCATCCTCACACATTACATGCTGGCCAAATGCTGCCGCCTCATTTCCAACCTCGTCGTTTACCCCAAGAACATGAAGGCCAATCTGGAACTCACCAACGGCCTCGTTTTCTCCCAGGCAGTGCTGTTGCATCTCGTGAAGCAAGGCCTGCCCCGTGAGGAAGCCTACGCCCTGGTGCAGGAAGCCGCAATGCAGTGCTGGGAAAGCGGCACACCCCTGCTTGACCACATTCTGGCGAACAGCCGGATCACCGCGCTGCTCCCGGCTTCCGAGATCAAGGACATCTTTTCTTACGACAGGTATCTACGCCACGTAGATGCCATTTTCAAACGCTGCGGGATCATTTGAACCCGCCCAAAACCCAGATAAGGAGAACAAGATGAAAAAGCTGATATTCGTCGCAACCCTGCTGGCAATGCTGCTCCCCATCGCCCTGATCGCCCAAACCTACAATATAGAAGGCTTGTGGTATGTTCAGGACAAAGCGGGAAAGATACAAATCTATAAAAACTCGTCAGGAAGCTATGAAGGCAAAATCGTCTGGCAGAAAGAGGGCTTTGAAGACGGCAAGCCCAAAATGGACAAGAAAAACCCTGACAAAAGCCTCCGTTCCCGCCCACTGACCAACCTCGTGGTCATCAAGAACCTCAAATCACAGGGCAACAACAAATACGACGGCGGCACCATCTACGACCTCACAACCGGAAACACCTATTCCGTAAAGGTGGAACTCACCGGCCCCAACACCATGAAACTCCGTGGTTTCATAGGCTTTTCCCTGCTGGGCAAAACGCTAACTTGGACCCGCGCCTCATCCTGAACCATTTTCGCGAAGAGCTGCCAGGATCGCAAGATCCTGGCTGGTTCTTCAGCACCTGAACTTTGATAGACCAGCCAGGCCGGAGCCTGGGACAAGAGGAATGAATGCCTGATACCACAAGCAAATACCTGCTCTCCGATGCGAACTCGCTGCGGCAGATAAAGTTCGCCCAGTTCCGTGCCCAAGTGCCGGCCCTGCTCTTGGTGGCCGTCGCCTTCGCCCTGAAAGCCATCTTTCCCAACACCGGAAACTGGCTCTACACCATCGCCCTGGCTTTGGCTATCCTGGGCATTGTGGTCTATGTCTTCATCGGCCTCTGTTTCCGCTATCGCCAGCGCATTCCCCTGCCTCCGGAAACCGCGCTGCTTTCCCCCATTGAAGGCAGGATCGAGCATATCCGGGGCAGCGGAGACATTACACTGCTCGCAGTGAGGAAAAACATCCTTGACAGTGTGGAACTGCGCAGCCCGCATTCAGACTGCCAACTGGAGAATGGGGAACTGTGGCTGGCCACCGAGGCCGGGAAGATCAATTTCCGCTTCAATTTCAACCACATCCAGTGGTTCGCGGAACCGAACCTCAGCGCCGGCAATATCATTGGCATTGTCAGCGGCAGCGGTTCCTGTTCGGTGATCTTCCCCGGCAAACCAGGTTTCAGCGTCCAGCCAGGCGATGCCGTGAAAGCCGCGGAGCCTTTGATCAGCCTGTTCAACACTCCCGGCCCGGCTCAACCAGAACCCGCTCCCGAAAAGGTTTCCACCCCTGCAGAAGAAGGAGGCGAGATATAACTATGCGCCGCAAGTTTATTCCTTTGCTTATCATTTTAGCCCTGCTGCTCGGCGCCCTTGGCTGCGCCCTTCTGGGCAGGCCCTCGCTGCAAAGCGACACAGTCGAAGAGAGCGTCATCAACGAAGCATCTGGCCTGGCTTCCAGCATCCGGACACCCGGCCTGCTCTACACCCACAACGATTCCGGCGGCGAAGCCTCGGTCTATGTTTTGAACAAACGCGCCCTCATGCCCGCCCGGATCGACCTGAAAGGCATCAGCAACCGCGACTGGGAAGACATCGCCACCGGAGTGGACCCCCGCGACGGCCAACCCTATGTGTTTGTGGGCGATATCGGTGACAACAACGCCAAATACCCCTCCGCCTTCATTTACCGCTTTGCCGAACCGGAAATCCTGGACACCCTGATCACGGTGGCAAAGATAGACCGCATCGAATTCACCTATGAAGACGGCCCCCGCGACGCCGAAGCCCTTTTCGCCGATCCCCGCAGCGGCGACCTCTATGTGATCAGCAAACGCGAGGAAAACTGTGGAATCTACCGCCTGGCCTATCCCCAAAGCTACGACAAGGCAAATGTCGCCCGCCGGGTTGGCACCCTGCCTTACTCCTGGGTCACCGCGGCAGATATATCCCCCTCCGGAAACCGCATCCTGGTGAAAACCTATTCCAAAATCTTTTGCTACAAGCGAGGCAAAAAGCAGTCCGTGGCGGAAAGCCTGGCCGGAAAACCCAAGGAAATGCCCTATAAACTTGAGGAACAGGGCGAGGCCATCGCTTTCGACGAACACGGAAAAGGATATTTTACCATCAGCGAACGCCTGGGCGACACGCCCGTGGAGCTTTACTACTACAAGTGATGCCCCGTCGGGAATAGGGTTTCGGAGTGGAGCGCGCAACGAAAGCATGATCGCTCTGCAGAGCGTGTTCAAATAGCTATCAACCCAGAGCAGATGACCCCACAGAAAAACGAAGCGATGTAGGCTGGCCGTTAAGGCCCTTTGTTATGTTCCTGATGCGCCTCCCGCACGATGCCCGCATTTGATGCGAGTATTATGCGCGGGGCGTGGGAGAGGAATGGTTGCGGGCGTTAAGGGTGTGACAGACGGGACTCAGCAGTGGGTGCACATCCCTCTTTTAAATCAAGTGGTTGCGGGTGCTCAAGCAGCAAGCAGCACGGAGGACTTTATCCACTCTAACTGCACAAGAGCCTAAAAAACTGATCAGAAATCGAGGATGAAACTCACCGGACCATCGTTGACCAGCGAGACCTTCATGTCCGCGGCGAAAATGCCGGTCTGAACAGGGATACCGGTTTCGCGGAGCATTTCCACAAAGCGGTCATAGAGCCTTTCAGCTAGATCGGGTGGGGCAGCGGGAGTGAAATCCGGTCTGCGTCCGCGGCTGCAATTGGCATAGAGCGTAAATTGCGAAACTGCCAGCAGAGAGCCCTTGGTGTCTTCCACCGAGAGGTTCAGCTTGCCGTTCGCGTCGCTGAACATGCGCATTTCCCTGATCTTTTTCACAGCGGATGGCAGCAGGGATTCCGTGTCGTCGCGGCCAAAACCCACAAAGAGCAACATTCCCGGACCGATTTCGCCGCAGACTTTGCCTTCCACTTCAACCCGGGCGGAAAGCACTCTCTGAATCAGAACGCGCATCAGTCGATACGGAAACGGTGGACTTCCCAGCAGCCGGAGTCATCCAGCCAGACGGAACCTTCCGTGAAAGGCGGAATCGTGATCTGCAGGCGGCCGAAAGCGACTCCAGGACGCAGAAAGCCGGCGCTGATGGATTTCTTTTCCCACGTGTCGGTGGATTTGAGTTTGGTTCTGAACTGGCGGTCGATCTTGCCGTTGCTCTTGAAGGTGATGAATCGCAGATTGATTTGGGGGCCCAAGGCGGTTGACGATTTGGCCCAGAGCCTGGTGTAATAACCGCCGTAGCGGCTTACGCGGAAGGCATCGGAGGTGATAACCACCGTATAGGGCGAGGCGTCCACCCGCAGGGATGAATTTCCCTGGATGGCTTCCTTGCCGTCAATGAACACCAGATTCTTGGGTGCATCGCTATCCCCCTGCATGTCAACGCTCCAGCCCAGCAGGGCTTGCCGGGGGTCCAGAGAATAGGCGCTGAAGCCTGGATTGGATACCAGGTTTGGCACACCCTCGGTATCCTTGTCGAAATAGACCAGGCTGGTGTGCACCAGGCAGGATGACAGCGCAAGGAGCAGCAACAGATTCGGGATAAAGTGCAGAACGCGTTTTATCATTTCATTAAACCCCTTTCGTTAAGATATTTCAGGATCACGCCCACAGCCAGGGAATTGAAGAGCAGATTAGACCCGCCGTAGCTGACAAAAGGCAGGGGAATGCCGGTGGCCGGAACGAGGCCGATGTTCATGCCGATATTGATGAAGGTTTGAAACATGAGAAAGGCGAAAATGCCCGCGGAGGCTATTTTGCGCTCGCGGACCTTGATTTCGCCGATATCCGTTATGAGGCGCCAGAAGAAAAAGAAGAACACCCCCAGCAGTAGGAAGGCGCCGATAAAGCCAAATTCCTCGCCGATCACGCTGAAGATGAAGTCTGTGTGGTGCTCCGGCAAAAAGTTCATGTTCTTCTGGGTACCCATCAGCCAACCCTTGCCTAAGATGGAGCCGCTGCCGATAGCTATTTTGGCCTGGATGATTTGGTATCCGGCGCCGAGCGGATCGGCCATCGGATTAAAAAATGAGACGATGCGGCTCTGCTGGTAGTCTTTAAGCCCGTTCCAGAACATCGGCATGATCAGCGCTAAGAAGCCATTGAGGATGCCGGCAATGGTGATGGTAACCCAGGAAAGGCGGGCCCAGAGCAGTAAAACGACAAGGATGGCGATCCAGATGAAGATCGCCGGCAACCATAGCGAAGAAAGCATGCTCACCACCGGGCTGATCAGCAGGAGCAGATACACCAGCGGCACCTCGGCTGCAACAAGCATCGCCAGCAGGCTGAAAAAGAAGACCAGGGTGGTGCCGAAATCCGGCTCGATCAGGATTAGGAGCACCGGCATCAAAGTCAGGCCAAGACCGTAAAGTATCTGCTTGATCTCGGTAAGGTTATCGCGAGAAATCGCCCTCGCCACCACCAGGATGGTGAGCAGTTTGGCGCTTTCCGAGGGCTGGTAATTCAGACCCAGAAAGCTGAACCAGCGGTGGGCGCCGTTCACAGCCGGAGTGAAAAGCACGGCGATGAGGGCCAGGAGGTTCAGCACGTAGGCGGGAATGATGATCAGATCCAGGATCGGCATGGGCAACCGGATCAGCAGCCAGATCATGCCGAGCGAGATTCCAGCGAAAATAAGCTGCTTCCACCAATAGCTTTGGGTGGTGGTGTATTCGCCAATTGTGGTGGTGGAGGCAGTGAATATGGAAACACAGCCAATGAAGATCAGCAGAACCAAAAAGCCGGCCAGGGTAAAATCGAACTTCTTGCGCCTGATCATGTGCCGCTCTCCCCGGCTGGGGTTTCAACCGGTTCTTCCAGAGCAGGCCTTGGTTCGGATCCTGGAGTTTCGTCCGGTATCTCAGACTGCTCGGAAGCCGTGCCGGAGCGTTCTTCCCGGGTTCGGAACTGTGGTGGAATAGGTGCCGGCTGCCTGATTTTTTCCAAGTTGCCGATGTAATAGTTGAAGATCTTGTTCGCCACCGGGGCAGCCATAGCTCCGCCGCCACCGGCGTTTTCCATGAATACCGTCACCACAATCTCCGGTTTGTCGGTTTCTATGAATCCGCAAAACCAAGCATGGGTCACGCTGCCCATGAAGTTTTGGGCGGAACCGGTCTTGCCAAAACTGGTGGCGCCGGGCACACGGACCGCTCTGGCTGTGCCTCCTGGGGCGTTGGTAACGGCCCAAAGCCCGTCTCGGATGGCCTTCATCGTGCTGGCAGACCACGGAAGGGGGTGTTTGTTCAGGGCCTGTAACTGGTCTCGGGTGATGCGGCGGCTGCCCATCGTCTGCTTCATCAGATAAGGTTGCACCCACATTCCGCCGCGGGCGATGGCGGCGTAGAAAGTATTCATCTGCAAAGGGGTGGTGAGCACTTCACCCTGTCCGATGGCCAGGTTAGCCTTGTAGCCGTTGAGCCCGGAAGTTACGCCAAGCTTGTCGCGGTAGTATTTCTTGTCGGGATAGAAGCCGTTGCGCTCGTTTGGCAGGTCTATCCCCGTTTTTTCCACAACACCGCAGGCTTTGGCGTGGGCGGCGACTGCATCGAGGTCCATTCTGTTGATCAAATCGTAGAAAAAGACGTCGCAGGACACTTTGTGGGCGTCCACAACGTTCAGGGAACCGTGCCCTGCTGAGCTCCAGCAACGGAAAAAGCGGTTTCCGATCTTGAGTCCGCCGCCACAAGAGGCCAGCCTGGTATAGCGGTCGATCACGCCAGTTTCGAGGCCTTTGCTGCCGGTTACCGGCT